>ODAK010002133.1_pt1 | contig 20936 bp, 15 predicted proteins | sample 1539591 | NCBI WGS metagenome assembly ODAK01 (sample SAMEA3539303, study PRJEB22396) | soil metagenome | biome: tundra; feature: field; material: soil | place: USA | collected 2010-05 | depth 0.15 m | reverse complement strand
AGGGCCTGGATCTGGACGGGGTTCGTGGACATGGCGGTGTCGTAGTAGAAGCGCCGCAGGTGGAAGAGGCGGGAGTTGGGGGCGGCGGGTTTTGACAAGTTGTCGGCAAGGTCGTCAGGGCCGCCGACGCCGACGCGGCCGATGATGGCGGGGAGCGTGCCGCCGCCGTGCGAAAAGATGAAGCGGATATCGGCGTAGCGCGTGGCGGGGGCGGGGGTGTTGGGCGCGGATGAGATCAGGCTGAGGATGGCGCGCGTGGTGTCGGTGGGGAATTCGAGAGTGGTCGGGGTGACGCCGGCGAGCGAAATGTCCTGGCAGCAGGGCGCGTCGATGGGGTGAGTGTAGACGATGGCTTTGCGGCGGTTGAGTTCGTCGAAGATGGGGGCGAAGGCGGGGTCGCCGAGGTAGCGGGGGCCGATGCTGGTGAGGAGGCCGATGCCGTCGGCTTTGAGGGTGTCGAGCGCGTATTCGATTTCCTTGAGGCAGTCGTCGACGCGGGGCATGGGGAGCAGGGCGAAGAGGCCGAAGCGCCCTTTGTAATCGGACATCATCTTCGCGCCGTATTCGTTCATTTCGCGGGCGAGGCCGCGGGTTTCGTCGCGATTGCCGAACCAGGTGCCGGGGGAAGTGGTGGAGATCATGGAGGTTGCGATGCCTTGCTTATCCATGGTCTCGATGTCGCGGGCGGGGGAGTAGGTGGACCAGGGGCCGAGCGGGAAGAAGTTGGTGAAGCCGTCGATTTTGTGGCCTGATTTGGCGTTGAGGACTTTCAGGAAGGCAGGGGAGATGAAGTGGCGGTGGATGTCGATGAGGCGGGGGCTGGGGTTTTGGGCGAGCAAACGGCCGGCGGTGAGAGCGGCGAGACCGGCGAGGAGTTCGCGGCGGGTGGGTTGAAGTGAGGACTGCATAGACCCGGATGCTATATGGCGAGGGTTGGGGTTGTCAAGAAATGGTGGGGTGCGAGGGAACGCGACTGAAGTCGCGTGTACCTACTGAGTGAGAAGTTTTTGGGAAGGGGCCACTGAGCTTTCGTGGCGTTTCATCGGCGGCTGGTGCATCCGTCAATCGAGGGTGCGGGTTATTTTGTGACGTGGAGGCTGGAGGGGTCGTTGCCCGTTGCGAGAGTTGCTGATTTGTGGACTCTCGACGGACCCAAGTTTGTCGAGTGCGACCGGCTACTGGATGCCGGGGCAACGGGCCCACGATGGCTGGAACGGAGTGACGTCGCTGGCGTCGTGGTGGAGACGCTTCGGGGCCCCGGGCATGAACTCGGCTCCTGGGTGTTGATGCCAAATCATGTGCATGCGGTTGTGCGTCCAGCTTTGGATCGCGATCTCGGGGCCGTCGTTCAAAACCTTAAGGGCCGCTCCGCGCGGGCGGCTAATCTCTTGCTGGGGAGTAACAAGAGCTTTTGGGCTAAGGATTATTTCGATCGACGGATTCGGGATTCGGAGCATGAAGGCCGAGTGGCGAGGTACATCGAGAATAATCCGGTTCGAGCCGGGTTGTGCGAACGTGCGGAGGAGTGGCGGTGGTCGAGTGCGTGGAGGGAACGCGACTGAAGTCGCGTGTACCTTAAGGCGGCTTGACACTCACGCGCGGGGCGTGATAGCTTCGACCTGATTATCATTAGCGAGAGGTTTCCCATGAAGACGAAGATGGTTGTTACTTTAGCGGGGTTGTTGGTTGGCGCCGCGCTGCCCATGCTGGCACATCATTCCTTTGCCGCCGAGTTTGACGACAACAAGAAAGTCATGCTCAAGGGACCTGTCGTGAAGGTCGAGTGGCAGAACCCGCATATCTGGGTCTATATGGATGCCAAGGACGAGAGCGGGAAGACGGTCCGGTGGCAGTGCGAAGGTGGTCCGCCGAATTCGCTGACGCGGAATGGCTGGACACGGGACGCGCTCAAAGAAGGCGATATGGTCACGATCGACGGGCGCAGGGCGAAGGACGGAACGAACACCTGCAACGCGCGCTCGGTGACGCTGCCGAACGGCCACATGGTTTTCGCGGGATCAGCCGACGATGGCGGTCCGAAAGCGCGCGCGGCTGAAGCGCAGGAAAAGTAGCGTGTTAAGCCGAGTCGCTGCCAGTGTCGCTTTACTGACCATGCTGGGCGCGGTGGCGGTTCCGGCGTTCAGCCAGGGCCGTGGACCGAAGCCGCCGGAAGGTCCGGCACCGAAGATGCCCGATGGAAAGCCGGACTTCAGTGGTGTGTGGGCGCGGCCGTATACGCCGGACATGGCGCGGGAAAGCCGCGAGGCAAAGCCGGGCGCGGGCGGTTATCTGTTCCGCGACCTGCCCAATACGGCGAAAGACCAAAAAGGACTGACGCCCCTGCCGTTCACGGAACTCGGGCTGAAGCAGTGGAATGCTTACGATGCCGCGAACGGCGACTACACCGGTTCGTGTATGCCGTTCGGTCTGACGCGATCGGTCAATTCGCCCGATCCGTTGCAGATCATGCAGAACAGCCAGTACATTTCTTTTTTGTGGGAGCAGAACACGTGGTTCCATATCGCGAAGATCGGGGCGGAGCACAAGAAGAACCCAACGCCGACGTGGTTCGGCGATTCCGTCGCGAAGTGGGACGGGGACACGCTGGTGGTGGATACGGTCGGATTCAACGGCAGGACGCGGCTGGACACGATCGGGCACCCGCACAGCGCGCAACTGCATGTGATCGAGCGGTACACGCGGCGGGATCTGGGGCACATCGATTACGAGATCACGATCGACGACCCCGTTACCTATACCAAGCCGTGGAAGAACGTGAGAGTGTTCACGCTGCGGCCGGACTGGGAAATCATGGAGTACTCCTGCGAGGAGAACAATAAGGATTTCTTCGAGGGGCACATCAAGGCAACGGCCGATCCGAACGCGAGCGCACCGACTAAGTAGTCTTATCCCATCTGTGCATTACAGCGGGCCGCATACCGGAAAAATCCGGGGTGCGGCCCGAAGTGTTTTAACGCACAAAGCAACGGGCGCCTGGATTGGGTCCGGCCACTGCGCTGCTAGGATGAAACTGGTGCGGCAACGCTATGGCACGGGCTTCGTGGCCGTTTTCCTGCTCATTTCCGGACTCAAAGTTCCTGACGCGGAGGCTGCGCAGGATTTCGAGGGACAGCGCATTGTCAACGTAGCCTTCAACCCTGCCATGCAGCCGCTCGAAGCGCAGGATCTGTTCCAGATGCTGCCGCTGAAGCAGGATGAGAATTACTCGGCGGTGACGATCCGGGCAGCAATCGAGCGCCTGTATGCGACTGGCCGCTATCAGGACATTCAGGTGGATGCGAGCCCTGCCGCCGGCGGGGTGGCTATCACTTTCATCACCAAAAACAGCTGGTTTATCGGTCATGTGGCGGCTACGGCGGATTTCGGCGAACCACCAAACTCTGGCCAGATCGTCAATGCGTCTCGCCTGCAACTGGGCAACCCGTTCGACATGGACCAGATCCCGGTGGCGGTCGAGAACATCCGCAAGCTGATGGTGCAGAACGGCTATTTCGAGCCGACGATCGAGCCGCAGTATCAATACGACAGCACGTACCAGCAGGTGCATGTGACGTTCGCCGTGAAAGCGGGAAAGCGGGCGCGCTATGAGGCGCCGGAGATTTCAGGCGATACGTCGATTCTGAGCGCCGGCACAATTACAAAGGCGACTAAGTGGCGGCGATTCCTGTTGCCGGGATATCGAGGAATCACACAGAATCGCACGCGCACCGGTATCGACAATGTGCGGTTGAAGTATGAGAACTCCAACCGTCTGCTGGCGACGGTGACGCTGAACGGTATCGACCCGGATGGGAAGCACGGCAAGCCGCACATCACCGTAAACCCGGGCCCGACAGTCGAAGTCACCACGCCCGGCACGGAGGTCTGTACGTTCAAACCGGGGTGCATGATTTCGAAACGGCAACTGCGCCAGAACGTGCCGATTTTCGAAGAGCACACGGTGGACGACGATCTCCTGGCCGAGGGCAGGACCAATCTGCGGGACTACTTTCAGGCGCAGGGCTATTTCGATGTCGGGGTGCAGTTCAGGGAGACCGCGGTGCGCAATGGGGCGACCCAGATCTCGTACATGATCGAACGCGGCAAGCGGCACCAGTTCGTGTATCTGGGGATCGCGGGCAATAAGTACTTCGATCAGAAAACGATTCGGGAGCGGTTGTTTCTGGTGCCGAAATCGTTTGAGTTCCGGCGAGGCCGGTACAGCGAAGCTTTCGTAAAAAGGGACATCGAGACGATCAGGGATCTGTACGAATCGAACGGCTTCCGGGATGCGGCGGTCGCGTCGCGGATTGTGGACGAATACAAAGGAAAGCCGGGCGATATGGCGGTGTTTCTGACGATCAGTGAGGGTGTGCAGTACATGGTGGCCTCACTCGATATCAAGGGCGCGCAGAAGCTTGACCTGAAGAAGACGGTCAGTTCGCTGAGCTCGCAGGAAGGCCAGGTGTTCAGCGAGTTCAACGTGGCGACGGATCGTGAGACGATCATCCGGCAGTACGGCGACAACGGGTTCCCCAATGCGACGTTCGAATGGAGTTCGAAGCCGGGACCGCGGCCGCATACGATTGATCTGCAGTTCGTGATCGACGAAGGGCAGCAGCAGTTTGTGCGGCAGGTGGTGACGACGGGCCTCTCGACGACGAAGCCGAAGCTGGTGAATAAACAGATCGAACTGAATCCGGGCGATCCGCTGTCGCCTTCGGCGATGGCCGATACGCAGAAGAAGCTGTACGATCTGGGAATTTTCTCGCAGGTGGATATGGCGATTCAGAATCCGGACGGCGTGGAGGCGAGCAAGTACGTCGTGTACGATCTCGACGAAGCGCGCCGATATTCGATCACGACCGGATTCGGACTGCAGTTCGCGCGCATCGGCGGCAGCAATGCGGTGACGGACCTTTCGGATCCGGGCGGGGCGCCGGGAGTGAGTCCGCGTGTTTCGCTGGCTCTGAGCCGACTCAATCTCTTCGGACGGGGGCAAACTGTAAGCGTGCAGGGTGTGGTCTCGACGCTGCAGCGGCGGGGCGTCCTGAACTACCAGGTGCCGAAAGTTTTCAACTGGCAGAAGTTCGATGCAAATTTCTCGGTGCTGTATGACGACACATTCGACGTCAGAACATTTCAATCGAAGCGCGAAGAGGCGGCGATCAAACTGACGCAGCACCTTTCGAAGCCGATTACGATTTTCTACGACTTCACTTACAGGCACGTGGGGGTAGCGAATCTGAAGATCGACCCGCTGCTGCTGCCGCAACTGGCGCAATCGGTGCGGGTGGGAATCGGAGAAGTGAACTTTGTGCAGGACCGGCGCGACGATCCACTGGATCCCCACAAGGGAATTTACAACACAGTGAACGTGGGACTGGCGACGAAGGCCTTTGGATCGCAGACGAGCTTCGGGCGGCTGCTGGCGAGGAATGCGACGTATTACCGGATCGGCGAGAAGCTGGTGTTCGCGCGGGAAACGCAGTTCGGCGTGCAGCCGGCCTTCAGTATTCCGCCGAACACGGAGGCGGGCGATCCGATTCCGCTGGCGGAGCGGTTCTTCGGCGGGGGCGGCAACACGCAGAGAGGGTTTCCGGAGAACCAGGCCGGCCCGCGCGACTTGCTGACAGGATTTCCGCTGGGTGGCTCGGCGCTGTTCTTTAACAACACGGAACTGCGGTTTCCTTTGTATGGCGCCAACATCAACGGGGTGCTGTTCGAAGATGCGGGGAACATTTATTCGAGCATCGGTGCGATGACGTTTCGGGTCAACCAGAAAAATTCCGAAGACTTCGACTACATGGTGCATGCGGTGGGTTTTGGGGTGCGGTACAGGACTCCGATCGGGCCGCTGCGGCTGGATCTGGCTTACAGCATCAATCCTCCGAAGTACAACGGCTTTCCGGGGAATTATTCGCAGCTGGTGCAATGCTCGGCGGCGCGGACGTGTCAGGCGTCGCTGCAGCAGATCGGCCATTTTCAATTTTTCTTTTCGATCGGGCAGGCGTTTTGATGGGACGGGCGGTGCTGTGGAGTGTGTTGCTGGTTTGCGCTGTGCAGGCTGTGGTGGTGGACCGGATCGTGATTTCGGTGGGCGACAAGATCGTCACCGAGAGCGAACTCGGTGAGCGCATCCGGCTGACGGCATTTCAAAATCACGAGAAGCCGGATTTCAGCCTGGCTTCCCGGCAGAAGACCGCGCAATTGCTGGTCGATCAGAAACTGATTGAGCGCGAAATGGATGTGGGGCGGTATCCGCGCTTAGATGCAGCGGGCCGCAAGTCGCTGCTGGCGGATTATGCGAAGGCCGACTACAAGTCGAACCCTGCTGCAATGGCGGCGGCGCTGAAAAGTTATGAACTCACGGCGCAGGAACTGGAAGACGATCTGGGGCGGCAATCGGACTTGCTGACCTTTCTGAATCTGCGGTTTCGGCCGGCAGTGCAGGTCACGGATCAGGACGTGCAGAAGTATTTCGACACGGTCGTAAAAGGCGCAGGCAAGGCGGGACAGCAGGCGCAGGCGGGAGCGTTGAATGAAATGCGGGACGATATCGAGCAAAAGCTGACGGGGGAGCGGGCCAATAAAGAGCTGGACCTGTGGCTGGCGGATCAGCGGAAGCGAACGAAGATCGTGTATCTGGAAAAAGATCTGGAGGCGGGCCAATGACGCGAGGCGGCCGGATCGCGCTGTATTCGGGCGGGGCGGTAGTGGTGTTGCTGGCACTCGCCGCCATTACGGGCTTCATTCTGGTGCGCAACGGGTGGGTGGCGGAGAAGATCCGCGAGCGTGTGGTGTCGGAAGCGGAGAAGGCAACCGGCGGGCGCGTTGAGATCGGTTCGCTGCAACTGGACTGGAAGACGCTCACGGCGACGCTCGATGGCCTGGTAATTCACGGGAGCGAACCGGCCGATGCGGCGCCGCTGCTGACGGTGAAGCGGCTGGTGATCGGTTTTAAGATCATTTCGCTGCTGGAGAAGCAGTTCAACGTAGCGAGCGTCCAGGCGGACACACCGCGCGCCCACCTGATTATCGAAGCCGATGGCATGACGAATGTGCCGCAGCCGAAAACGCCTCCGAGCGGAAAGACGGGGCCCGAGACCATTCTCGATCTGAAGATCGGTAAGTTCGAGCTGGCGAACGGCGCGATTGCGGTGGAGAGGCAGGGCGCGCGGGAAACCACGCCGTGGACCGGGCGCGGCGAGAATCTGCTGGCGCATGTAACGTACAGCGCCGCCGGGCCGAGGTATGACGGCAACATTTCGATTGCGCCGCTCGATTTCGCTTATGGGACGGGCAGGAACCAGATTCAGATTGGCGCCGCGGTGTCGGCTAAAGCGTCGATGGAAAAGAACAGACTCACGGTTCCGTCGGCGACGCTGCAGGCCGGGGAGTCGGAAGTTGATTTGACCAACGTACTGGTGAACAGCTTTACCGCGCCCGTTACGACGGCCCAATACAAAGCGCGCTTTTCGCTGGCCGATGCGGACCGGATTTTCAAGCTGGTCAACTTTCAGCACACGGGGTTTGTGGAGGTCGCGGGCGACGCGAGGTATGTGTCGGCAACCGACTATCTGGTGCACGGAGCGGTGCGAGGGGAAGGCATCGGTTACGGGAAAGTGCGCAGCATGCGGATTTCAGGGAATGTCTCGGCGACGCCGGATAAGCTGACGCTGAAGGCGATGCTGGTGAACGCGCTCGGCGGGGACATGCGCGCGGAAGGAGAGGTCAGAAAGCTCGAGGATTTTCACCTTGCCGGGACACTGGACCGGTTCGACGCGAGAGTGCTGGCGGCTCTTGGCGGCCTTGAGAAACTGCCGTATGACGGGATTCTCTCCGGCCCGTTCGATGCGAGCGGGAAGCTGTCGGAACAGGCGCTGCACAGACTGGTGGCTGGCGCGACGTTGCAGATCGCTCCGGCCGCGGACAGTATTCCGGTGCACGGCGAGGTCACAGGGAAGTACAGCGGCGCGACCAATACGGTGGAACTGGGGCGCTCGTGGGTGACGTTGCCGAATACGCGACTGGATCTGTCCGGAGTGCTGGGTCAGACGCTGAACGTGAAGCTGCAGTCGCAGGACCTGAGCGATCTGGCGCCGGTGATGGATCCGAAAAAGGTGCCAGTGATGCTGGTGAGCGGAAAGGGATCGATCGCGTTCGAGGGAACGGTGAGCGGGCCGCTGGCAGAGCCGCGCATCGCCGGGAAGGCGACGGTGCAGAATGTTCTCTATCAGGGACAATCGATCGATTCGCTGACAGGCGACTTCACGGCGATGAAGTCGCAGGCGACGGTGAGCAACGCGTCGCTGGTGTCGAGCAATCTGAGAGCGCGGGTGAGCGGCTCAATCGGCCTGCGCGACTGGAAACCCGTGGACGCTTCGGCGGTGAATGCCAGCGTGCAGGTGATCAACGCGGATGTCGTGAAGCTGGAGGCCATGGCGGGCGAGAAGAACCTGCCGGTCAGCGGAACGCTGAATACGACGGCGCAGATATCGGGGACGGTGGGCGACCCGCACGCGACAGCGAACCTGACGCTGGCCCGGGGGCAAATTTACGGCGAGCCTTACGACACGGTGACCGCGAGCGCGCAGTATCCGGGCAACGGAGTGGAGACGGTGACGGCGGTGCTGAACGCAGGCAGGAAGCGGATCAATGCGAGCGCGCGACTGGAACATCAGGACAGGGAACGACAGGACAGGCTGACATTCGATGTGGCGAGCAACGCGATGGCGATTAATCAGATCGCACTGGCGCGAAAGGAAGAGCCGACGTTGCAGGGCACGGCGCAGATCAAAGCGGACGGCGTCGTCAGGATTCCGAGCGGCAAGCCATTGCAGGTGGAGTCACTGAACGCGGATCTGAACGCGACCGGGATATCACTGGGCGAGCGCAGTCTGGGCAATGCGCATCTGACGGCGGACACAAAAAATGGTGTGCTGACGGCGCGGCTGGATTCGGACGTCGCGAAGTCGAAGATTCACGGCGACGGCACGGTGCGGCTTGATGGCAATTATCCAGTGAGCGCGAAGGTGACGTTCTCCAATCTCGGCTTGAGCGCGGTGGCGGCCGTATTGCGCGGGCCGGATCCGAATGCGACGGAACTGAACCTGGATGGTTCGGCGGCCGGTGAAGTGACGGTGAGCGGGCCGGCGAAATCGTTCGATGCCATGACTGCAACATTCGATGTTTCGCAGTTCGAAATACATCCGCTGCACGTGACAGGGGATACAAGGAACATACCGAATCTGACGCTGCGCAACAACGGGCCGATTCGAGCGACGCTGGCGCGGTCGGTGGTGCGCGTGGAGAGTGCGAGGTTCACGGCGCCGAGTACGAATATCGCGGTTACGGGAGATGTCGCGATGAATTCGCAGTCGCCGTTCAACCTGCAGGTGCAGGGAGACATGAATCTGGCACTGGCGCAGACTTACGATGCCGATCTGACTGCCGCGGGACAACTGGCCGTGAATGCGTCAGTGCGTGGCAGCTACATGAAACCCGATATTTCGGGGAGGGCCGAACTGCAGAAGGGCGATTTCCACTTAGCGAATTTTTCCAATGGCCTGACGAACGCGAATGGCGTGATTCTCTTCAGCGGCACGCGGGCCACGATTCAGTCATTGAGCGCGGAATCGGGCGGCGGCAAGGTGGACGTGACTGGCTTCGGGGCCATGGCTGGCGGGCTGGGAACGTTCCGGCTGGAGGCGAAGACACGGGCGGTGCGGCTGCGCTATCCGGAAGGCGTGAGCACGATTTCGGATTCGGATCTGACGCTGGCGGGCACGACGGCGCGCAGCCAGGCTTCAGGCACGGTAACGGTGCGACGGGTTTCCATCAATCCGAAATCGGATCTGTCGACGATCCTGGCGGGTGCGGCCGTGCCGGTGAAGGCGCCCGAGGCCGGCAATGGATTTCTTTCGAACATGAACCTCGATGTGGAGATCGAAACGGCTCCGGACGTCGCGTTCGAGACGAGCGTGGCGCAGAGCATCGAGGCCGATGCGAACTTGCGGCTGCGCGGAACAGCGGCGAATCCGGCGGTGCTGGGGCGGATCAACATCACGCAGGGCGAGCTGAATTTCTTCGGCAACAAATACACGATCAATCAGGGGACGATTTCGTTCTTCAATCCGGCGAAGATCGATCCGATCCTGAATGTCGATCTGGAGACGAAAGCGCGCGGGGTGGATGTGATTCTGACGGTAACCGGGCCGATCAACAAGCTGAATGTGAGCTACCGTTCGGACCCACCGCTGCAGTTTTCCGATATCGTGGCGCTGCTGGCTACGGGGAGGGCGCCGACAGACCCGACGCTGGCGGTGCGGGATACGGGCGCATCGCAGAACCTGCAGCAGATGGGGGCTTCGGCGCTGATCGGGCAGGCGATTGCGAATCCGGTGGCGGGGCGGCTGCAGAGATTTTTCGGGGTAAGCAAGATCAAGATCGATCCGCAGTTGACGGGGATTACGGGGAGTCCGGAAGCGCGGCTGACGATCGAACAGCAGGTGACGCCGGATTTGCTGTTCACTTACATCAACGATGTGTCGAGCACGAGTACGCAGTTGATTCGGGTGGAGTGGGATTTCAACAGGCAGTGGGCGGCTATTCTGACGCGCGAAGAGAACGGGTACGTGGGGGTGGATTTCGCGTATAAGAAGCGGTTTAAGTAAGAAAACTCAATTTCGGCTGTGCCATTCCATTTGCGGCCCCGGACGTTGCACCGAATCTGCGTCGTACGATAGATGAACAACCCGATGCCAGAAGAACAGTCAAATATAGAACTCCTTGAGAAACGCCTGTGTGCTTCCTGGCCGGCAATCCGCAAGGCCCACGCCGATACCACTGGACGTCGCCGGGATCTTAACAAGCTTTTCAGCGATCGAAACTCTCCCGACACAAGTGTTGTCGTATTTGGGTCGATCGCCCGTAACGAAGTAACTTCCAGCAGCGATTTAGATTGGATTCTTCTGGTCGATGGATCTGCAGTTCCAGAACACAAGAGCCAGGAGCGCGACGTTGAACGTGCGCTTGCCGAAGGGAATTACATAGAGCCGGGAAAGAGCGGCGTATTCGGGAAAATGGTGGGTAGCCATGATTTGGTCCACAATATCGGCGGCGAGGACGACTTAAACTCGAATACGACGAGGCGCGTACTTCTTCTTCTCGAATCGCTCCCGATCTCCAACCGCGAGGCCTATGATCGAGTGCGCCGCCAAATCCTCCGTCGCTACCTGGAGGATGATCGGGGGCTCCTGTATGCAGGAGGAGAAGTTCGGATTCCGCGCTTCCTGTTGAACGATCTGACGCGCTACTGGCGCACCATTACAGTTGACTTCGTTTATAAGCAGCGCAGCGACAACGATAAGAAATGGGCGTTGAGAAATGCAAAGCTCCGCATGTCCCGGAAGCTGGTTTTTGCGGCGGGGCTATTGCACTGCTTCTTTTGCCATCTCGATGCCGACGCGAGTTTGGCACGGGAGGCTTTGCGTTCGTTCGATCTGTCCCCGCTTACAGCCTATCTTGAAACCCAGCTCGCTAATGCGCCATTAGATGTCGTCGCAAAAGCTTGTCTTAATCTGCGAATATCCGAGGCAACCTCACGCGCGCTTTTCGATTCTTATGATCGCTTTCTCGGCATTCTCGATCACCCGGAAAAGAGGGCCGAACTAGCTCGCGCGCAGACCCACGAAGATCTGCGCAGTTCGAAAGCATGGGACGAGGTAAGAGAAGTGAGCCGCCCTTTTCATGAGGCTCTCATAGCGCTTTTTCTAAAGGATGACGAAGATTTGAAGAGCTTAACGCTTGAGTATGGAGTGTTTTGATGCGGCCAATAGGTTTCTCCACGGGCGCTTTGGCCCGCGGTGACTTTCGTCGTGCTGTTACGTTGCTGGAAGCTCATCGAATACAAATAGTGGAATTGTCAGCGTTGCGTATGGACGAACTTGAGCCGCTGGTGGCTGCGCTGCCAAGGCTCGATCTTAAGAACTTCACATTTATTTCTATTCACGCTCCGAGCCGGTTTGACAGACGTACAGAATCAGAAGTGGTTGAGCTTCTTAGCGACCCGAAAGCCAGCAATTACCCGGTGGTGGTGCATCCGGACGTTGTTTTCACTCCTTCGTTGTGGCGTCAACTGGGCGACAGGCTCCTTATCGAGAACATGGATAAGCGCAAACCAGTGGGGCGCACTGTGCAGGAATTGCGACTGTTTTTCGAGTTACTTCCGGATGCAAGATTCTGCTTTGATATCGGGCATGCCAGGCAAATTGACCCCACCATGACGGAAGCAGCCTTTCTGCTCCAAACGTTTGGCGAACGGCTGGCCGAGGTTCATATCAGTGAAGTGAACACAGCCAGCCGGCACGATCCAATCTCCCGGAATGCTACTTTGGCGTTCCAGAGGGTCGCGAGGTACATACCCTATGAGACGCCAATTATCCTTGAGTCCCTTATCGACGAAGGGCAAAGTGAACTGGAGATCGAGATTCAACGTGCTCGTCAAGCTCTGAGCGTTGAACGCCTCGTTGCGGCCTGAAAACAGTCGCGCAGACTCTCCCTTTTGAGCGGGCTGCTTCGTCCGGCGGAGGGAACCGCACTGCTGGCTACGGGCAGGGCGCCGACAGCCCCGACACTGGCGGTGCGGGATACGGGCCCATCGCAGAATCTGCAGCAGATGGGGGCTTCGGCGCTGATCGGGCAGGCGATTGCGAATCCGGTGGCGGGGCGGCTTCGCAAAGATTTTTCGGGGTAAGCAACACGTGGGCGTGGATTTCGCGTATAAGAAACGGTTTAAGTAGATCAAGTTTCGGGGAGCAGAAAGTCTGTGGCAACGAAGACTTTTTCGCGCCGCGGCGCGTCTGTACCAATGACGCAACTCTAACGAAACCTTAAGGATTACGGGGTCCGCGTGATAGATTTGGATGGGGGAGACACGTTGCCGAGTCCGTTCGCGGCTCTTTTTTTATTTCAAACGAACATTCTGGATCTCGTCAGCCATGGAAACGCGGTTAGTTACGCGGTCCTGGGTTTCCTTCTTATTACCTCTGTCTATTCCTGGACGCTGATTTTTGCGAAGCTTTCGACCTTTGGGTCCGCGCAAAAGAGCGATCAGCGGTTTCTGCGGGCATTTCGCAAAGCCCCGGGGCTGGAAGCGGTGATGGTGGCGAGTGAGCAGTTTCGTCCTTCGCCCGCGGTGGCTGTTTTTGACGCGGGTTACGAAGAAGTCAGCCGACAGGTCAAGTCGAGAGGCAGCATCGCGAATCGCGAGGCCGTCTCGCGCAGTCTGCAGATCGGCGTCAACGAGCAGATGTCGCGTCTTGAACGCGGGCTGAACTGGCTTGCAACCATCGCGTCCGTGTCGCCGTTTATAGGTTTGTTGGGAACTGTCCTCGGTATCATACGTGCGTTTCAGAACCTTTCCGGGGGGACCACCAGTCTGACGGCAGTGGGGCCTGGTATCGCGGATGCACTGATTGCCACGGCGGTGGGCTTGTTCGCGGCCATTCCGGCGGCGATTTTTTATAACCATTTCGGCCATACGCTGAAAGAGATGGGTGCGCGCATGGACGATTTTTCGCTCGAGTTTCTGAACCTGATCGAGCGGAGCTTCGGAGATTAGCGCGTGGCCATCAATGTCGGCGGTATGAACGGCGGGCGCAGATCGCGCGGAGTGCCGCCGCTTGCCGATATCAACGTGACGCCGTTTGTGGACGTCGCGCTGGTGCTGCTGATCATTTTCATGATCACGGCGCACGCGATGGATTCCGGGATCGAGGTCAATGTTCCGAAGACCAAAACAGTCGCGACGAGCACGAAGGATCTCCCGATCATCACTATCACGAAAGACGGTGAGGTTTATCTGGGGAATAATCCGGTCAACATCAATAATCTGGAATCGGCCATTCGCACAAAATACCCTGGGCAGACGGCCGTATACGTAAAAGCAGATGCCGCAACCCCGTGGGATCCGATAGCCAACGTATCGAGTGTGCTGGGCGATGCGAAGCTCAATATCAGTTTTGTGACCCGTCCGAGCGGTCAGCCGGGTTCGCCGAGGCGCCGCTGACACGCATGCAGACTGGTGTTTATCCCGATCCGTCGGGGAAGGCGTTCGCGGGTTCCGTGATCACCCACGGGATCGTGATTGGCCTGATTGCGACTACAGGGCTTTTCAATCTGGCGAAGAACAATTTCGGTTCGACGAAATCCAGCAGCGGGTCGGTAGGCGTTCAAATGGTGAAAACTATTCCGATTCCGCAGAATGACGGGCCGGTGAACGCGCTGGCTAACGATACGAAGTCGATTGTGCCCCAGGCCCCGGCACCAGTAAAGCTGCAGAAGCAGGTGAAGGCTGAGCATGAAAAGGCGATCGCGCTGCCGGATAAGGTTCAGAAAAAGAAGCTTTCCGCGCAGCAGCAGATGGCGGCGTACTACAAACCGCCGGTCGCCTATAAGAACAACCAGGTCTTTTCCAGCGCCCCGCAGGCGGCCAGTTCGGCTATGTTTGGTATGAAGGGGGCGGCAGGTATCGATCTCGGGCCGGCGTCGGTGCTGGGCGAGCGATGCGGCGCTTATGTCGATCTGATGACGGATCGAATTTCGCAGCACTGGAACAGAGCGAGTATCGGCGCTTCGCCTTCGCAGAAGAGTCAGATCAGTTTCAAGATCGCGCAGAACGGTGCGGTCTCAAACGTGCAGGTGGCTCAACCCAGCGGCAATTATCTGCTGGATACGTCGGCGCAGAGGGCCGTTATCGATGCAAACCCGCTGCCCCCGCTGCCGGCGCAATGTCAAAAGACTGAAGTAACGGTAGACCTGTGGTTCCAGCTAAAACCATGACGCAGAAAAGAAAGACTGGATTGTTTGCAATTACCGCGCTGGTAAGCTTGCCGCTGGCTTTGGCTGTAAGCGTATATGCGCAGGACATTACGGCGTGGATCAATCGCGCTGGCAGTAAGCCGGCGCTTGCGGTTATCGACTTCCGCGGTTCCGGTTCGCAGCCTTACATGGAAGCGTTTAACCGCACACTGTTCAGCGACCTGCAGGGGTCGGGGCTGTTCGACATGATGCCCAAGAGCATGTTCCCGCTCAACAATCCGCAGCGGCCCGAGGATCTAAAGCCGGAAGACGGCGGGCAGGGTTTCGCCCTTGTCGACTGGGGAAGCGCGCCTGTCAATGCCTCGCATCTTGTGTTTGGCTACACGGCCGCGCAGAACGGCGCTCTGGTGCTTTACGGAAATGTGGACAATACGCGGCAGCCCAATCCGCAGGCCGCGCAGTTGATGGCTTCGCGGTATGTTGGTTCGCTCGATGAAGGTGGCGCAATTAAGGTTGCCCACGAATTCGCCAGCGACATTATCCAGAAGTTCGGCGGCACGGCCAGCCTGCTCGGCAGCCGGATCTACTTCGTCAGAGCCGGCGGCGGGAATAAAGAAATCTGGGTAATGGACTGGGATGGCGGCAATCAAATGCCGTTGACGAAATACCGGTCTCTGTCGATCAATCCCGCGATTTCGCCCGACGGATCGCGTCTTGCGTTCACTGGTTATGCGAAAGGAACGCCGCGCATCATGCTGCTCGATACGCTTTCGGGGCGGCCATTATCGTTTTACAACCAGGAAGCTTCGTTGAATGCGACGCCTGATTTCAGTCCGGATGGCAAGCAGATTTACTATGCTTCGACGGCCAGCGGGCTGGCGCAGATTTATGTCGCGGCGCTGGATGGGCAGGGTTTCCGACGCGTGACTCACACCGATACAATCGACGTGGAACCGAAGGTGAATCCGAAAAATTCCAACGTGATGCTTTTCGTTGGAGGGCAGAGCCATCCACAGATTTACCGGATGGCGACCGACGGCACGGGCGTGGAACGGGTTACAAATGGCACAGGCGAAGCGACCAATCCCTCGTGGAATCAGGATGGGCAGCACTTCGCATTTTCGTGGACCAGCGGTATTGCGGCAGGAAACTTCAATCTCTTCGTGATGGACATTGGAACGCACGAGTATATTCAGTTGACCAGGAGCGAAGGGCGTAACGAAAATCCCGGCTGGGCGCCTGATTCGAGACATCTGGCTTTCCAGTCCAACCGGTCGGGTAAGTACCAAATTTATACAATGCTGGCTAACGGCACGCAGTTAAAACAGTTGACCAATCAAGGCGATAATACGAGCCCCGTCTGGGGCGTTAAGTAATCATGATCAATTACTCGTTTCCGTTTCTCCGCATGCACAAGGCTGCCCTGACGATTGCACTGAGCATGGTGCTCTTCGCGTCCGGTTGCGGCAAGAAGACGCCGATTCCGCCTCCGCCGCCTCCCGCGCCGGCAGCCTCGAACGGTAACAACAACGGGCCGGCTACTCCCGGAAAGCCGGTCATCGCGGAATTCTCCGTCGAACCGTCGACCATCGAGCGCGGCCAGTCCGCGATCCTGCGGTGGAACGTAACGGGATCGACGAACGTGGCAATCAACAACGGCATCGGTACCGTGCAGCCCAGCGGAAATCGCCGCATCATTCCGGCTGATACGACGACCTATCTGCTGACTGCGACTGGCCCCGCCGGAGAAACGACAGCGACCGCGACCATCACGGTAACGGGTCCGGCGCCGCCTCCGCCGCCTTCGAACACGAATTCCAACAGCAACCGGGGCACGCTTGAAACGCGAGTCCAGTCAGATCTGCGCGACGCGCTCTTCGATTACGATTCGAATAACATTCGCGACGATGCGCGTGCGGCCCTGACCGCCGACGCGGATGCGCTGAAGCGGATCATGCTCGACTTCCCTACAGCGACCTTCAACGTGGAAGGGCATTGCGACGAGCGCGGCTCGGCGGAATATAACCTGGGACTGGGCGACAGGCGCGCATCGTCGGCGCGCGATTTCCTGGTGCAGCTCGGCGTTCCGGGCGATCGACTGAAGACGATCAGCTACGGCAAAGAGCGCCCTGTCTGTACGGAAGCCGATGAGAGCTGCTGGCAGAGGAACCGTCGCGCGCATTTATCGGTAGGCCAGTAAATTTGGGCGAAGCAAGAGAAATCAAAACCTGTAAAGTAAAAGTATGATGCGTTCGATCGGAGTTATCGTTCTTTCGTTTGTGCTGCTTCCCGGCGCAGGTTTTGCGGCCAGCCGTGAGCAGCAGGAAATGCAACGCGATATAGCGCAGCTTCAGGATCAGGTCCGTACGCTGCAGAGCGGGTTCGATCAGAAGATGGCAATGGTGCAAACGCTGCTGGAGCAGGCGGTCGAGGCAGGCAACAAAGCGAACACCAACGTCTCCGTGCTGAGTTCGAGTATTTCGCAGACGCTCGACCGTGAGTTGAAGGGCGCGCTGGTGCCGGTGGCCGGTTTGTCCGCGAAGGTTGACAACCTCAACAACGACCTCTCGGAAGTGAAGAACGCGGTGGCGGATCTGAACGCGCAGTTGAACCGGCAGCAGCAGATGCTGACAGACATCAACAACGCGATCAAAGTCATGCAGGCGCCGCCCGCCGCTCCGCCGCCGAATGGCAATCAGGATTTTTCGGCTCTGCAGCCCGGCGCTTCACCGGCACGCGGCGGCGTTCCACCTTCCGCGAAAGTGATTTTCGATGGAGCGAACGGCGACTATGTGAGCGGCAAGTCCGATCTGGCGCTTGACGAATTTACGCAGTTTGTCAGGCTGTATCCGGACGATCCGAATGCACCGGCCGCGCAGTTCTTCATCGGGCAGATTCACAGTGCGCAGCAGAAATACGATCAGGCGGTGATGGATTTCGACGCGGTGCTCGAACGGTATCCCGAGAACAAATATACGGTCGACGCGATGTTTCTGAAAGGCATGGCGCTGAAAGTCTCGGGTCATCGCGATCTGGCGGCGACGGATTTTCGTGCGTTGATCAAGAAGTATCCGCGCTCCGATCAGGCGGAGCCGGCAACGGAGCAGCTTCGCGCCATGGGCCTCAGCGCGGGAGCGGCCACGCCCGCCGCACGCCATAAGAAGTAGGAGCCGGTTTATTCAGCCGAGAACGCCAGCAGCACGTTACCGGGAGTTCCTCCGGCTGCCGCATAGCCCGAGTTCGCAAAGACCATGCCACCCACTACGATTGGGCCTGGTCCGTCAAGCGAGCCGCCGTGGGCCTCCACTCCATTCACAGTCTTGTAGGTCCGCATCGTGTCGAAGTCCCAGATTACTTTGCCATCGGTAGCCGAGTAGGCGCGCAGATGGCCGTCCATGGAGCCTGAAAACGCAGCGCCGGGAATCGCGGTGACAGCTGCGGATTGCGCCGGGCTGCAGCGTTTGCGATCGCCGCACGGAATAGGCGCGGTGTACCACATGCGTTCGCCGTTATCGAGACGCAGCGCGAACATGCCGCCTCCCTGATTGGGATCGGCGTCAGTGGTGGTGGCGTAGTCGAGCATGATGCGCTTGATGTCGGAAACCGCTACGTAGATGTTGTTGCCGTCGGCCGCGGAACCCCACTGCACCCCACCCATTGTGCCCCCTTTTCCGACACGCACCTGCCAGAGGATTTCACCCTTCCTGTCCGGGTCGAGAGCATGCACCATACCCGACTTCTGGCCTGCCAGCAGAGCGCGCTTGCCGGTCTTCAGCGTGACCAGAATGGGCGACGCGCCGAAGTCGAAATCAGGACCGTCGACATCGGGACAGTTCGTGCGGTCCGGCAGACGGCAAGCCGAAGTGTAAGCGTCGTTCGACGTCATCTGCCGCAGCCACAGGATCTTGCCTGTCTTCATATCCAGGGCCATGAAAGAGTCGCTCGTCTTCGAATCGGGCTCGCTGTAGTTGTCGCCGGTCGTCACATAAACGATGCCGAGCTTCGTATCGATTGCGGGCGTGCTCCAGATAGGCGCACCGGAGGGTCCCCAGAGTTGCGTACCGATCTTGTTTTTCTTCGTGGGCTTGGCCGGCTGGTCGATCGTGTAAGTCTTCCAGATTTGCCTGCCGGTTGCGGCGTCGAGCGCGACCAGGCTGCCGCGGAACTTGCAGCATTCGTAAGTCGGAACGCCGCCCGTAGCTTCCTCGCCCGAGGCGACCGGGACGAAGAGTTTGCCTTCGTAAAAAACGGGCGAGCCGGTGAGGCGGGCTACGGGGTAATCATCGACCTGCGTTTTCCAGATTTGCCTGCCGGTGGCTGCGTCGACTGCCCAGGCGTTGCCTTTCCCATCACCGAAGAAAGCGGCGCTGACAGGCGCGCCCGCGGATTCGATTTTAGCCACAGTGATGGCGCTGCGGACCTGCGAACCGGCATCGAGATACCAGTGGATGCAGCCCGTCGCAGCATCGAGCGAATATACTTTGCCGCCGGGACTGCCAACGAATACCCGCCCGCCGGCATACGTTGGATGCCCGTTGGCGTTCAGTTCGCCGGGAAATCCGAAGGCCCATTTGAGCTTAAGACGTGGTATTTGGGCGGCTGTGATACCGGCCGCCGCCGCGCTCTGGAAGCGGGTGTTGGAGGTGTTGTCGCCCCAGCCGTTCCAGGCAGGTCCCGACATGGCGAACGTGTTCGAAGTGCACATGGCTTCCTTGCTCGGCTCCGTGGTCAGCGAAGTCCCGAAGGCTTTGCCTGTGACAAATTCGGCTATGGCGCGGCGTCCTTCCGCGGGCCAGCGCATGCCCATCGTGACCATCTCACCGGTTTCCATGGCGGCGAGGACGCGTTCCGGCGACATGTCGTGGAACGTATCGCGTTTCGGCGCGCGGCCTACTCCCGCGTCATGGCATTGCGCGCAACTGGCCTTGTACATCGATTCGCCCGTCTGCGGCGGCTGAGCGGAAAGTGAAAAAACGAAGCCAAAACTGCTGAAAACAAAAGCGCAAACCACCCGGAATCTCATAACGCCGGAAGTATATCAGGCTAGAAGCCTGGGGCAGAAGTCCCGACGGGTGAATGCCCGTCCCACCGTCTTTGTAAACTGCTGATCCTTCGTGGTGGACAGACGGTTTCGTCGTGTCTTTTCGGGGTCGAGGGACTTCTGCCACGGGTTGCTCCTAAGGAACTGATCCGGCGTTCTCCAATGGTGTGAGCTGAAAGCCGAGGGCGAGGGCTTTGGCTCGGAGTTTGTTTTCCTGACGCTTCATGTAGCGGAGTTGGTCGGCGGCAAAGCGAGTGTTATCGAACTCCTGCCGGGTTGTAACGAGGTGAAAGATGATGCGTGCGAGTTTGTGAGCGGCGGCGGTAATGGCTTTCGGTGCGCCGAGTTTCGCGCGCATTCGCCGATAGAAATCTCCCAGTCCGGACTTGCTGTGATGGAGTGACTGAGCGGCCATTCGCAGGGAGGTGGCCGCGCGACACTTGACCTTGCGAGTGCCCACCCAGAGTACTTTTCCGCCGCTGATATCGTTGTCCGGGCACAAGCCCATCCAGGATGCGAACGCGGAGGCGCTACGAAATTTCGTGAAGTCCGGCCCGATCTCTCCGAACAGCATCTGTGCGATGCCTGTGCGGATGCCGGGAATCTTTGTCAGGTCCACCCCGAAGACGCGTTTGAGTTCAGTGCGCAACCCGGCGTCGGCAGACGAGGATCTCTGTTTTGATCCAGGCTGGTTAGCAGGGGAGTCGGCTGGCGTCTGCGGCGGCTGGAACGTATCCAGCGAACGGCGGATCTCACGATCGCAGTCGTCGATCAGTTGCTGATAGCTGCGATACGCGGTCAGGGACTGACGCAGCGTGAACAGATGCTCGATCCGATAATCACCCACGAGTGACTTCGCGATCACCTCTTCGCTCGCTTTGATACGGTCGTGGCGGAGCTTGGCGAGGGTAAACGGGTTGCGCTCACCGCCCAGAATTGCGTCGATGATCGCCAGTCCAGTCAGACCCGTAATATCGCTGATCACGTGATGCAGTTGCAGGTTCATCTGATCCAGCGCCTTTTGCATATGGTTCACGTGCGTGGCGCCCATCTGCACCAGGCTCTCCCGGTG
>ODAK010002131.1_pt1 | contig 20940 bp, 20 predicted proteins | sample 1539591 | NCBI WGS metagenome assembly ODAK01 (sample SAMEA3539303, study PRJEB22396) | soil metagenome | biome: tundra; feature: field; material: soil | place: USA | collected 2010-05 | depth 0.15 m | reverse complement strand
TACTGTGGTGGCTGCGGTTCTGATTGCGCGCAGTGAGCGTGGCTCACGCTAGCCCTGCCTGCAGCGACTCCCGCCACAGGCCCAGCGCTTTTTGAATCGGGCGGTCTGAGAAGCTGAACAAGACCGACTCTTCCTCGGCGTCGTGGCGCACGGGAACCCACGACGGCACCATAAAAATATCGTGTGGCTGCCATTCAAACGCTGCTTCCCCGATATAGCTTGTTCCGTGCCCTTCCGCCACACAGAACGCCGTCGCATCCGTTGACCGGTATGACGCCGATTTGAAACCGGCGGGCAGAAGCCGCAGCCAGGCGTCGATCGTCGGCATAGTAGCTTCTCCGCCGTAGTGAAGCCGATAGCCGTGGCACGGGTCCGGCGGGGCATCCTTTGCCATTGCCGCAAGTGACACTCGCATGCGGTTATACGGAAAGCTGACGGCCGAATCATCGCCTTCCCGCAGGGTCTTCTGTGTGCCGTCGGGGTAGTGCTCCGCAAAGCTGCTGTCCAGCATGTTGACTACCGGAATATCGAGTCCGTCCATCCACACCACTGGCTGGTCAGTCAGATTGCCGTGATCGTGATAAGTCCAGGAAGGAGTCAGGATGAAATCGCCCGGATGCATCGTGATCTTCGTCCCGTTGACAGATGTATAAGCGCCCTCGCCTTCGATCACGAAACGCAGCGCGGCCGCTACGTGCCGGTGTGTTGCGGTCACCTCGCCCGGCAGAACAAGCTGAAGGCCTGCGTAGAGGCTTTGCGTAATCTGAGGCAGTCCGCGTAATCCGGGGTTTTCGATCATCAGCACGCGCCGCTCGGCTTCGTCAGCGGTAATCAGTTTTCCTGACTCCATCAGGTAGGGGCGCATGTCTTCATACCGCCAGAGCGCCGGAACGCAGCCAGGCCGGGGCTGCGCCAGCACCAGGTCGGCAAGCTCCTGCCAGAGCGGCGCGGCGTTCTGAGTCTTGAGCCGCTGATAAAACTCTTCGCGCTCCGCTGTCGTTTTTGGTTTGGAAAAGAATGCTTCTGTCATAGCACTCAGACTTTACAACTAAGCCGCCCGAACCTTTACTTCCATGCTGCCGATCCGCTCGATGGTAGCCACAATCGTATCCCCCGGAACGATCGGACTCACGCCTTCCGGGGTCCCCGTGCTGATGATATCGCCTGGGTAAAGGGTGTAAAAGGACGACGCGAGTTCAATCAGTTCCGGCACTCCGAGAATCATGTACCGGGTATTGGAATTCTGCCGCTCCTCACCGTTCACGGCGATCTTCAGATCGAGCTTCCCCGGCTCCGGAATTTCGTCCGCGGTTACAAGCCACGGTCCCAGCACCGTGTAAGTATCCGGCGACTTGCGGAAGCTGCGATCCTCCGTGCCGCGAATCGTGATGTCCAGCCCGATCGAGTAACCTGCCACATATTGCAGCGCTTCTCTGGCAGGCACGTTATTGGCTTCTTTCCCGATCACCAGCGCGAGTTCCACTTCATGATCGTTGCGCCGGTCCAGGTGGCGCAGGGCCACGCCGTCCCCGGGCCCTACCACTGAACTGCTGGCTTTCAGAAACAAGCCAGCTTTCTGAATGGTAATGGTGTGGGTTTCTCTGTTCTGATGCAGCGCGACGTCGCCCTTTACTTCGTCGAGATGCTTCTGGTAGTTCACGGGCGCAGCGATAACTTTGCCGGGGTTGGCTACCGGACTGAGCATCCTGAGACCCGCGAGCGGCAACTGTGGTGCATGGGCGGCGATTGCTCTGACGCGCTGCAGCACCTTCTCCAGATTGGCGAACAGAAGGTCGTATTCCGGCAGCGGATAGCGGCACGAAGGTAAAACATCGAGTGCGGCGGTGACATCGAGCACATTCGCGCCTTCCACCAGCCCCAGGCGGCCCTCATTGAATCGGCACAGAATCATAAGTTGAAAACCTTCTCAGCGTTGGATTGGTAGAGCTTCTTCTTATCGTTATCGTTGATCGGAAGGTTATCGGTAACGGCCACTTCCTCAGGTACGAATTGATAAGGATAATCCATCGCGTAAAGCACGCGGTCCATACCGAGCACCGACTGCGCGTAGAGAATGGGCGGTTCCCAGGCCATGCCGCTCGTCGTTACATAAATGTTCTCGCGGATGTAGTCGCTCGGTTTGCGCTGCAGTTTCTGCACGCTGGCATAGCGATTCGCAGCGACCATGCGGTTGTGCATGAAATCGATACGGAACAGCCAGTAGGGCAGCCCCTCGCCGAGGTGTCCGATGACAAGCTTGAGGCGCGGGAACCGATCAAACACGCCGCTCAGGATCAGCCGCAAAACGTGCAGTCCTGTTTCGACCGCGAAGCCGAAAATCGCGCCATCCAGACCGCGCTCGATAAATGGCGCGATCATCGCGCGCGAAGGCGTATTGGGGTGCAGATAGACCGGCACGTCCAGCGCCTCCGCAGCTTCGAAGATCGGCCAGAACTTCTGATCGTCAAGGTATTCGCCGCGTGTATGGGAGTTGACGATGGCTCCCTTCAGGCCGAGCGACCGAACCCCGCGTTCGAGTTCCTGAGCGGCGGCGGCAGGATCCTGCGGTGCTATGGCTGCAAGGCCCGAGAAACGGTCCGGATACTTCCGAATCGCCGCCACCATGAAGTCATTGCTGGATCGCGCGAGGGCCATCGCCAGCGGAGCATCGAAGACCTGCACGCCCGGCGAAGTGAGCGACAGGATCTGCCGCGCGATGCCGGTGTCGTCCATGTCTTTCAGTCTCAGGTCGCCCAAATCCGTCATACGGGCGATGACGTCCGTGATACGCGGGCTGGGATTCCCCAGATAGAAACCGCACAGACTTCGGAAGCCCGGATCATCGTAAGAACCGTCCTGCAGCAGCGTTCGGTAATGGTCAAGAATTTCCGGAGGTGCGAACGCTTCCTCGGTCGCAATACGCTGGTATGCCGTCACTGGAATTCCAGAAGCTGGTTGACCGTCCAATGTCTTGATCCCCTTTGATTCGCGAAATAGCACGATAGCAGAATTCCAGGGAGGCCACTGCCGGGGACCGCGATCATGCGGAGAGAAGCGACAAGGCAATGGTTGACAACACCAACGCCGGGGGCATTACGATCAGCCCAATCTTCAGGAACTGCCAGCCGTTGACTTGTTCACCTTCCCGACGCAGCGCGATGAGCCAGAGGATGGTCGCGAGAGAACCTGTGACTGACAGATTCGGGCCGAGATCGACGCCGATCAGTACCGAATCCCGAATATACGGGGGTACGTGAACGGCTTGCAGCGCACCGCCTGCGAGTAATCCTGATGGCAGGTTATTCATTACGTTCGATAAACTGGCAATCGCGAACGAAGCAGCGAGGCCGCCGGCCAGACGCGGCAGCCTCGCGCACCACAGGAGGACGGAGCCTACGTCCCGCAGCGCCCCCGCGCGGTTCAGAGATTCCACCAGCACGAATAGTCCCGCCACCAGCGGCAAGACGCTCCATGAGACACCCGTTACGATCTCGCGGACCGCCCGGCCACGAGCGCGTGTCGTCACCAAAACGGCGATTAGCGCTGCGACACAAGTCGGTAGTCCCAGGTCGCGGCCGAACCCGGAAGCGGCGATCAGGATGGCGCCAGTGCCGGCTATTCCCCACGCCGCGAAGCGACCTTCCCGTGTCAGCCTGGCTGGTTCGCTGCCGTCCTCCACCTTGCCCCGCAGTTCCTCGCGCAGAATCCACCGCAGAGCAGCATAGGTAACAAGAATGGAACAGACCGAGGGCGCCAGAAAAGTCCGCAGCCATGGCAGCAGAGGCGGAAGCGTCTTGCCATAGACCACCAGGTTGGCCGGATTCGAAATGGGCAGGACGAAGCTCGCCGCATTAGCAATGAAGGCGCAGATAAACAGATAAGGCAGCGCCGTGGTACGCGCTTTCTGGACGGCTGCGTAGACTGCGGGAGTCAGCACCACCGCCGTGGCATCGTTCGAAAGAAAAACCGTGACAACGATTCCCACCAGATAGACAAGCGCGAAGAGCCGGGATCGCGAACCCTTCGCCGCCACCACCGCGATCGAAGCAAGCCAGTCGAAGACGCCTTTCCGGCGCGCCAGTTCCGACAGCAGCATCATGCCTGTCAGGAACAGATACACGTCGGTGCCTTTGAGGATGGCCGCTCCCGCCAGCGCCAGGGGAAGAAGCCCTGTGGTCACCAAAATAAAAGCGCCGAGGCAGGCCCATACGGCTTCGGGCCAGGCCTTCGGTCGAAACAGAACGCCCGCGATTGTTCCCGCTGCGATCGACCACACAAGGACCGCACTCACTTGCTGAGCTGCTCCCGTTCGATCTCATCGGATGCCGATTGAGTGCCCAGGATGTGTTTATCTTTCCACGCGCACACGCTATTTTCATTATCCGGCGAGGCGGTCGACGATAGTGCCCGGCCCCCAAACGCAAACTGATGTATCAGTTGTGGCCCGCGGCATGGCTCGATCGCCAGATTTCACCTGTGAAAGTGTAAATTTTTTGAAGTGCTGCTTCTCTGGGAATAAACTAGTGATATGATGCACCTCAGAAGAGAAAGTGTGTTTCGCTGGATATGTGTCGACGGCTGGCGGTAAGAACCTATCTCTTCGAGATTGAAAGTAAGACCAAAGAAGGAGCTTCTGCATGAAGATTAGTTTGGTATGTGTTTTGGCGGCCGCCCTCGGCTTGACCGCATTGCCGGCCCTCGCCCATCATTCATTTGCCGCGGAATATGACAACAAGAAGCCTGTCGAACTGACGGGAACGGTCACCAAAGTCGAGTGGATGAATCCGCACGCTCGGTTCTATCTGGACGTGAAGGACGACAAGGGTACCGTAACCAATTGGGAATTCGAACTCGGCAGCCCCAATGGCTTGATGCGCCAAGGCTGGACGCGCAACTCGATGAAGCTCGGCGATTCCGTTTCGGTATCGGGATCTCTCGCGAAAGATGGCTCCAACCTGGCTAACGCTCGCACCGTGAAACTGTCCGACGGTCGCAAACTGTTCGCAGGCTCCGCCACTGAAACCGGTCGCGAACCCGCCAAGGGCGAAGCGGAAAAATAACAGCAGTTTAGTTTAAGGGCAAGTGTCGACCTCATCCTCAATGGGTGGGGTCGACGTGTGTCTGGCCCCTTTTTAATCTAAGGCGATTTGATCGACGTGGCGCACGCTCTCCAGCGTGCCGTGTCGAGACTTTCTCGACACCATCTGTTCCCGAACGGCACCGGGCGTCGGCAAGAATGCCGACGCGGCACGCAAAGTGCGTGCGCTACTTGTTTTAGTTCCAGAGTCGTTTCGATGCGAGCGCTGCGCCCTCTCGCAGTGCTTCAAATTTAGCCCACACCACTCTCGGATGCACTTCCGTGTTGTAGGTCGCCTGCGAGGAAAATCCGCAGTCCGCTCCCGCCAGTACGTTCTCCCGGCCCACTAACTTCGCAAAGCGCAGCAGCCGTTCCGCAATAAGTTCCGGATGCTCGACGATGTTGCTGGCGTGTGTGATGACGCCCGGGATCAGTACTTTGCCATCAGGTAGTTTCAACGTTTCCCAAAGGTGATACTCATGTTCGTGGCGCGGATTGGCGGCCTCGAAACTGTAAGCGCCCGCGTTTACTTTCAGCATGTGTACGGCGACTTCGGCGAGCGCGGCTTCGTGGATGCGCGGCCCTTCGTTGATCCCGTAGCAGGTGTGGAGCCGAACCCGTTCCTGCGGAAGACCGCGCAGGGCTTCGTTGATCGCCTCCACGTAGATCGCCGCGCGGGCTTCACGTTGACCGGGGTCCAGAGATGGATCGCCGAAGTTTTCGCTTAGAAACGGATCATCGATCTGCAGGAGAAATCCAGCGTCCAGAATGGCTTTGTACTCATGGCGAAGCGCTGCAGCCAGCGCATGAAAGAACTCTTCTTCGCTCTTGTAATACTCGTTCCACCCGACGCCGCTCGGCGCGACCGACGGCATGAAAACCGCGCAGCCGGGCGCTTTCGCGGCGGCGGCTTTCAGATTCCCGATGTCCCGTTGCAGGTCGGCTTCACCCTTGTAGGTGACAGGCCCGCGGCAGGCTAACGGAACGGTCGGCACCACACAGCCGCCCATCATCGCTTCTTTGAAATACTTCTCGTAGTACTCGGGGAAGGCGTTCACCTCCGCCGCGAATTTCTGCGAACGAAGATGCGGCGCGGGTTCAAAACCCTCCAGCCGGTCGCGGACATAAGTGAAAAAGCCGGATTTCGACTGCTCCCCGTCCGTCAGGATGTCGATGCCGCATTCGGCCTGCCTTCGCACGCACTCGTCGACAGCGCTGCGCAGTTCGTTGTCCCACTCAACCGGATCGAGGGATTCGCCCGCACACTGTGCCGCCATCAGATCGAGCAGTCCTTTGGGGCGGGGAAGACTGCCCACGTGCGTTGTCCGGATGCGGTCGGTGTTTTGTTGTGCGCTCATAGACTCTCTATTCTCCGGCGGGCGCGAGACCCTGCGTCAGTTCGATTCGCGTGCCCCACGGGTCTGTCACATAGGCGAGCCGCAGTCTCGTTGAGTTCGGGCTCTGCGTAATACCCTGATCGATTTTGATGCCCTGTGCTTCCAGCTTTTTCAGCAATGCGGCAAGATCGCGCACTTCGAGTCCGATGTGGTCGAGCGACCGTCCCGCTGTCGGCGCCAGCTTCCTGTCTTGCTGGGAGAACGAAAAATTCGCGCCGGGAAAGAAGTCGCAATCGATCCAGCCGGGTGTGGAAACACGGGCACGCTGCCCGGGCCTGCCTCCGAAGGTGTTTGCATACCAAGCCTGAATGGCGTGGTTATCGATGGGCCAGAAGTGAATGTGGTCCATCTTCACGGGCGCGTCGATGGCAGGGTCGCCGAAGAATTCGACGCGGACGCCGTCTGGCGCATGCACGTACCCCTGAATCGGATTCTGCGCCTGCTCGATCTCTATGCCTGCCGCTTTCCACTTCGCCAGCCACACGGGAAGGTCCTTATAGACGAGGCCGAAGTGGTCGACGATCGACCCGGCGGGTGGCGCGGTCGGCTCACCCTGCCGCAGCGAAATGTACACCCCGGGGAACTGGATCATCTCCAGCTTTTGGTTTCGGACGAGCTTGCCGCCCATGATCTCCGTCCAGAAGTGCTGCTGGGCTGCGACGTCCTTCACCAGAAGATGAATGTGGCCGAGAGTCACGCCCGCGTCGTTCGGCGGCGCCAACTGGCCGAAAGCGGGCGTCAGGATGAACAATAACAGTGCAACGGCGTTCGAAGCGCGCATGGCAATCTACTCTATCTTGTGTATAATCGCCATCGGAGAAACCCAACATTGCCTAAGAAATTCCTCCGCATCGCGATCGCGTGCGCGAGCGTGTTTGCCGTTACCACACCGGCGTCCGCCCAATGGCTGAATTTTCCCAACACCAACGTACAGCGCACCAAAGACGGCAAGGTCGATCTCAACGGCAAGGCCCCCCGTCTGCCGGATGGTAAACCCGACCTCAGCGGCATCTGGCTCGTTCCGGGTCTCAAATATCTGATCAACATCGCGGCCGATCTCAAAGAGGTTCCCTTCCAGCCGTGGGCAGCCTCCGTCTACAAAGAGCACATGGACACGTTGGGCAAGGATGACCCCAACAATCTCTGCCTGCCCTCCGGTATTCCGGAAAAGGACGCCGTCACTTCGCCCTGGAAGATCGTACAGACGCCTGGCCTGATCCTGATCCTCTATGAGTCGCGTACCATTTTCCGCCAGATCTTCATGGACGGGCGCCCGCTGCCGACAGATCCGAACCCCACGTGGCAAGGCTATTCTGTCGGCCATTGGGATGGCGATACGCTGGTCGTCGAAACCGCCGGGACCAACGGCAAAGCATGGCTCGACACGAACGGCCATCCCGTTACCGACGCACTTCACGTTACTGAGCGTTTCACTCGCAAGGATTTCGGCCACATGGATCTGGCCATTACGATCGACGATCCGAAGGCCTATACGAAACCCTGGACCGTTCACGAAAATCCGACTCTGCAGCCGGATGACGAACTGATCGAATACATCTGTGAAGAGAACAACAGAGACGTCGGCCACTTTGTTGGAAAATGAGAGCATCCCGATGAAACATCAAACGTTCGCGATTCTGGCGCTTGCCCTGAGCACCGCCGCGTTGCCCGCTATCGCACAGTCCGGTTTGCCCCAGGCCAAAGCTGCGTCCGCTTCGACAGATAACGGCGACTGGAAAGGTGACCTGACCGGCGTTTGGCAGGGACCCTACACACCCGATCTCACGCGCGGCACAACTGCCGAACTCACGCCGTGGGGCAAGGAACAATTCGCTAAATTCGACGGCCTCACCGATCCGTGCCTCCCGGTAGGCGTGACTCGGCAGGCCAACGCGCCTGACCCGATTCAGATTGTCCAGACTCCGAAACGCGTTGTCATTCTCTATGAGAGCTGGCACGTCTTTCGCTCAATCCCGACCGACGGCGTCGACCACTCAATCAGCGCCGACCCCACCTGGCTCGGGACTTCCGTCGGCCACTGGGACGGCGACACCTTCGTCATCGACATCACGAAGATGAACGACAGGACCGCGCTCGACACCACTGGACATCCGCACAGCGATCAGCTTCATTTGACCGAACGCCTGCGCCGCACAGGTCCGGCCACGATGTCGTATGAAGTGACGGTTGACGATCCGAAAGCCTACACACATCCGTGGAAGCAGAGCCGCGTATTCAAGCTGATGCCGAACGTTGAACTGATGGAATACGTCTGCCTCGAAAACGAAAAAGATCGCAAGCACATGACGGGGATCACCAAACCATGAAAATTCGCGCCGGCGTCCTCACGCTTTTCACCGTTACTCTGACCTTCGCGCAGCAGAACGTTCCCTTTGATAAGCAGTTCAACATTCCGATCGCGCCCACCGGTCTGGCCGGCCGTAAGCTGCCGAAGATGCCGATGGAATTCGACACGGCGGAGGGCATGAGAATCCGCGTCGTCGCCGTGGCACGCCTGGAATATCCGTCAAGCGAGGCTTTCCTCCCCGATGGCGCAATGCTTGTCACCGAACGATCCGGGCAACTGCGCATCATCCGCAACGGCGTGCTCGATCCGAAACCTGTCGCTGGTACGCCTCCGTCCTACTGGGCCGCCGAATCGGGCGCGCCCGGCGCGGTGCATGGCTACATGGATATTGCGCTGCACCCGCGCTTTGCCCAGAACGGTTTCATTTACCTCGCCTACACGAAGCCGATCGACGACAAAAAACGCGTGGTCGCTCTGGCGCGCGGACATTGGGATGGCCATGGCATCACGGACATGAAGGACATCTTCGTCTCCGATCAGGCAGGGACTTCGCGGATTGCCTTCGGACGCGATGGCACGTTGTTCATGACCACCACCGGCACCGATCCGCAGGACCCCAACACCAGTGGCGGCAAAGTGCTGCGCTTCAATGACGACGGCAGCATTCCGAAAGATAACCCTTTCGCCGGGCAGGCGGGCAAGCGCGCTGAAGTCTACACGCTCGGCCACCGCAGCGCCCTCGGCATCGCCATGCACCCCGGCACCGGCGAAATGTGGGAGACGGAAAACGGCCCCAACGGCGGCGATGAAATCAACATCCTGAAGCCCGGCGCGAATTACGGCTGGCCGCTTGTCAGTTATGGCCGCACCTATCAGGGCCCGTGGCAATCGGAACGACCCGGCCACGCGGGTTTCGAGCCGCCGGTCGTGATCTGGGTGCCCGCCATCGCAGTCTCCGGCATTACGTTCTACACTGGCGACAAACTCCCCAAATGGAAGGGCGACGTTTTCGTCGGCTCGCTCCGCACCGGCGAGATCCCGGGCACAGGCCATCTCGAACGCATCCTCTTCAATCAGAAAATGGAAGAACTGCGCCGCGAATCGCTGCTCACTGAACTTCGCCAGCGCATCCGGGACGTCCGTCAGGGACCCGACGGTTATCTCTACGTGCTGACCGACGAAAAAGAAGGTGCGGTCCTCCGCATCGAGCCCGCGCAATAGCGCCGTGGCGCCTGGCGAAGGCAAAGTGGGAGCTTTTGAACTTCCGGTGGCGCAGGGAAAGCGTGGACCGCAGCCGAACAGCGCGCTGCCGCGGATGGCTCGCGTGTCCTGACGCAGGAAGACGCACCGCCGCAGACCGTCTACCGCGTTGTGGCGGCGCGCGACGTACCGCTGCTGGTCAAAGTCCGGCTGCGTTACGATCCTGCCACGCGTCGCCCTTAGGGCCGCGGGGGGATCAGGCAATGGCTGGACGCTCGGTTCGGGTAGACAGCCACTGATCGACCAAATGTTCGAGGGCTGGCCAGTCTGTGAATTCGTAGTCTCTGCTCGTATCGGTCGAGACGCCCGCTTTACGGGCGATGCGCTTCATGACAAAACGAATCAGAAAATTGTATTTGCTGTAAAGAAGTGCGCCGGCTACAGCGCTGACCTGCGTTGGGCGCCAGCCCGTCGCTTCCTGGAACGCGTCGATGGTTCGCTGAATACCCGCCTCCGCCTCGGCGCGCTCCTTTGGCGAAGCGTCCGGGTTCTCAACCGTCACTTCGGAGAGACTGACGGAAAGAAACAGAGCGGGCATTTGCTCCAGTTGCCTGACGTTGCTCTTTACGAACCTCACCATTTCGGCTTCGTATTTCAAACCGTGCAGTGACGCGGCGGCTATCACCGCGGAATAGGGTGTCAAAGTGAAACCCGCCGGCAGGTTGCCCGCATCGAGAATCTCAACGAACCGCTGGTTCGCGCGTAGCGTCGCCCCGATATGTTCCGCAATGTGCCGGGTGTGTCCCTCCCTCGTTGCGTAGACGATGAGTATCGGCTTCATCCGACCTCCGTATTTCTGCGAAGTACAAGTTCCGCGCCAATCGAAATAGCTTTGGAATCAGGCGCGAACCCTGGGGACAAAATCGCGACATCACGCAAGTTGCGCGGTTTCACTCGATACCTTCGGCTGGAGGACAATCAGTACGCGGCCTGCGGCCATGTCAAAAGGATTCCGGAATGCACTGGGTCGTTTATGCAGCGTTCCGCGCGTTGGTTCTCCATCGGTCTCGGCGTGGCGATTTCCTCATGGGCTGTGTACGCGGTTGTGGCATGGCTTCGCTACGGACACCCCGATCGTGATTCTGATGAGGCGGACCCGCTGCTCGATGGCTTTATGCCGGCGTATGATGCAGCTGAACGACATTCGGCGCTCGTTAATGCCCCGGTCGACTTGGCCTTTGCTGCCGCGACGGAACTGGATCTCCGGAAGTCGACGATCATTCGCTGTCTTTTCAAATCGCGTGAGTTGCTTCTGGGTACCGCGGAAGCCAGGGCTGTGCTTCCTGTGGCGCTGGGGGAGTGGGCCCGCGGGCTGGGGTGGGTGGTTCTGGCCGAAATCCCCGGACGCGAACTCGTTTTCGGGGCGGCGGCCAGGCCCTGGGAATCGAAGGTCGTGTTCCGTTCTGTTCGGCCCGAGGAGTTCAAAAGTTTCAATCGGAAGGATTACGCCAAAATCGTCTGGACGTTGCGGGCGGACCCGATCGACAGCGCTCACTCCATTGCGAGAACGGAGACACGAGTCGTTACAACCGATCGTGAGGCGTTTTCCAGGATGCGCGTTTACTGGGCCTGCTTTTCGCCCGGAATTCTGCTGATACGAAAGATCGCGCTCAGAATGGTCAGGCGAGAAGCGGAACGCCTCAGTTCCCGGAGGGCTCTTCCACGTGATCCACGACCAGCATGCTGACCGGACCCTTCTCCGAAACGAGCTTCAGTCCCAGCTGTTCCTGAAGCGCAGTCGTCAGTGAAGGCCCGACAACATCCCCGGCCGCGGCGGCGTTGTCCGGCATCCACTGGAGTACGACGTCAAACCGGCCGGAGAGTCCGGTCTTGTCGCTGACTGGCCGTCCGACGAAAAAAGAAAGCACCTGCGCAAGTTGCGACATCTGGACAGCGTAGCCTGTAAAGTCGCCGGGGTTGCTTCGATAAGCGCACCGCAATCCCGTTCGGGCCAGGTCCGCCGGCGAACGTGGCGTCGCGAGATACGCGTCGCAATCGAAATCGGATTTCACCAGCTTTGACCCGAGCTTGCCGTCGTTCCTCGCCACGACCAGAGAGAACAGTTCCGACTCGCGCGTTTCTTTGTGAACAGCCAGTCCGAATCTGTCTTTGAGGAGAGCCTGGATCAGCGCTTGCTGTGAAGGCGGGCTGCCCTCGGCCCGCGCCGAGATGTCGAAACGCCTCGTCGCCAACCACCCCGGCGCTCCAGCGATCTGGAAATCCTGGACGCGGTAAGCAGTCCGAAGCAGCGTTCGCCCTGTAATCGCAGTGGCGTTCAGAAACCCGCTCGGAGAATACTCAGAAAGGCCGCGCGCATCCGCCGCGTTATTCGGCTTCACGGAAGCCACATACGAAATAGCCGGCTGGGACTGCGCCAGCGCAACGATCGCGGCAATCGCAGCACCGGCCACCATCACTCCACAAGCAGCGCCTCTCATACAGCCTACTTGCTGTCCAGCCAGACCTTTGGATCGACGCTCATGCCCGGCCGCAACTCATGATTCGGATCCTGCCCTTCCTTAATCCGGATCCGCACCGGCACCCGCTGCACGACCTTCACGTAATTCCCGGTCGCATTCTCCGGCGGCAGCAGACTGAACCGCGCCCCGGTCGCGCCGGCCACGCTCTCCACGTAACCCTCGTAGCTCTTGTCGTAAGAATCGACGTGGATCGTCGCGCGCTGCCCCGGATGCATCCGCTTCAGCTGGGTTTCTTTGAAGTTGGCGGTCACCCAGATATCGGTCAGCGGCACATCGGCCATCAGTTGCTGCCCCGGCGCCACCTGCTGCCCAGGCTCCGCATTCTTCTTCCCGATGACGCCATCGATCGGCGCCATGATCTTCGTGTAGGTGAGGTTCAGCGCCGCCTGATCCACCAGGGTTTGCTGCCTGTCGGCTGTTGCTTCGCGGCTCTTTACCGTGGCATTTTCAATGGCAATCTGCTGAGGCCGGTTGCGTTGCGCTTCCACCTGCTTCGTCTGCGCCTGTTCGAGACGCGCCTGCGCTTCTTCTATATTCCGCTCGGCTGCTTCAGCGGTGGCGCGTTTCGCGTCCACATTCGCCGCCGCCGATTTCGCAGCCGCGTCCGCCTGATCGTATTGCTGCTGGCTGATCTCGTCTTTCGCGATCAACTGCTTGTAACGCGCCAGATCCGCCTGTGCTTTCACGCTGTCAGCTTCGGCTTTACGCGTATCCGCCACGGCCGACTCGTGATCTCTCTGCGCGCCTGCCACCGCGGCCCGCGCCCCTGCGATGTCGGTTGCCGAAGTGGAAAGCGTAGTCTCCGTGGTCTGAGTGGTAATTGGCACATTAGGACGGGCCACCGCTACCAGCGAGCGCGATTCATTCAGCGCGGCTTTTGACTGATCGAGCGAATTTTCGTAGTCCCGCGGATCCAGTTCGACCAGCAACTGCCCGGCCTTCACCAGTTGGTTATCCTGCACGTACACCGCTTTGATCGTGCCCGCAATCCGGCTCGTCACCGCGTAGATGTCACCATCGATCTGGGCATCGTCCGTCGATTCGTACGAATCCAGATAATTCCACAACTTGAACCCGCCCACTATCAGCGCGGCGAGAACTATCAGGAAGACCACAGAGCGAATCGTGTGTTCCCGGATCTTCCGGCCCAAAGACTTCTTCGGCTGTTTTTTCTCCGGCTTCGGTGCCTGCTGAGGCTGCGCCGGGGGAGCCTGCGGGTTGCCGCCCTGATTCTGCTGGGGCGCGCCGCTTCCGGCTTGCTGTGCTGGTTCCTGTACCTGCTGCGGAGTGTCCGCCATCTTCCTCGATTCCCGCTGAGTGGGTCCAACGTCGCGTTAACCGCAGCGCCAGCTTGCCCTTGTCTATGCCCTTGGATGCTTCCGCGGATGGCCAGGCTGCTGAAAATTCCGGCTCACCCCTGGATAGAGACGCCCTGACTCCAGAGTACACGTTCGGGCGTATTCGGGCGTCAACCCTTTGTGACCTCTTTCGCAGCCACGCGCGCGCTGTCGTGTGTCATCCCGTTCGCCCTGATGGCGTGCCCGTTGCCGTCAACGGCGGAGACCACCCCGAGCGTTGACCCCCTGCTGCGTAAGATCGAGGCTCGCTACAACCGTTCCCAGTCCCTTAAGCTCGATTTTTCAGAAACTTACGCTGGCTTTAAGTCGCCGGTCCAGCACGACGCGGGCGTGCTTTACCTCCGAAAGCCCGGTCGCATGCGCTGGGAATACACCACCCCGGCGGGCAAAATTTTCATCTCAGACGGCAAGGAAGTCTTCCTGTACACTGCAGGTGAGCCGCAGGCGCAGAAAAGCAAACTGAAAGAGTCGGCCGACATGCGAGCCCCTCTCGCTTTCCTCCTCGGGAAACTGGATTTTTCCAAAGAGTTCAAGTCGTTTCAAACCCGCGCGGAAGGCGGAGAAATGTGGATCACTGCGCAGCCGAAATCGGATAATCTGGCCTATTCGAAAGTCGAGTTCCTGGCCACTCCCGAAGGCGAAATCCGCCGTGTCCGTATCACCGGTCAGGATCAGTCGAAACTCGACTTCATTTTTTCCAACGAGCAACTTAACGCGCCGGTCACCCCCGCCATGTTTGCGTTCAAGGCGCCTCCCGGGGTTCAGATTGTCGATGCAGAGGAATCTCAGTAGTGTCTGATTTCGTCCTCAAATACGCCGACACGCGCGGCGAAGTGCATAGTCAGATGGCGCAGGGCACCTCCGCTCAGGAAGTCCGGGAACGCTACACCAACCAGGGGTTCCTGGTCTATTCGGTCAAACCCAAAACCACCGGCCTCAGCCTCTCCGGCGATATCGCCCTGCCTGGCCGCCGCAAGCGCCTCAATCTCGAAAAATTCCTCATCTTCAACCAGCAGTTCGTCACGCTGATCCGCGCCGGCCTCCCAATTTTGAAATCCCTGGATCTGCTTGCCGAGCGCCTCACCGACCCCAAACTCACGCCTTATATCAATGCTGTCCGCGAAGACGTCCGCCGCGGCACTTTGCTCTCGGAAGCCTTCCGCCAGCAGGGCATCTTCCCGAAGATCTACGTCACTTCCGTGATGGCCGGTGAAAAATCCGGCAGCCTCGTCGAAGTCCTCGAACGCTTCATCACTTATCAGAAGCTCGCGCTCGGCGTACGCAAGAAGGTCCTCGTCTCGCTGATGTACCCGTCGGTCCTGATCGTGCTCGTGATCCTGCTGATGGTGTTTCTGGTCACCTACGTGGTCCCCAGCTTCGCGGCGCTCTACTCCAGCATGTCGGCGCAACTCCCCTATATCACTTTGTACCTGATCGCGATTGGCACCACTGCCCGCGCCTACGTGCTCGTCTACGCCGCTGGCCTTGCCGCCAGTATCGGGACGTTTATGTGGTGGTCGCGCAAAGAAGCCGCGCAGGAAAAGATCGATCGCGTCAAAGTCAAAGTTCCCCTCTTCGGCGACATCTGGATCAAATATCAGGTCGCGCAGTTCGCCCGCGTCCTCAGCACGCTCCTCACTGGCGGCATCCCCCTCATGCAGGGTCTCGACACCGCCGCCGATTCGCTCGGTACTCCGCTCCTCCGCAAGACGCTCGAAAAAGCAGGCCGCATGGTGCGTGAAGGCCAGACGCTTTCTTCTTCCCTCGCCTCCACCGGCATCTTCCCCGAACTCGCCGTCGACATGGTCGAAGTCGGCGAATCCACCGGTGCCCTGCCTGCTATGCTTACCAGCGTTGCCGAATTTTACGAAGACGACGTGAATACCAAAATGACGGCGGTCCTGTCACTCATCGAACCCGCCATCATGATCTTCATGGGTATCTTCGTGGCGTTCGTTCTGATCGCACTCTACTTGCCGATTTTCTCTCTCGCAGACACGATACGATGACAGCCGAAAGTTTCCGTCAAATCGCCCTGAGCATGACCGACGCCACCGAAGGGTCCCACTTCGGCAATGTCGATTTCCGTGTCGAGGGTCACATTTTCGCCACGCTCAGTCTCGTTCGCGAAGGCTACGGCGTGCTGTTGCTCACCGCTGAACAGCAGGCAGGCATGGTGCAGGACGCGCCCGAAGTTTTTTCGCCAGTTCCCGGCGGCTGGGGCAAGCATGGGTCCACGCGTGTTCTGCTGGAAGCCGTTGCTCCCGATATCCTCGAAGCCGCTGTGCACACCGCCTGGCAGAATCGCGTCGACAAAAACGCGAAGTCGAAAAAACCTCCCAAAGCCCGCAAAGCGTCGAACAGCGGCTGATTTTGTTGCGCACGCACTCGTGCGTGCCGCGTCGAGACTCATCTCGACGCTTCGACTATCATCAGGTTTTGTCACCCGATTCACTTGCCGACCGTCTGGCCCGCGTAAGAGAACGCATCGCGAACGCCTGCACCCGCGCCCATCGCGATCCCGCCACCGTCAAACTTCTTGCCGTCACGAAAGTCTTCGGTCCCGAGGCCATCCTGGACGCCTACGCCCTCGGCCTTCGCGAATTCGGCGAAAACTATGTGCAGGAAATGGAGCGCAAAGCCTCCGCCGTTGCGGACCTGAAGGACGCCCGTTTCCACCTCATTGGCCACCTGCAATCGAACAAAACGAAAAAAGCCGTGCAGCTTTTCTCGTCCATCGATTCCATCGATTCCGCAAAGCTCGCCAACCGGCTCGATTCCGAAGGCAAACCCACCGACGCCATGATCGAGGTCAAACTTTCGCACGAAGAAAGTAAGTCCGGCGCCGATCCCGCCGGTCTGCCCGCCATCGTCGCGGCTCTGCGTTCGTCTCAGCATCTGAAACTGACTGGCCTCATGACCGTTCCCCCCTGGTCCGAAGACGCCGAACTTTCGCGCCCTTATTTCGCGCATCTCCGCGCCCTTGCCGCCGAACACGGAATTGCCGAACTCTCCATGGGCATGTCCAACGATATGGAAGTTGCCATCGAAGAAGGCGCGACATGGGTGCGCGTCGGCACTGCGCTCTTCGGCCGCCGCAAAAAACCATGACCATTGGCTATCACGCCCCGACCCCCGGCTCTCACACGGGCATCGCCGACTATGCCAAGACACTGCGCCAGGCGCTCCAACGCCACGGGCAAATCGAAACCAGCCCTGCTAACGCGGACATTCATCTTTACCACCTGGGCAACAATCGCCTGCACGAAGAAATCTACGCGCGCGCTCTCGAAACCCCCGGCGTTATCGTTCTGCATGACGCTGTCCTGCACCACTTCTTTCTCGGCACTCTCGCGCACGATCAATACATTTCCGAGTGGGTCTACAACTACAGCGAATGGCAGCGCGATCTCGGCGAAGAGCTCTGGCGCGAACGAGCCAAATCGTCGGTCGACCCGCGCTACTTCCAGTTCCCCATGCTCCGCCGCATTCTGGAACGCTCTCGCGCTGTGATCGTCCACAATCCCGGCGCAGCCGCCATCGCGCGCGCTGTCAACCAGTCGATTCCGATCGCGGTCATCCCGCATTTCTGCGAAGTCACCGATCCACCGGACGCCTTCGACATCGCCCGTTTTCGTCAATCGCTCGGCATTGCCGCTTCCACGCGCCTCTTCGGTATCTTCGGCTACCTCCGGGAACCCAAGCGCATCCTCCCCTGCATCCACGCTTTTCAAAGGCTCCATGCCATGAAGCCGGATACAGCGCTCCTCCTCGCCGGAGAAGTGGTGTCAGGCGACCTCGCGCGCCTTCTGCCGAGCGAACTGAAGCAGTCTCCCGCCATTCACCGCCTCCCCCACCTTAGCGAGCGGGACTTTCGGATTGCCGCAGCCTCCGTCGATTGTTGTCTCAATCTGCGCTATCCCGGCGCCGGCGAAAGCTCGGGAATTGCCGTCCGCCTGATGAGTCTCGCGAAGCCTGTCATCGTCACCGACAACCCCGAAAACGCCGATTTTCCCCTCGCGGCCGTCTTAAGAAATTCCCCGGGCATTGCCGAAGCCGAAGAATTGTTCGAACATATGTTATTGGTGACCCAGTTTCCCGCTATCGCGCGGGACATTGGTTTCGAGGCGAGACGCCACATCCGGGAACAGCACGCACTGGACTCGGTCGCCCGGAAATATTGGGAAGTTCTGTGTACCGCTGCATCATCGCCGCTCTGATCGGTCTCCCGCTTTACGCGGCTGCCACCGCAGTGCCCGCGCCTCCTCCTGTCAACGCCTTCGATGTTGCCGTCCCCATGCGCGACGGCGTCCATCTCAGCGCCAATATCTTCCGCCCGGCGGCTTCCGCCAGGTACCCGGCAATTCTTCTTCGCACACCTTACGGGAAAGGCGACGCCATTACTCCCGCGTACCAATCCTTCGTCAACCACGGGTATGTCGTGATCGTGCAGGACGTGCGCGGCCGCTACCGTTCCGGCGGCACCTTCGAGCCCATCAATCAGGAAGTGAACGACAGCGACGACACGCTCAACTGGATCGCGCGTCAGCCCTGGTCCGATGGAGGCGTTGGTATGTATGGCGGCTCTTACCTCGGCATTGCCCAGTGGAAGGCCGCGATGACGCAGAATCCGCACCTCAAGGCGATCTTCCCTTACGTCGCCGGCGATGACGATTACCGCGACCGCTTTTACTCCACCGGCGGCGCCATGAAGATTGGCCACCGTCTGCTCTGGATCGAGGAGAACCTGCGCGCCGGCGGCTTCATGCCACCGTCTTTCAGCAGCTATGTGCAGGCGCTGCCAGTCCGCATGGCGGACGTCATCACGACCGGGCACCACCTCGCGGTCTGGCACACAATCGCCAACCACCCGTCCTACGATGATTTCTGGAAAGGCGTCAGCGTTCGCGAGCATCTTAAAGACATTCACATCCCCGTCTACTCCGTCGGCGGCTGGTACGACAATTACGTTGAGAGCGATCTCGACGCGTTCACGCTGCACCACAAGGTCAGTCCCGATGACCGCATTATGATTGGTCCGTGGGCACACGTCTTCAGCGCCACTTTCGCGGGCGTGAACTACGGCAAGGATTCTCTGGTGCCTCTCCGCCCTGAGCAGCTACGCTGGTTTGATCGCTGGCTGAAAAACGCGCCCGCTCCCGAGCACGCCGCCCCTGTCCGTCTCTTCGTAATGGGTGTCAATAAGTGGCGCGATGAAGAGGACTGGCCGCTCGCCCGTGCCCGCGGCGTTAAGTTCTATCTCGATGGCGGCAACCTGCTGGGCAACAAGCCGGACAAACGCACGGGCTCTAATTCCAACGAGGCAGACGAATATATCTACGACCCGCGGAACCCCGTCCCCACGATAGGCGGCGCCGTTTGCTGCGACGCCAAAATCTTCCCCTGGGGACCTCTCGATCAGCGCCAGGTCGAGAAGCGCGCCGATGTCCTGAGCTACTCGACCACGCCGCTCGCCTCCGGTATCGAAGTCACCGGGGCCATCAAGGTCGTGCTTTTCGTTTCTTCCACAGCGGTCGATACCGATTTCACTGCGAAGCTTGTCGACGTGTTCCCCGACGGCAAATCGCGTAACCTGTCCGACGGCCTCCTGCGCATGCGCTACCGCGATTCGCTCGAAATCCCGAAGCTCATGACTCCTGGCGAGGTTTACAAGGTGACGGTGGACACCGGCGTCACCAGTAATGTTTTCCTGGCCGGCCATCGCATTCGCGTGGAGATTTCCAGCAGCAATTTCCCGCGCTTCGACCGCAACCCGAACACCGGCGGCCCAGTCGCCGACGCGAAGGAAGCGCTGAAAGCCAAACAGACGGTGTACCATGAACATCAGCGGTATTCATACGTGCTTCTGCCTGTAGTTCCCTCCGCCCCCGCGGAATTGACTTCGAGCAAGCAGGCGCGTTATCTTCCAAAGAGGGTTTCGCCCAGCCAGCGACCTCTGAGCATCCCGTAACGGCGCGGTAGCCAAGTGGTAAGGCAAGGGTCTGCAAAACCCTTATTCGTCGGTTCGATCCCGACCCGCGCCTCCAATAAAACAAAAGCAAACAAGAGCACTTAGCTGGCTAAACCCCGAGATTTGATTGAGTCTCCGCGCTGCTTGAATCCACACAAAACCGCTCGACCTGTCACAAGAAGGGGACGGAAAAGGGGACGGAATGAAATTTTCTTAATCTGACAGTCTTTCCATTTGCCAACAGGTTTGTTTTGATCTCCCATGGATGCTTATCGAACTTTCCTTGTTAGGACCCCACCCGCTCTTTTCGGACACAAGTTCGAAGGCGGTAACTCGGCATTTTATTCTTCGAGCATCAGCGGGCAGATCGGGGCGGCATTGAATATAGTTTGGAGCCGCTGCATCCCGTTTGCTTTCATATCTTGTTGATTATGCTAGTGTTCAATGTGTAGCTTGCGTGGTTTGAGACATTCTCAGCGACCACAGACCCCAATGCCTTTGCGGAAAGGCATTCTGCCGTTAAGCATAAAGAGCCAGCCTAACCACTCGAACGCAAACAGAAAGCTTTGCCGGGGACGTCTCGACTTGGAAGCTCTTCTGGCGCAACGTTGTGTACTTTACGCCCTCGTCCTCCCATCTCTGTTCAGGGAAACATCGTCCAACGCTGAGTTGGGCCATGGTTATGGATTCCTCCGACTGGGCCGGCAAATCGATATTAAAAACCTCATTCGCAAAAATGCCATCCACAGGCTCGCCTCGGTAATGAATCAATTCAGGGAAATTGTGAAAGTCTGCATCCCAGCAAACATCCTCAGTCAAAATCGATTCGGGCCTCTCTAACCACATTTTGTTAACGGCAGGACCTTTGTTCCCGGAGTCATATTTCTTTTGATGTCTCGCGCCGGAATCGTGATAGCTGGTCTTGACATATTTTTCAAGGTGAGGCTGGTGAAGGTACACGTCATTTCCTACGACGTTAACTTGACAAAACTGCCGCACGTCGGCCCCGGCAGCAAGCGTAACCCGAAGAATATGTAACAGTTCAGGTGGTCGGAAAACGCGATTACAAAAACCTTGAAGAATCTTCAC
>ODAK010002130.1_pt1 | contig 20942 bp, 15 predicted proteins | sample 1539591 | NCBI WGS metagenome assembly ODAK01 (sample SAMEA3539303, study PRJEB22396) | soil metagenome | biome: tundra; feature: field; material: soil | place: USA | collected 2010-05 | depth 0.15 m | reverse complement strand
ACAACATTGACTTTGTAAAACTCGACATTGTATCAATGTGCGGTGCACCTCAGGCGCACCGGGCCGCGATTTGGGCGATCTCGATTCAACTCTTATTCAACCACGCAATCAAACGAGTGGCATCCAGCGGCGAAGAGCGGCAACGGGTTCCAGGTAAGAAAACCCAGCTAGAGATAGGAATTGGTGGAAAGAGAGGTCTGCACCTGGGAGGCCTAATTTGCTGGGCAGCTCATTAGCAGTGAATCCGATTCGGCCGCTCTCGCACCTCTCCAACAGGAGTTTCACCATTGGGCGAGAACTGATGCTCCCACCCAACGCCTGACTCCGTGCTCGCCAGCCTACGTGAACGATCGCCGGGCGTTTGGCGTGTTCCCCCGCAGCCCCTCCGACACGGCGCAACCCGACCCTCGGCGCCGCCCCGGGGCAGGTCGGATGCCCAAACGGGCACGAATAGGGTGGCGGGCGGTGCCCACGCCGCTCCCCGATGCCGGATCTGCGAACCTCACCCCGCCTGACGCGGCCGAGGTGGGGATCCTCAGCCAGGGTGCCGTCGCGGCTGCGTCGCCGGAGGGCGGCTTGACGCCGATCCAGAAGCTGCTGGTCGACGCGCTGTTCAAGGCGATGACCGGGCACCCGGTGACGCTCGACGGGCCGACGGTCGATGCCGCTGCGTTCGCCGAGCACCTGGCCCGGCGAACGATCGAGTTCCGGACCCGGAATCGTGCAGATCATGGTGCTCCTCGGGCTTGTCCTCAGACCTCTGCCCCCCGACGTCGCCGCACGTATCGCACAGTTCGCCGCCGAGTTGGGAGTGGACGAAGGCATGCTCGACGTCGCCAGGCGGTTTGCTGATGGCAGTCTCGGATTGGCCGCCGTGGACTTCGAGCGAAATGGGTACACATCCACCTGGAAGCCAGAGGACGCCGCGGCGCTGCACTCCTCGCGGGAACTGGCCTCCGCCTGGGATGCCGCCGTCGATGACCCCACCCTCGCTGCCCGCTGGGAGGAGCTCGGACACCTCGCGTCGAACACGCTCGGCCGCCGCATGGCCGATTTCTACCGAGCCCGAGGTTTTGTCTATCCCGGTCGGCCCGGGTCCGCTCCTCCCTTGCTGGCCCAACACGACTGGGTCCACGTCGTCGCGGATTACGGCACCACGGTCGAATCCGAACTCGAGGTCTTCGCGTTCATTGCACGGGCCAACGACGACATGCGGGCCTTCTCTCTCCTGGCCATGGTCGTCGCACTCTTCGAGACGGGCTACCTGCGCACCGGCGCGGGACTGTTCGAATCCTCGCCGGGCCACTTATCCGACCACGGCATGGCCACCCGGGTAGCCGATGCCATGCGCCGCGGAGCGCTCTGCCGGGGAAGCCTCGACTTTCTCCGCACGGATTGGTTCACGCTGGCCGGCCTGACGATCCCCGAGGTCCGCGACCACTTCGGCGTCCCTCCCAAGTCCTCCGACGCCATCGCCGCAGGTTCGGTGGGACCGTGGGAGCGAGGAGGTATCAGCGCCTTTCAGGTCAGCGCCGGCACCGCTCTGGCACAGGCGCGCGGTGAGCCGTACGAATCATTCGGCGCGCTGGTTGGGAGTGGACCGTGAACAGCGCCGTACGCCCCGCGCCTCACCCCGCCTGAGAACCCGACCCCTGCAGTCCGATCGCCGACGCCAGGCGCCGCAGTTGCGCCGGATCCCAGGGTCGGGGAACCGGGATCAACGCCCGCTGGACGCCGACGTCCTCCAACGACGCCATGTAGTCACCGATCCCGCGCAGGGGGCCGATGTAGAGCGCGGCCGCAGGATCTTCACCCGGCAGATACACCTCCCGCTGGGCATAACGGGCCCGGGGAGCGGCGCGCACGGCGTCGGCTTTGCCCTCGATCTCCGGCGCGGTCTCGCAGAACTCGAGCCGTACGGTGGCGGTGATCTCCACCGTTCCCGATCGTGACGCGTTGGCCTCTTCCTCCCGGAGGAGTTGCACCCGCTCCTGCAAGAACCTCGGAGAACCCGTGGCGTTCCAGGTCCGGCCCCAGCGCGCCGCGATACGGACCGCGTGATCGGACGCACCAGCGACGAGGAGGGGCGCCGATCGCTGGACCGGCCGTGGCCGGAGTCGAGCTCCCTGGAGCGGAAAGTCGCCCTCCTTGTACACCGGATCCGTGCTCTCCCAGAGCGCCACGAGGGTGCGGCAGGCATCTTCGAGAAGCTCCAGGCGGCGAGGGGCCGGCGGGAACGGCAGGCCGAACGCCGCATGTTCGGAGGCCGACCACCCGGCACCCACCCCGAGCTCAGCCCGCCCTTCGCTGATGACATCGAGCGTCTGGATCGCTCGAGCCAGGACGACCGGGTGACGGGTCGTGATGGGCGAGACCATGGCGCCGAGCCGCAGCGTGGTGGTCACCGGGGCGAGTGCAAGCAGGAGGGAGACCGCGTCGAGCAGTCCGGCGTCCTCGTCGAACCCCGCCACCGCCATGAGATGATCCGCCGCGAAGAGGCTGTCAAAACCGAGCTCTTCGGCCAGGAGGGCTGCGTCGCGGATCTCCGGCCACGTCAGCCCTGTTGTTCCGCTCAGTGAGTAGCGCATGTGATCGGTGTCTCAGCGTGCCAGCTCGAGCGGGAACCGTTTCATCCCATTGAAGAAGTTGGAGGCGACCCGGACCGGTGGCGCACTCATCGTCAAGCGCGACAGCAGTGGGCGGAGCTCTTCGAAGACGACGCGGGCCTCCAGGCGGGCCAAGTGAGCACCCAGGCAATGGTGTGGACCACCGGCTCCGAGCGACACATGGGGATTGGGAGTGCGCCCGACGTCGAAGGCATCGGGCGCACTGAAGACATGTGGATCCCGGTTGGCCGACACGATCCACAGCGTCACCCGGTCGCCGGCGCCGATGCCGACCCCCCCGACCGACGCGTCCTGCGTCGCCCGCCTCGAATGATGCAGGACCGGGCTGACCCACCGCAGCATCTCTTCGACTGCGACGGCACCGGTGACGGTTCCGTCGACCAGGCGGCGGCATTGGTCCGGATGCTCGAGCAGCGCCAGGAGCCCGTGCGAAATGAGCTGGCGTGTGGTTTCCGTGCCGCCCACAATGAACGTGTCCAGAAAGTTCGCGACCTCCTCGTCGCTCAGCTCCCGGTCTCCCAGCCGTCCCTCGAACAGCGTCTGGGACAGGAACGGCCTCTCGCCGGTTCGCTGTGCCCGGGCCAACTCCACGCAGTACTCGCCCAACGCAACGCGGGAGGTCTCGGCCGTCGACTCGGTGGGGCGGTAGTCGGGATCCGCGTTCGGCATGACGCTGTTCGTCCATCCGACAATCAGGTCCTCGTCGTCGAACGGAACGCCGGTCAATGTCGCCATGACGCGGAAGGGAACGGCACAGGCGATTGCATTGACGAAATCCCCACCGCCCTCGGCGACGAATGATGCGATGGCCTCCCGGGCTATCCGACGCACCATGTCCTCCAGGCGGCCGATCGGGATCGGTGTGAACGGCGCCATCACCAGCCGGCGGTAGCGACCGTGCTCGGGCGGATCGAGCGCGGTGATGGGCTTCCACTTCGGCGCACCAGCGTCCGCCGGATCGACCACTCCGTCACTACTCGAGAAGCTCGTCCAGTCTCGGTTGCACTGTTCGACGAGCTCGTAGGACGTGACGACCCAACAGGCCATGGCCGGCGACCACCACACCGGTTCGTTCTCGCGCAACCAGCGCAGATCGTCGAACGGCACGCCGGTCGCGAACCTCTCCGGCCTGAGGTCGATAGAGGTCGCGTCGATCACGGGGGTCCCTGCCTGACGACCTTCGTGGCTCCGCTCTCGACGTCGTGCATTGCACGCGCACCGTACCGCATGGAAGCCGCCCATCACCTCTGCGCCATCACGGCTCGTCCCGGTTCATGCCACCCTCGGTGCTCTCCCCGCACCGGAAATGGACGGGGGACTCAGGGATGCACTCGGGGATCAGTTCGTTGAGGTGGACGAAGCCGTGAGGGACGCGGCGGCCTGGAGGAAGCTCTGGAACGTTCCCACCTCGCTGGCCGGCGGCGCCGTCACGTTGACGGTTGCCCCGTAGTCGGAGAAATCCATGGTGAGGCGTTGACGAGCTGACCGCTCACCGTTTCGGTGACGTTTTGAAGACCGTCGGCCGACGAGGTCGATGCATCTGGGTCGGCTCCGCCTGGGCACCATCGCGGATCGCCCCCTCGTCACGAGGGAGCGAGTAACCGACGGTTGAAGTCTCGAACATGGATACCACCGGTGGCATCACCTGAGGGTCGGCCAGCACCGGTGGCACAGGTGACTCGAATGGGCGGACTCCCGGGAAGCGGGCCTGTTCCGTCCAGGCTCTCCCGTCCCAGTAGCGCTCCGTATTCGGACGAGTCGTGTCGGGGTACCACCCACTCGGTGCGTTCACGCTGTCACTTCCTTTCCTCTCCGGCGGGTTCTCAGAACCCGCTCGCCCGGACGAGCATGGGCCGGTCGAGCCGGTCACCCTGGTCAAAGAGCAATTTCCCCAGTATTGATCAGGGAGGGCACCGACGACTTGGGCCCAAAGGCCTCAAATCATGTGGGTCGAAAGACCCAAATCGCGGCCTCGAGGGAAGGGGAGAGGACCACCGGTTCCGCCAAAGGAGGCGTTCGGGAAGATCAGGCCGGCCGGGAGTGCCTCAGCCGATTCAGAAAGAATGTCGCAGGCCCCTTGGCGGCGGGGATCCTGGAGCTATCGGCTGAGGCACACACTCCGGCTATGGCGATCAGGCGGAAGATCGCTAGAGCGAACTATTTCCATGCCTCCCGGATCTCAAACACCGGACCGAGAAATTTCTCTTCCCGGCCTCAGACGAGCGATTCGAGCTGGTCATCGGCCAACATTGCGGCCAGGAGGGAGCGGTCGCGTTCGTAGGTGAGCAACAGGCCGGCGCTCGCGATGTCCAGCCATCGAAGCTCGTCGACCTCCTCGTTGGGTTCGAACGAGCCTGCTTCGGCCGACATCACCCAGTACCCCACCACCTTTGGTCGACCCTTGCGGTCGATGTACTCGGTGTGCCCGATGAACCGCAGGAGTCGGCAGATAAACCCGGTCTCCTCGAAGACCTCCCGCTGTGCGGCCTCTTCAAAGGTTTCGCCTTCTTCGAGCTTTCCCTTGGGATACGACCAGTCCTGATGGATCGGGCGGTGCACCAGGGCGATCTGGATCTGTCCGGCTTGCCGGCGGACGAGCAGGCCGCCGGCCGCCTGGACGACCTCGGTGGAGTTGTCGAATTCCATAGTTGTAGTTCGGGAACCCACTGTAGGCACCCTACGCCGTGCGCAACGTTGCGCCGTGTATTCCCCGTTTCTCGGGTGCACCAGCAGTACCCTGGCCAGATGGGTCACGAAACGGACATCGTCGGGGTCCAATGGCAGTTCGACGCGCTCGACCTTCGCCCGGTTGAGCGCTGGTTGGCGGCGCTCCCCACGCTGTCCATCGGGCACGATGACGGGAGGACGCTGGCTGCGGAGGCCCAACCGTCGGTGCGTCTGATCGATACCTACCTCGACACCGGTGATTGGCGGATGGCGAGAGCTGGCTTCGTCGTTCGTGCCCGGCGGCACGGGCGGCACGACGAGATCACCCTCAAGACGGCGCGCCGGGCTGAAGCGCCCCACCTTCGAACGCTCGAAGCCTCCGAAGATCTCCCCGAGGGCGGCATCAGCGCGCTCGGTCCCGAAGGCCCGGTGGGTCGCCGGGTCCATGCCGTCGCCGGGCGCCGGCCCCTGCGCACGGTGCTCAATGTCCGCACGCGACGGATGCCATTTGTGCTCCGCGTCGATGGCGTCGAGGCTGCGGACATCGCGCTCGATGACACCGAGATCGTCGTCGGAAGCGGGCAGCGTCCCATGCAGATCCGGCGGGTGGAGGTCGAGGTCCTCCCCGAGTGGGCGGATGTGCTGGCGCCGCTCGTCCTGCAACTCCGCGAGGCGTGCGGATTGCGGCCCGCCACGCTCTCCAAATTCGAGGCTGGCCTCTTGGCGCGCGGCGTCGTCATCCCGAGCCCGCCCGATCTCGGACCGACCGAGATCGAACCCGAAGCGACCCTGGGTGATGTGGCCTACGCCGTCCTGCGTCGCCAGCTCGGCGTCCTGCGAGCAAAGGAGCCCGGTACCCGGCTGGGGGAAGACCTCGAAGAACTGCACGAGATGCGAGTGGCGACCCGGCGCTTGCGCGCCGCCATGGACCTCTTCGCCGACGTCCTCCCGCTCCGTGCCCGCAACTTCCGGGACGAGTTGGGATGGCTCGCCGGCGTTCTCGGAGCGGTCCGCGATCTCGATGTCCAGTTGGAGGCGCAGGACGCCATGGTCGAGGCGGGGAAACGGGAGCTTTGGGCCGATCTGACCTCCCTTCTGCTGGCGGAACGCGAAGCATCACGGACCGAACTCCTGGCTGCACTCGACTCTGCCCGTTGGGAGCGGCTCAAGAACGGCTTGACCTCCATGGTCCAGCAGGGCCCGCACCGTCGCTCGACGGCGACGCGCCTCCCTGCCCTGGCGGCTGTGCCTGATCTCATCGTTTCCCGCCATGCCTCAGTCGTCAAGGCGGCGCGACGGGCGAAGCGATCCGGCGAGGCAGCGGAATTCCACCGGCTCCGCATCCGCTGCAAGCGCCTTCGCTACTCGCTCGAGTTCAGCGCCGAGCTCTATGGCGGGCGCACCAAGCAGTACACGCGGCAGCTGACGAAACTCCAGAATCAACTCGGCCTGCTCCAAGATGCAGAGGTGGCGGCCAACCGCCTGTCCCATCTCGCTCTGACCGCCGACCTCCCGCCCTCCACCGTCTTCGTCATGGGTGGCGTGGCCGAACAGCATCGGCGGGAACTCGTGCGCCTCCTCGAGCGATTGCCCCGCGAGGTTTCACGCGTACGCGGTCCCGAATGGGAAGAGGCGACAATGATGATGGAGAGGGGTCGAGACCAGGCACTCGCCCTGATGCCACTGGCGCGCCGGGCACTTCGTATCGTCCCGGTTTCAGATGCTGCCGCAGATCCAGCGGTGGAGAACACGGCTCCGACGGCCCCCTTCGTGCTGCCCGAGGTCGTCCGGAGCATGAGCGGCGGTGGGGAGAGTCCGGCCTGAATCAGGCCAGGGGAAACGGCCCGGGATCGCCCGTCACCACGTGGGGTTCCTCGGTCACCACGAAGTGCAACTGCTCGGTGTCGAGGAAGCGCTCGATGTCCTGCCACAGGGCGGAGAAGTCCGGTTCCGCCATATGCGCCCTGTAGGCATCCATGTTCTCGAACCACTGCACGGTCACTCCGTCGAACCCGGGATCGTCGTCCCCACTGTAGTCGGAGAGCGGCCGCGGGTGCTGTTCGTAGCGCAGCACGTGGCGACCGCTCTGGCTCGCCGCAATGAGAGGGCCGTGGACCGTACGCCAATGCTCATGGAATTCGCGCGGGGTGAGGCCCGCTTTGCGCCGCAGAATGCATGTCAGTCTGACCACGTCACTCCTCCCCCGGTCGTGCGTTGTGCGTCGCGCCCTCGGTCGCGCCCTCGATCTCGGTCGTGCCCTGGGTCTCGAACAGTAGGCGATGCCCATGGCCCGCAGGTCGCCAGCCGGCACCAGAGGAGTCCGACCACCGCCCGGACAAGCGAGATTCTCGTCGTCCCGTACGCTTCACGCCCATGCCAGTGACGGTGTTGGGGACGACAGCACTGACCCCGTCGCACATCGTCTTTCTCCTCCTCGGAGGCCTCGGCGCCGGCATCGTCAACGGCGTGGCGGGAGGGGGAAGCCTCATTTCGTTCCCCCTCCTCCTGGCTCTTGGGTATCCCGCCCTGACGGCCAACATCACCAACACCGTGGGGATCTGGCCCGGCTACGCCGGGGGCGCGGCAGGCTTCCGCCACGAGATCAGCGGGCAAAGCGAGCGGCTCTTGCGCCTGAGCCCGGTTGCCGTCATCGGCGGCATCGCCGGCGCGATCCTGCTCCTCACCACCTCTGCGGCTGCCTTCAGGAGCCTGGCGCCATGGCTCGTGCTCGCGGCCTCTCTGCTCTTTGCCGCGCAGCCGCTCCTCAAGCGGGCCCTGGGCGGATCGTTGCATGCGCCGCCGCGCACCCGGCCCCTCCTTCTCAGTGGCGGCACCTTCATGGCCTCCGTCTACGGCGGCTACTTCGGTGCCGGTCTCGGCGTCATGTTGCTCGCCATTCTGGGACTGGCCCTGCCCGATTCCATCGTGCGCACGAGCGGCCTCCGCACGGCGCTGTCGATTCTGGTCAACGGAGTGGCTGCCGCCGTGTTCCTGATTCATGGTGGGCTGGCCTGGCGGGCCGTCGGGCTGCTGGCCGCCGGCAGCCTCGGGGGTGGGTGGATCGGGGCCCGGGTGGCGATGTCGATTCCCGCCGTGGCACTCCGCATCGTGGTGGTCGCCGTTGGGCTGGCCACGGTCGTGAAGCTTCTCGTGTGATCAGCGTGCGTCGTCTACCCGGCGACGAGAGGATAGTGGCCCACGACGGCCGCCTCCAGCTGACGACGCTGCTCCCGTCGCGCCGCGCGGGCCTGGTCATGATCAATCGGCACCAGGACCACGTTCGACCCGGGCGCACATTGGCCGAGCGCCCCGTGATCCACTGCGGCGACGACGGCCACGACCGGGTACCCACCAAGGGTGGCGTGGTCGGTCAGCAGGATCACGGGTTCACCGTCGGGTGGCACCTGCACGGCGCCGGTCACCATGCCCTGGGAGTCCAGTTCGACCGCCGGTCCGCGGGCCAATCTCACGGCGGGCGTGGACGGATCGCGACGGAGCCGCACCCCGATGCGATTGCTCTCCGCCTCGACAATGAAGCGCGTCGACGCAAGCGAGGCGAACGTGCCCGGGACAAAGCGTTCGGGGTGCGGTCCGGGTACGATGCGGAGGGTGATCGGCTCGCCCCCGATCGCTCCCGGCGAGACCCCGTCTGCCAAGTGGTCGCCCAACGGAGGCCGCATGGCGGCGGCCCACAACCGGTCGCCCCGTCCGATCGGGCCCGGGCCGAGCTTCGACAGCTGATCGCTGGCGCAGCTTTGGAACACGGCGGGGCCCACAAAGCCGCCCGCCACCGCGACGTACGAGCGAAAGCCGTCGCGCACCGGACCGACCACCAACTGCTGTCCCGCGGTGATCGGTACCACCCGTCCCGGCGACACCGGTTGTCCATCCACGCGGAGGTCCGGCGCGGCGCCGACCACAGCCACGAAGGTCGACCTGAGACAGCGCAACGTCGGGCCACGCGCCGTGATCTCCAGCGCACCGGCATCAACCGGGTTGCCCACGAGCTGGTTGGCCAAGCGGAACGAGGAGGGATCCGCAGGGCTCGCCGCGGGCACACCGAGGGCAGCGACACCTCGCCGCCCTGCATCCTGCAGGATCGTCCGCACGCCGGGCTCTTCGACGGCGAAGACCGGGTGGGTCGTAACGTGATCGTCGGGAGACACCGCCGCCTCGGTCGGCTTCTGCTGCGCCATGGCGACCCCCCGAGGCGCCCTGGCAAAGCGCACGCGATCACCGGCGGCGAGCCGGGCGAACGGGGCGACCAACGGTGTGAACAGGGGCACATCGGTATGGCCGATGAGCTGCCAGCCACCGGGCGACGCGGTGGGATAGACGGCCGCATACCCGTTGGCGAGCGCCACCGATCCGGACGGGACCAAAGGGCGCGGGCGGGGACGCCGCGGCACGCGGCGCAGTTCGTCGGGCAGGCCCGCGAGGTACGCGAACCCGGGGGCGAAACCCACCACGGCCACGGTGAGGAGGGAGTCGGTGACGACGTCGATAAGGGTCTCGGTCGACCACCCCGCGATCTCCGCCACTTCGGTCAGGTCCGGTCCGTCGAAGGTGCATGGGATGACGAGCGGGTCCCCCTCAGCGGACTCATCGCCCCCGGTGAGGGCCTCCGAACCGGACTGCCCGAGCGCGTGGTCGACCAACTTCCTCAGCGCCATTCCTTGCGACTCGGGGCCATCCGCCGAAGGGTCGAACGCCACCAGGACCGTGGCCAGGCCTCCCACCACCTCGGCCAGGTCGTTGAGCGCCGCTCCCTCTACCGCGCGTATCAGGCGCCGCGCCGACTCCGGATCCGTCACGCCAATGAGCACCGCGTCGTCGCCCAGGCGACGGATCTCTCCCACCGGTACCGACCGGGACGGGGTGCCGTCGCTCATTTCAGGGACGGCGTGCCGACGGCGCCCTTACCGCCACACCGGCCTCGGCCAGCGCACGGAGAACGGCATCGGCCATGGCGACGGCGTGCGGGGAGTCGCCGTGGATGCAAAGAGTGTCCACCGCTAACGAAAGGGTCATGCCTTCCTTGGTGATCACCTCTCCCTCGACAGCCAAGCCCAGCGCTTGGATCGCGGCCTGCGCCGGGTCGCTGTAGACAGAACCGGCCACCTGGCGCGCCACGAGCTCACCATTGGGGAGGTAGGCGCGGTCGGCAAAGCCTTCTTGGAGAACGTTGAGGCCCACCGCGTGCACCCGCGCCACTGCCGGCGCGCCGGCCGGGACGACGAGCCAGGTTTCCGGTCCGCAAAGCTCGAGTACGACGCCGAGCAGGGCATCACAGCTCGACGTCCCCCGCGCAACAGCGCCATAGAGCGCGCCATGCGGCTTGATGGACTGCACGGTTGCCTGCACCGACGTCGCGACTTCCACGAGCGCACCTATCTGCTCAGCTAACGCGGACGACAAGTCGCGGGGTGTCATCTTCATCGGCCGGCGGCCGAAGCCGTCCCGGTCGGGGTAGGACGGGTGGGCACCGACGCGCACGCCATTCTCCTGCGCGGCCAGGACCGTGTCCCGCATCGACGCTTCGTAGCCCGCGTGCGCGCCACACGCGATATGCGCCGAAGTGACCAGACCGAGAAGTGCACGCTCGACGGCGACACCGGCCGCGTCAGTCGCTTCGCCGACATCGGCGTTCAGGTCAATGGCGCGCCCTTCATCCGGCACGGAGATCGTCCACCACGACGCCATCGCGGAACGTCACGCGCTGGTTCCGTCGCGTGGGGACTCGCGTCCCACCCATGACCGAGCCTGTCACGTTGAGGGGATCGGCTCCCGCGACGACCAATTGTTCGCCGCTCGGCGACCGGCGATGCACCTTGAGAAGCTCCGCTGCCGCCTCGGGCAGCGCGTACTGCTCGCCCGAGAGACCAACGACGAACCGACCACCGAGAGCCAGCCCACGCGCTTCGAGCCGACGCAACGCCCACACCACTTCGCGCCACGGGACGTGGAAGGATTCGCGGCTCCAGACTTCCCACGCCACGACGCCCCAGCGAGCCAGAAGCTGCCACGCCACCGCCTCGGCCAGCTCCTCGTTGGCGGGCAACGTCGTCTCGATCGCCAGTTCTTGATCCACCGGAAGGAGCGACCAACGCCCCTCCCCGATGCCCGAACCGACGGGCGCCCGTCGGCGGGCCAGTCCGGGACGGGCCGGCCGTCCGGGGCCCGGTCGCCCGTTGGGGGTCCGGTAGACCCGCGTGCGCCAACGATCGCGGGCCGAGAGCAGTGACCGCACGGCCGAGAACGCGTCCGCCGTGACGATGCCCCGGGCCACCAGATCCCACAGCCCTTCGTCCACTTCGGCCGGGAGACGGCCGGCCAACGCGGCCAGCTCGGGCCGGAAGCAGGCACCGCGGGCACGCAGTGCGGCCAGGACGTCAGCGGGAGCACCGACGTCGGGTTCGGGTGCCGCCACTCCCGCCCGCACGGCGCGCAGCATCCACGGCAGGTCCTCGCGGACGACGAAGGCCAGCGGAGTCGCCGGCGACGGAGTCCCGCTGCGACCGGCGCGCTCGGCTCGCGGGCTCAGACGACCCCATACGACCTCACCGGAGAGGCAGAGCTCGTCCAACCATCGGCTGTCGTAGCCCTCGACCCTTGCCGGCAGGATGTGGGCCTCCCATTCGGCCGCTGGCGCCTCAATGCCTTGGAGCTGTTCGAGCACCGCGAGCAGGCCGGCACGCCCTTCAGCGCGGGTGCCCGGTGTGGCGTGCTGCCACCCGGCGAGAAAGCGGACGAAGTCTGCGACGGGAACGGGGTCAACGAGGCCGCGCCGGCGTTGCCGGCTGGCGCCATGGAGACGCACCAAGAGGTGACGCGCACACCAGCGGCCGTCCGGGAGCTCGATGGCCGAACCCTGTGCCTCGAGGCGGGCCAGTGCGGTGCGTGCCCGTGCCGGCGTCACCGGCGCCCCCATCGGCGCCCCGGGCGGCAACGGCGTCTGCAACGTCAGCTCGGCCACGGAGACCGGTCCCGCCAGCTCGAGGTGGCCGCCGACGCATGCCGCCGCCGCCTCGTCATCGTCCTGCAGTGCGGTGGCGCGCTGCATCTGCTCTGTGGCCACCCAGGACTCCCCGAGGATCGTCGCACGGCCGGCCGCGACCAGACTGTCGAACCACTCCGCCCACTCCGGGACCGGCCGACAGGCGACGAGCGAGAGCAGCAGATCGTGGAGCTCATCGGGGTGGCGCGGCCGGGGTCGCACCTGCTCGAGGACGAGGGACACCGCCTCTGGGTCCAGCGCGTCCAATTCGTCGGCCGGCACGGGGAGCCCGTTGGGCCCGAGTGCGCCCAAGCCGCGACGCAACGAGAGCGCCCTCGTCCGCCGCTCTTCGAGGGGCGCCCCGTCGAGGAACGTGAAGGGACGGCCGCTCAAGATCCCATGCGAGAGCGGGGAGGGCTCCGACGACTCCACGGTATGCAGGGCAATGGCGCCCGACTCCACTTGGGACCACAGATCGACCAGGCCCTCCACCGAGAGGCCTTCGTGCAGGCAGTCGTCGACCGTCTGCCGCACCAGCACGTGATCGGGCACCGTCACCGGGCCCGCCGCGGCATTCTCCTGGCACGCGGCCAACGACGGCCACACGGCGGCGAGCAGGTCGTCCGCCTCCATCCGCTGGAGGTGGATCGGTCGCCGCTTGCCACCCCGCTGCCGTGGAAGGACCAGCGCCCGGTTCAAGTTCCAGCGCCAGCGCGCCGCCAGCATCGGGTGGGGCAGCACGGCTTGGGTCAACACCTCCGCCGCATCCCTGGAACGGAGCATGGACGCCACGCTCGTGAGGGGGAAGCTGTGTTGGGGTCCGAGCGAGAGCACCACCGTGTCGTCGTCCGCGGCGGCCTGGAGCTCAAAGTCGAACGACACGCAGAAGCGCTTGCGCAGCGCCAGGCCGAGGGCGCGGTTGACCCGCCCTCCGAACGGCGCGTGCAGGATGAGTTGCGTCCCTTCGCTGTCGTCAAAGCAGCGCTCCACCACGATGCGCTGGCGGGTGGGCAGGTAGCCCAGCGCGGCCAGGCCGGCGGCACAGTACGCCACCACCTGTTGGGCGACGTCGTTGGCCACGCCGGCACGCTCCCTCACCAGCCGGCGTGCCCCTTCCCCATCCTGTGCCCGCAAGAGGGGCTCGAGCTCCGACCGCAGGTCGCTGACGGCCTGGGAGAGCTCGGTCGTGCGCGCCGGCGCCTCACCCAGCCAGAAGGGCACCGAGGGCGGAAGGTCCCCGGCGTCGTGGACCCGCACCGTGCCCACTTCGACCTTGGCCACCCGCCACGAATGCGTCCCCAGGAGGAAGATGTCTCCGGCCATCGCCTCGACCGCGAAGTCCTCGTGCACCGATCCGACCGTGACGCCCTCGGGGTCGAGCACGACGCGGTAATCGCCGGTCTCGGGAATCGCTCCGCCACTCGTCAACGCCGCGAGTCGTGCCCCTCGCCTGGCACGCAGGCGGCCATTGACCGCATCGTGATGCAGGTGCGCCCCCCGCCGGCCCCGCCCCGTCTCCACGCCCCAACTGGCCAAGGCCACCACGTCGTCGAAGTCCTTCCGGGGCATGTCGGCGTAGGGAGCGGCCTGCCGGGCCATCTGCCATAGCTCTTCGACCCCGCGCTCTTCGACCGCAGCCACTTCGGCCACGAGCTGCTGGGTGAGGACATCGAGCGGGGCGATCGGAGGCTCGAGCATGTCGAGTCGCCCGTCCCGCACCGCGGCCAGCAGCGCGGTGCATTCGACCAACTCGTCCCGCGTCATGGGATAAAGGCGACCGGCCGGGATGCCATCGCGCTGGTGATTGGCCCGCCCCACCCGTTGGAGAAAGGTCCCGATGGCGCGCGGCGACCCGATCTGGCAGACCAACTCCACCGGCCCGACGTCGATGCCCAGTTCCAATGACGCAGTAGCCACCAGCGCCCGCAGATCGCCGGCCCGTAGCCGGGTTTCGACGATGCGCCGACGGGCCGCCGAGAGACTTCCGTGATGCGCCGCCACGAGCAGTGAGGCATCCACGTCGTCGCCGTGCCCCTCTGCGCCGCCCAGGCGCTCTGCCAGTTGATGGGCCACGCGCTCGGCCATCTTTCGGGTGTTGACGAAGATCAGCGTCGTCCGGTGCTGACGCGTGTGGTCGGCGATACGGTCAAGGATGTCCGAGAACTGCAAACCGCTCGCCACCGCTTCCAGCTCGCTGTCGGGCAATTCGATCGCGACGTTCAGCTGGCGGGCGTGGCCGCAGTCGACGATCACCGTCGGCGGACGGCCGGCATGCACCCCGGACAGCAGACGGGCCACGACGTCGAGCGGACGCTGCGTGGCCGAGAGCCCGATGCGTTGGAGGTGCCCGCCGCTCTCTGTGACCAGCCCGTCCAAACGCTCGAGGCTCAACGACAAATGGCTGCCCCGCTTGTCCCGCGCCAGGGTGTGCACCTCGTCGACGATGACCGTGCGCACGCCGCGCAAGAGCGCGCGAGATGAGGGCGCGGTGAGGAGGAGGTAGAGCGACTCCGGCGTCGTGACGAGAATGTCCGGCGCGTTCTTGCGCATGGCGGCGCGCTCGGCGGCCGGGGTGTCGCCCGTGCGCACGGCAACACGGAGTCCGGGGTCCGCGTACCCCATCCGCGCCGCCTCGGTCTTGATCTCGGCCAATGGAACGTGCAGGTTCTCGTGCACGTCGACGGCGAGCGCGCGCAGCGGTGAGACGTAGAGGACCTCGGGGAGCCCCCCCGGACGAGACCCGGCCTCCGCCGCCCGGTAGGCGGCGTCGATGGCAACGAGGAATCCGGTCAGCGTCTTCCCGGTCCCGGTGGGGGACGCCACCAGGACGTCCCTCCCCTGGGCGATATGTGGCCACGCCTCCGCCTGCGGCGCGGTCGGCCCGTCGGGAAATCGGTGGGCGAACCAGGCCGCCACCGCCGGATGAAATGTGTCGAGCATCTCGGCAGCCGGAGCGGTCATCCCTCTATTTCACCAGGATGCTGTGACAGGCGTGCGCCGGCCGCGGCGCTCGAGTCATTCGAGAGGAGGTAACGGCTCCCGGTCATCGGCCTCGGGTCGGGGCTGCAACCCGGTCAGGGGTCAGATCCTGGGAAGTCCCGGCGTACCGGTCCAGGACCTCTGCCACCTCGGACCGGCCCTCCTCGATGAGTTCGGCCGTGCCCGAGAAGTCCCGGTATTGGGCGGACGGTTCTCCGCCGCCGCTGAAGACCACGACTTCGACCCCCAGGGGAAGCATCGCCAACTCGCGCACGAAGCGGGCGTGCACCGCCACGAAGAACGCCGTCAGGGCCGCTTCGGCCGGACGTTTCGGCAAGGGTGGGTGATAGTGCAGGGGGCCGCAGAGCAAGACGTAGATCCGTGTGCACCCCGCCGCCATGGCCCGGCTGATCGGCACATTGTTGACGACTCCGCCATCAACGAGGACGTCGCCATCGATGACGACAGGAGGAAAAATGGACGGAATCGCCGACGACGCCAGAATCGCCTCGACGGCGCGGCCGTGGGCGATCCAGCGTTCCCGTCCATCGGTCAGCGAGGTGGTCACGACTTCGAACGGGATCGTGGTGTCCTGCAGGTTCTCGAAGTCGATGCCCGCCTCGATGATGGCGCGAAGCCCGGAGTTGGAATGGACCGACGCCCGTTTCTGGAGAAACGCCCAGGGGCCGTCCAGCGCGGAACGGGGGAAGATGTCCGTCCCCTTCACTCCCCTCCAGATTGTCGCCATCCGCTCGATACCCTCTCGCGTGGGGTTGCCGGCATAGGCCGCACCGTTGATCGCCCCCACCGAGGCGCCGAACACCCGGTCGGCGCGGACCCCTCTTTCGACCAGCTCCCCCAACATGCCGACTTGCACCGCGCCCCTGCTCCCACCCCCCGCCAGGACGAAAGCCGTCTTGTGGACCGGAGGCGACGCGCCATTGCGGAAGCGGCGGGCTCGCGCCGTATCGAGATGCGGGCGCACCCGGCTCCACCAGGAGGAATGGGACGTCGAACCGGGGACTGGCGCTGGTGTGGTCGGGGTGACCGCCGGGACTGCCGAACCGTTGTCCCGGGCCAATCCGAGGTCCTCGCGATCACCGGTCATGGATGTGCAGCGGGAGGGATGTCACTTTCTCCACCAGCGGACCTTTCTTCCTGGCGCTGTCTCCATGCCGCCCGGCCGACGCGGTCCCTACGGATGGCCCACGTCAGGGTGATCACGATCAGGACGACCAGCGCCACGACGAAGATCCCGAAAATGACTCCAAACGCCACATTCGACGCCAGCAGTGGGGCGTGGAGCGTGAGGGGCGTGAGGGCAGCAGCCATGGCACCAGTCAGGGTAGAGGAGACGAAGAGCCTTTGGGTACGGCCCCTCTGCCTGCGGGCTATGGCGGCGCGATACACCCCTCCGGCACACTTCTTCAGATGGTTCTCGTCACACCCCAACAGGCAGCAATGACAGGGGCGGCCCCCCGAACCCTGCTGGCGCCGCCGCCTCCGCGCCACGGGGACGTCGGCTTCGGCACTGTCCGGCCCGGCGACAGCAGGTTCGGCGATGGAACGACGACCGCGCGTGACGAGGTCCTGGCGCTCCTGCGGGAGGGCTCCGAGCGGCGGCCACGTTTCCACCCCGGATTGGCCGGCGGCTTGCGCGCCTGGTTGGAAGACGGGGCGAGCGAGCTCGTCCTCGCCCGCGGTGAAGATGCACCACCCCTCTTCCTCGGACCCCGCCTGTTGTGGAGTGGAGCGGGTTCGTCGTGTGACCGGTCCGTGCGCGACCCCGACCCTTATCCGATGCGGTTGGTCCAGTCGTGTCTGGTTCGGTCCCTCTTCCGTCAGATGGTGACGACGGGTCGGGTGGGGGATCCGATGAGCGACGCACTCGACGCGCTGCGCGTCGACCCGAATCGTCGCGAGATGGTGCGGCACATCGAGCAGCTGGACGAGGAACGGCGTGCGACGCTCACGGCCGCGCTGACTACCCACGTCGCGCACTTGGTCAACCTCACGCCGCGGTTTGCCCCCGGTTGGTTGCCGCGTACGGACGACCGGGTGGCCATTCCGTTGGCGGGTGGCCGGGTCGTGTTGTGCGGCGTCTTCGATCTGCTGGTAGGAGCTCCACTTTCGGGCACCGCCACGCTGTGCGCAATCGGCCTCACGACCGGTGGACGTTGGGCTCAGGCGCGGATGACACTGCATTACCTCGCTCTGCTCGAGACACTGCGGAGTGGCACCCCACCGTTTCGCGTCGCCCTCCTCCACTCAGCAGTTGGTCGCTACGGAGTCGAGGACGTTCTCGAAGAGCACCTCCGAGCAGTCGTGTCCCACGTCGTTGCCCGTCTCACCAGCCTCGCTCGTGCCGGCCTTGAGGGAGGGATCGATGGCTGAGACCTGGCCGGCGCCGACACTCACGGCCGCACTCCTCGGCCCGCTCGACAGGCGCATCGTCGAAGACCGCGCCTCGGTGATCGAAGCGGCCAAGAGCATCCCGCGCGCGTTGGCCGACCTGGCGGTGCCGCGACTCGGCGGAACCTCGTGCCGCGTGACCGACCATCATGTGCGCGTCGCGCTGGCGCCGGCCGATGACGCGACCGCGGTGATCCCCTTCGCGTGGTCACCGCGCACAGCCCGGCGTGCGCTCGGGTTGGCGGCCGTGCGCGCTGTCGTGGCCGGAGAGGCCAGGTCACCCGTTGACGGGACGCGGGGCGCGGTGTCCGACGCCCTACGCTCGGTGAGAGACGGGGAGCGATCTGCAGCCTCCATGGACCGATGGCTCGCCGGGTTGCCGGCAGCGGGTTTGGCCGCGGTCGAAGCCGATGCCGTGACGTGGGCCACCCGCCTGTGGTGCGCACTGGATTGGACTGCCTTCGACGAGGGTCCCCTCATCGGACGGGACCGTTGGTGGAACAGCCCGCACTCCTCGCTTCTCGCCATCCGCAGCCGGGCCGAGGTTCGTTCGGTCGCGCACGACAGCGAGGGCCACCCGTTCTCGGTCCACCTGGTGGTCCTGGGTGGTCGGCGGCGCGCCACGGTCAGATCCGAACTGAGCGTGATGGCCATGGTGGAAGCGTTGCAGGCGCCGCGCTCGCTCCCACCTGGTCGCATCGTGGGGTGGTGGCCGGACTCCGGTCACCAGGTCATGGTCGACGTCGATCAGACTTCGGTAGCCGAGGGGGTGGCAACAGTTGCCCGCACCCTGGCCCGAATGGAGGCCGCTCCCGCCCCTCTAGAGGTGGTCGCGAGAGCTGCGGCCTGAGACCCCCCTGACCTCGCCTATCGTTGTAGCCCCCATGCAGAACCGCGAAGACATCCGAAATGTGGCCATCGTCGCCCACGTCGACCACGGCAAGACCACGCTGGTGGACGCCATGTTGCGCCAAACCGGCGCGTTCGGCGCCCACCAAGAGATGACCGACCGCGTCATGGACTCGGGCGATCTCGAACGCGAGAAGGGCATCACCATCCTGGCCAAGAACACCGCCGTCCGCTGGGGCGGCGTGAAGATGAACATCGTTGACACGCCAGGTCACGCCGATTTCGGCGGGGAGGTAGAGCGTGGTTTGACCATGGTCGACGGCGTTCTCCTGCTCGTTGACGCCTCCGAAGGCCCCCTCCCCCAGACTCGCTTCGTGCTCCGCAAAGCCCTCGAGGCCCGGCTGCCGGTCGTCCTCGTCATCAACAAGGTCGACCGGGCCGACGCACGGATAGAAGAAGTCGTCAACCAGGTCGAGGAATTGTTCTTGGACCTCGATGCCGACGAACACCAGATCTCGTTCCCCATCCTCTACTCCAACGCCCGTGCCGGCTGGGTGAGCACCGAGCGAGGTGTCGAAGGCACCGATGTCGCACCGCTGTTCCAGGCGATCATCGACCATGTCCCCGCACCGCAGTTCGACGAGCACGCGCCCACACAGGCTCTCGTGTGCAACCTGAGCGCGTCGCCTTATGTCGGACGCCTGGCGATTTGCCGTGTCTATAACGGCGAACTCACCAAGGGCGGCAACATCGCATGGTGCAAGGTGGACGGCACCATCGAGAAGGCGAAGATCACCGAGATGTACGTCACCGAGTCGCTCGAACAGGTGCCAGCGGAGTCGGCGGGGCCGGGCGAGATCGTCTCCATTGCCGGCCTGGCTGAGGTCACTATCGGTGAGACGCTGGCCGACGTCGACAACCCCATCGCGCTCCCGGCCATCACGGTCGATGAGCCAAGCCTGGCCATGACGATCGGCATCAACACCTCCCCCCTCTCAGGTGCCGATGGGACCAAGCTGACCGCTCGACTCTTGAAGAATCGCCTCGACGCAGAGCTGGTGGGCAATGTCGCAATCCGCGTTGCGCCAACCGAGCGCCCCGACCTGTGGGAGGTCCTCGGTCGTGGCGAGCTGCAGCTCGCGGTACTTGTAGAGACCATGCGACGTGAGGGGTTCGAGCTGACCGTCGGCAAGCCTCAAGTGGTGACCCGCGAAGAAGATGGCAAAATCCTCGAGCCGGTGGAGCGAGTCTCCATCGACGTGCCCGACGACTACTTGGGCGTCGTGACCCAACTCCTGGCGTTGCGCAAAGGCACCATGACCGAAATGGTCAACCACGGGACGGGCTGGGTCCGGCTCGATTACCGGGTGCCGGCGCGTGGGCTCATCGGTTTTCGGACCGAGTTCCTCACCGAGACCAGAGGTACCGGTGTGCTGCACCACATCTTCGACGGCTGGGAGCCCTGGCACGGCGAGCTCAAGACGCGGCGAAACGGGTCCATGGTGGCCGACCGGCGCGGGCTCACGACGACATTCGCCCTCATGAACCTGCAGGAGAGAGGCACCCTCATCGTCGGCCCAGGTGAGGACGTCTACGAAGGCATGGTCATCGGAGAGAACGCCCGGCAGGAGGAGATGGACGTCAATCCGACCAAGGAGAAGAAGCTGAACAACATCCGCTCCTCGACGGCGGAGGAATTCGAGCGGCTGACCCCGGTGATGAATTTCTCCCTGGAACATGCCCTCGAGTTCATCGCCGACGACGAATGCGTCGAAGTGACGCCCAAGGTGGTCCGGCTCCGCAAAGTGATACTCCCCCAGGCCGATCGCGGACGCATCCGGGGACGCGTACGCGATCAGAACGCCGCCGAACACCGGTAACACCAGTAGCACCCATAGTCGTACCCGATAGAGGGACCCCGCCTGCAACACCAATAGCAGCGCCACGCAACCCATCGCCCACGCACGATTTCACCTAGCATGCGGCGTTTGGAGGGATGGCAGAGTGGACAAATGCGCAGCTCTTGAAAAGCTGTGAGGCGCAAGCCTCCGTGGGTTCGAATCCCACTCCCTCCGCCCTTGGTCGGGGCCTCCGCAAAAGCCCCCTCCCCGCCCGGTTCGATTTGTGTCGGGTCCCCTCTGGCCGCTAGGCCTTCCGAAAGTTAACCTCTTCTGACGCACCCACGTTTAAGGACAATGCACTCGGCTCCGGTGGCTCGCCGGTCTCGATGTCGTGGCAGGGACGACCTCGAGGGCATCGCATCGGAGCTCATCCACACCTAGGCGGAGGATCGACGACATACATGGGTTTCGACGAGATAGGCGCAAATGCATCCCAGCCTGCTTTGCCATCGACGTCCCGCGTGCACATCGCCAAACACGCGCGGAAGCAGGACGCCAAGCCGGCGGCCA
>ODAK010002128.1_pt1 | contig 20955 bp, 24 predicted proteins | sample 1539591 | NCBI WGS metagenome assembly ODAK01 (sample SAMEA3539303, study PRJEB22396) | soil metagenome | biome: tundra; feature: field; material: soil | place: USA | collected 2010-05 | depth 0.15 m | reverse complement strand
ATGGAGGCGCGCCGAGGCCGATCCCCAGTGTGACCAGAACGTGACCCGCCAGGCTCAGCCAGTAACTATATGTACATGATTACTTACGCAACACTCTCTGAGCCGGCGGCCATCCTCGGCCTGCGCCGCTGCACGGCCCGGGCCGCCCGCAGGACATTGAACGCGATGGGCTCGGCTTCCGCGGCGATCGCGAGCACCGTCAGCCGCCGCGGGTGGCGCAGGCGCCACGGCACGCCGATGACCATCCACGCTACCGGGGAAACAAGGCCGGACCAGCGGAAGAACCGCGATACCCGGCGGGCCGCGGGTGTTTCCGCCGCGGCGGTAGCTGGGGCCCCTGCTTCAAGCTTGCGCAAAAAGTCCTCTCGCTGCCGCCCTTCCAGCCCGGCCAGGGCCGTGAAGTTCTCTAGCGCCTCGGCCCGCGTCGGCGCTTCCGTGCCAAGGCCCCACGCCACCAGCCCGAAGCCAGCAGCGCCTGCCCACTCTGCCAGGGCCCGCTGCCGGCGGCCAGCGGCCCAGTGCCCGGCCCCGGCGGCAGCCTGGGTAACGACGGGGGCGACAGGGTTCACCCATCCGCGCGTCCCCGAGGGCCTGCCCCCGTCCAGAAAGTTCATGCAGACCAGCCGCATCAGGGCCTTGCTGTCATCACTGGCCATCCCGTCATTGTCGCCCTAGCGGCGCGTGTATGCCAGTACGCGCCGCAGGCGCGAGGCCCGTTCACCTGCATAAGGTCGCGAGTCTGAGGAGCGGAAGAAAGTGCCCCGTGACCGAGGGCAGTCACGGGACGGTCTGGCTGTGCCTGGATGCCCTGCTCTTGGCTCAGCGGGGCAGTCGGCGAGCGAGCTACGTGCTCGAAGATCTTCTGACCCGATCGTGCTCAGCCACGCGCGTGCCCTGCTGACCAGCACCACCGCCCCCACCTCCTATATCGACGCCGACGCGCGCGACACAGCGAAGATCCTGGCCGAGGCGGCGCAACTGCTCGATCTCGGCCAGCCGACCGCCGTGATGCTGATCGCGGTGCTGCACTGCATCCCCGCCGAAGATGACCCGTACCGGCTGGTCAGCGACCTGATGGACGCCGTTCCTCCGGGTAGCTTCCTGGCCATCACCCACCCGGCCCGCGATCAGCTTGCCATCGCGACGCGGGCTGAGGAGTCGCTGACGAAGTCGATGAGACAGAAGGTGACCTTCCGTACCCACGAGCAGGTGTCACGGTTCTTCGGCGGCCTTGACCTGGTCGATCCCGGCGTGGTGCCGATCCAGGAGTGGCACGCCGACTCGATACTGGACATCAACAGCCCGCCCACCGCCATGTGGGGCGGCGTGGCCAGGAAGGCCTGACCGAAAATTAGCCGGGCAGGACCACTGCACGGTTGCCGCCGCTCCCCTGCAGGCTTCCATGAGGCCGAACGGGCCGTGGTACTTGTTCCAAGGCCCCGCGCCTCCAGGTTCAGTACCGCGCCTCATGCTGCCGGAGGGGAATCCTTTCGAACCGGGCTAGCCGCTCGTGGGTATAGCCGCGCCGCAGCCCGCGCCAGGATCGATCCTGAGACGCGAGAAACCCCCGGCCCTAGTCTCTCTAGGGTTCGCAGGCCCTGGGTGCCCGCAGGGACCGGTGGGGCCGGCTGGTCCCGCCGTCGCTGTCCACATTCCGGTGGGTGCTGCGGAAACTGGACGGGTAGGCGCTTTCCGCCACGTTCGGCGCCTGGCTCACCGAGCAAGTCCTCGCGGGCCTGACCAACGCGCCGTCGCTGGTGATCGCGCTGGACGGCAAGACCGTTCGCCGGGAACACCAACAACCGGCTTGCGGCCATCCACCTGCTGTTCCGCTACGCTCCGCTCCGGGTGGCGCGGGGTTTCTGCTCCAGCCAGTCCCCGAGAGCGTGGCAGGCGGCCAGCACCGGCCGGGCCGAGTCGATGCCCTCCAACTCGAGCGGATCGAGCAGTCGGGAAAGGAACTGGCGGATCTGGGGAAAGACGGCGACCAGCCCTTCATGGAACGGATCCACGGCACGCGATACTACGGATAGATGGCTTCCCGCTGTCCCTTCGTGCCGTGCATAGTCCAGAGCAGGTCGGCGAGATGTTCGGGGTCGACGGTAGGCATTTCCCAGACCGGGTCGCCCGCAGCTTTGGCCTTCTCCATCTCGGCGTGGAAGGCACTGTTCTTGATGGCTGCACCGATGTAGAGCATGCCGACGTAGACGCCTTTCTCGGCTACCTCGGCGTGCAGGGCTTGCAGGTAGTTGCGCTGGGCGGCTTGTGCAGGACTGGGGCCGCTCATGTTCGGCAGGCCCTGCACGGTGCTGCCGCCCTGCGCGGTCAGGATGGCGCCGTCCCCCTGCTCGAGCATGTGCGGCAGGAACTCCTGCACGAGTGCCAGCATCGTGTAGAAGATCAGCGGCATGAAGTTCTGGGCGTGCTGTGGGGTCAGGCTGGCTGCGGAAACGAACCCGGTGTCTGGGGTGGGTGCATAGTAAAAGGCGTCGAGGTTGCCGGCCTTAGCGCGAATCTGCTCGGCCAGCCGGGGTGTGGCCTCGGTATGGGACAGGTCGGCCGTGATGACATGCGCGGTTGCCCCGGCACTGGTCAGCTCTTTGGCCAGAAGGTCAAGCGGCTCCTGGCGGCGGCCCACCAGGGTGACGGCGTAACCCTCTCGCGCGTAGCGACGGGCGACTGCAGCCCAAGACCGGGTCCGGCTCCGAACACAGCGATGGAATTGGACATAAGAATGCTCCGATGGGTAGTTCGACCACTACTCCGAACTACCTAAGGCCACATTTACCTTGTCGTCAAGTGATTCAACTAGACGACACCATGGCCGCCCTGCGCCGGGCCGCTGAGATCTGCGCGGACGGGTACCAGCCCGGCAGCATCGAGCGCGGCCTGCTCGACGCATTCGCCCAAGGCGCGCCATGGCACACGCCCGCCGTGATCCCTAGGCGAGTCACGCCGGAAGCACAGGCCATTGCCCAGGTCGGCTCTTGCGTCCCGTGGCTGGCGGAGTACCCGTGAAGCTTGAACGTCTTCACGATCGTCACGCCGTGCTGTGCGGCGTAGTCATCAATGACCTTGACTTGTGAGGTCTCGTCCTGGCTGCCCGTGGACACCCTGACGAACGCTGCGCCTAGGCTCACTTGCCGGCTCCGTTCGGTCTGTGCTGGCCTTACAGCGTGCATACTACCCGACAGGATATGACCCGATCGTGATCTCGCACGCCCGCAGCCTGCTCGCCAAGAGCCCCGGGGTGATCGCGGTGCCCGGCGATATGCGTGACTCCGAGCGCATTCTTGCCGATGCCGAGCTGGCGGACCTGATCGACATGACCGAGCCCGCATGCGTGATCCTCTCCGGGGTCCTGCACTTCGTGGATGCCGGGACCGCCCACGACGTGGCCGCCGACTTCGCCGGGGCGATCGTCCCAGGCAGCTACCTGATCATCTCCGTCGGTTCCGGCAACCGGTCCGAGGGGGGTAACTTCACCTCGGCGTACACTGCCGCGCGGATATACATCCACTCGCCGGAGGAGATCCTGAGTATCTTCGGCGGCCTTGAACTCGTGCCTCCAGGCGTGGTCCCGGTGCGGTGCTGGTACGGCGAAGGCCCGGCACCGAACCTGGAGCCGCGCACGGCGACCTTCCTCGGCGGCGTAGCCCGGAAGCCGTGAGGCGCCGGGCCGGGTCAGGATCAGGCGGGCGGGTGCTTGAGTCCGCGCGGGTGGTTCCGAGGCTCGCGGGTGCGGGTGCGGGTGCGGGTGCGGGTGCACTGGTCGCTGGTCGCTGCCTGTCCGTTCAGGTCTTTCGGCATCAATGATGCGGTCGACCTCCAACTCGCCGGACTCAGCGGGGCCGTGGTGGCCGACCTGGTAGCGGCCCCGGCCGGCGGCAAGCCTGACGGTAGCCTGCTGCGGCTCGCCGACGGGGCGGCAGGCAATTCGCTCTACGTCACCGAGCTTGTGGCCGCGCTGGGCTGCAGTCCCGGTTTGCCCGTTACCGAGGCGGGAGTCGCCAAGCTCGCGGCGGTTCCGCACCAAGCTCACTGTCGGCGGCCATAGCGGACCGCCTGGGTTTGCAGCCGGGCCGGTGCGCGAGGTACTGCGGGCGGCGGCCCTGCTCGGCGCAGCTGCTCGGCGCAGAATCCGCGGTCCCTGATCTGGCGATCGTGCTGGGCCACGGCCCTGGGTGCGGCACAACTCCTCGCCCGGGCGGTCGCCGGTTCCCCGGTGGGCTCGTTCTCCACCCACGCCGTTACCAGTTCAAGCATCGATCGCGGTTACCTCGGGGAGGTCGCCGAAGCGCACGTTGGCATCGCGGCTCAGGATGGTCCGGCGGTCTCCGCCGCGTGCGCGGCAATGATCAGGTCGTGCGCGCCGCGCGGGGAGCCGGACCAGCGTACCTGGGCGAGCAGGCGCCCATGGTGAGCCGCTGTCTCGATCCCGGCGCGGTATCCGGCGACCGATACCGAGGCGATGGCCAGCTCGTCGTCATCGAGCGACGAGCGGTCGACGGTTCCGCGTTCGTAGGCGATCAGGACGCTGGTGACGAGAATCAGGCGCCGGCCCACGGATCGTGCACCTCCGGGTTAAAGCGGCTCGGCTCGGGGAAGGTTTGGCTGGCTGCCGTTCGCCGCGGTACGGGCAGACGGCAGCCAGCCTTTATGGAGCAGCGATGGTCAGGCTGGGACGACGTAGGGGAAGTTGACGTCCCGCTGGTCCTTGGCGACGGACGGCTTGAGCCCTGAGGGCACTGCGGTGCTGGTGACGAGGGACAGCATCGCTTCGGGGGCGTTGTCGGCCTGCGTCCGGCCGTTACGGCCGGCGAAGCAGTAGGTCGCGGGCGTCCCGACCACGTAGGGCAGCACGTCAGGGAACGGGTCCCGGGCCACGGCCTGGCCGTAGCCATCAGGGTCATCGGAGGTTCCGCTGGCCGCCACGACGGCGGCGACCTGCTCGCCGATGTACCTGGCCGCGGCGTTGACGTCCTCGGACGGGTGCCGGGTGTTGGCCGGGTTGGTGAAGTCGGTGTCGTTCGGCCAGAAGATCGGCCACATCATCGGGTGGCCGGCGCGGTTGATCTGTCGCCAGCCGCCGGCGTCGGTAGCGAGCTTGGTGGCGCACCACACGCCGGTGCGGGCGCCGGGCCGCAGCTGCGGGTGCTGGTGGGAGACCTCCAGCACGATCGACTCTACGAACGTGCCGGCGAAGCTGTTCTGCGCGTTGTCCGGCCGCCACCCCAACAGGTCCGGTGCGGTCCCCTTGGCCACCGCGCCGTTGATGATGGCCAGCAGCGACAGGTCGATGTAGAAGGAGTCGGCGATGCGCCCGGCCCAGAGCCGGGCGTGCAACTGAAGGGCCTGGCGCCCGTCGGGACCCGGTTCGCCGAAGGACGCCCGGTAGGTCAGGGTTTCGAAGTCGGATCCGTCGAAGTGCACCTTGAACTCATAGCGTGCCTCGGGGTGGAAGCTAGGCTCGGCATGGAGGCCGTTGACATTGGAGTTGACGTCCATGACGAACACTGTGCTGCCCTCGCCGGGGAAGACGTACAAGTCGTCGTTGTACAGCTGGCCGCTCTGAGCCGCCAGAGGCGTGTCGAGGTGATTGGGACATGGGGACATTCCTTTCGTCGCGATGATGCGGATGTCAGGAGCGGTGCGGCGGCCCGGGACAGACCCGAGTCCGATCCCCGGGTTGTGCCCCCGGCGCCTCCCCCGCTGGGCCGGGCAGCGCTAGCGATCGATCACCTTGTCCGTTAAGCGGGCCGATGCTCGCGAGGCTCTCTGCCAGCTCGCGGCCGAGGTGGTGGCGACCGGTGAGCGCAGCGGGTGCGATGTAACTGATCTTGGTCTGGTGCCCGTCTACCCACACCGCCACCTTGAGCGGCAGATCGAGCGCCGCGAAGCGTCTTCTGTCGAATGACCTGATGTGGATGCGTTGCGTCGGGCGGTAAGCGGGCACGGTATCTACAACAACCGGCCATCCCGGCACCCCAACTGCTTCGCACCGCTACTGACCGGATTCATGCTGGTCGGGCGGAAGCGAAGCCAGGGCATCGCGCAGCGCAGCTCGCGAGCTGATGCCGAGCTTGGGAAAGAGCCGATGCAGGTGAAATCCGACTGTCCGGTGCGAGAGGAATAGCCGCTCGCCGATCTGCTTGCTGGTCAGTCCGGAGGCGGCGAGCAGCCGGGGTATTCGCCGAGGTCCCAGAACAGCGCTGCCATCAGCTGAAGCGCCTGGCGGGCTATCGGAGCGAGCAGGTGCTCGTCAGGGGCGTGCTGGGCGCAGGCGGGGTAGGAATGCGGGATCCAGATAGTGGGCAGGCCGAGCCGGTCGGTGAAAGCGTCGTTGGGCAGGCTGCCGCCGACGTTGGGTAGCAGGGCGGGAGGAATGCCCGCCGTGCGTTCCAGCGAGGCCAGCGCGAACCGGACCCACGGGTTGTCCGGGTCGGCGCGGGAGGCGTTCATGACGCGGCCTGCTTCGACGGCGACCATACCGAAACCGTGCCGGTCCAGGTGAGCGCGCACGGCGGTGCTCAGGTCCGCGATGTCGGTACCCACCACGAACCGGAGCTGGCAATGGGCGTGCGCCGACCCGGGGATGGCGTTGACCGGGGTATCCGGATTTCCCGCGGCTAGTGACAGCACCTCCAGCGTGTTCCACCCGATGAGCCGTTCGGCGGGGGTGAGCCCGGGTTCACCCCAGTCCTCGTCGATGTCCGGGTCATCGGGGCCGCCGCCGACCGGGATGGTGCTCAGCGCCGCCCGGACAGCCGCGGGGACGGGCAGGGGCCGCAGCCCGGGCACCAGGATCTGGCCTCGTCCGTCCACCAGGCAGGCCACCGCGCTGGCCAGCACCGTGGCCGGGTTGCGCAGCAGGCCGCCCCAGTTACCGGAGTGGTAAGCACGCTCGCGCAGCGGCACCCGCAAGGTGAACCAGGCCGAGCCACGCGAGCCGAGGAAAACCGTCGGCCGCCCGGCCGCCACTCTCGGCCCATCTGAGGCGATCAGCAGGCCGGCAGCCAGGTCATCGCCGTGCTGCGCGCAGAACTCACCCAGCCCCGGCGAGCCGGATTCCTCACTGGTCTCGATGAGGATCTTCAAGTTGAAGCCGAGCCGGCCACCACGGGCACGCAGGACCTGTTCCAGCGCGGCCAGGTTGATGGTGTGCTGACCCTTGTTGTCTGCCGTTCCCCGGCCATACCAGTGATCCTGCTCAACCGTCACCCGCCACGGGTCGAGCCCGGCCCGCCACCGGTGCGCCTCGGCGAGCACCACATCGGCATGGCCGTAGGTCAGCACGGTCGGCAGATCGTCGGCCTCGTGCCGGTGCGCAATGAGGAAAGGCCCGCCGCCGGCGTCAGGGTTGTCCAGCACCCGGGCGGTGGCGCCCAGCCGGCGTGCCGCCGGGACCATTTCCTGTTCCAGATAAGCCAGCATCTCCGGACGGCACCCGGCCGCCGCACTCTCAGTCCGGAAGGCGACCCGCCTGGCGAGATCCACCAGGAAGGCACCCGAGTCGAAATAGTCAGTCGCGTAGGCAACGGCAAGGGACCGGGTCACCAGCCCAGCTGACCACCCCGGCTGGCCCGTGACAATAGCTGGCCACATACCGGCCCGGGGAACCCGGGCAGCGAGCTGGACAACCTGGATGCCGATGTCCTGCAGGGACGACCAGGAAGTACGTCCTCGAGCTTTTCGTAATACCGGCAGCCGAGCGGGGGGAGGATACTCGCTGGGTGCCCCCGGCACGCCGGGCACCCACACGCATCCCGTACCCGGTGGCAGGCTCCCGGTCCAGCAGGACGCTGGCCCCGCCGGTGCGGCATGACCTGGCTGGGAGCAGAAAGAGGCGGTTGATATGGACGTGGAGAACCTCTTGGTGAAAGCATCGGACAATCTGTCCGTGCGCCGCGCGTTCGGCACGGCGTACGAGAAGGACGGCATGCTCATCATCCCGGTCGCGATAGTGGCCGGAGGAGGCGGCGGGGGCACGGCACGGACCCGGCACGGCAACTCAGCCGCCCATCCCAGTGGCCCGCCGGAAGAGGACCCCGCGGCGCACGACATAGCACCGCAGGACTCAGCACCGCAGGACTCAGGGCGCATGGACGCAGGCGGGGGCTTCGGCGGGCTGGTACTGCCATCAGGCGCCTACGTCGTGAAAGGCGACCAGGTCCGCTGGGTACCCGCAAGTGGACGCGACGATCGTCGTCCTGGCTTCACTGAGCCTCGTGCGGGTGCTCACCCGCACCTGGGATCCACCGGCGGAGGCACCACGGTCAGCCTTGACACTGTTATGTGCTCTAGCTGGAGCAGGTGAGCCGGCTGGTGCTGGCGGAGCCGGCCCCGACGCGCCCCGCTGCTGCCCGGCAGGGACACCGTGGCGTTCATAGATATCGCCTCCATGCAGAAACGCGTCTACGGCCACCGCAAGCACGGCGCGGCGGGCGACGGCCTTGCCGACCTCGGCGACCTCGCCTGCAACATCGGAACCCAGCACCGTCGGGTAGTTCAGCCAGCGGTAGGTGAGGTTGCCCTCGACCTGGATGATCCAGTCGAGCGGATTGATGGCGACGGCGTGGTTGCGGATGACGATCTGGTCGTCCCCGGGCGGGGTGTACGGCGCGGGGCCTACTTCGAGCTGGACGTGCTTGGCGTTGATCCAGGCGGCGGTGTTGGCCGGCATGGGAACTAGCTCCTCCGGGTCTCGGTGATTGCACCAGGTGCAATGCCTCAGTCTTGCATATGATGACACCAAGTGCAAACACGTATTACATTGGGCCGCATGGGACGCTGGGAACCGGACGCGCAGGGGCGACTGCAGCAGGCAGCCATGGCGCTGTTTCGCGAGCGTGGGTACGCCGAGGTGACAGTCGCCGAGATCGCCGACCGAGCCGGGCTGACCAAGCGCACGTTCTTCAACCACTTCGCCGACAAGCGGGAAGTTCTTTTCGCCGGCGCGAAGGCCCTCGAAGCGAGCATCGTCAAGCACCTGACCGAAGCCGGCGATGACCTCGACCCCCTCGACGCGGCCGTCGTCGCGCTGACTCGCGGTGGCCTCGAACTCTCGCACTACAGCGACTTCGCACGTGCCCGTCGAGAGCTCATCGCCTCCTCGCCTGAGCTGCAAGAACGCGATCTGATCAAGATGACCTCGCTGGCATCGGCCATCGCTGAGACGCTGCGCCAGCGACACGTCCCGGCCAGAACCGCCACCTTCGCCGCACAGGCGGCGATGGCCGTCTTCACCATCGCTTACGGCGACTGGGTCGACGACAGTACCGCGGACTTCTGCACCCTGATGCAGCGATCACTCGCCGATTTGCGCCAGGCTGCCGGGTGCACGCGAGGCACCGGTAACTAGCGGGAAACAGGCTGAGGTGCCCAGTCCGAATACCACCAACACCGGCACTCAGCCCTCGGCTACCTCACCCCGGCCCGATACGCTGCCAGCTTCAACCACCGATGAAAATCAGGCGACCCTCACAACCCTGGGCCAGTTCGAGCCACGGCCAGCCACGATCGATGCAGCTAATAGCCACATAGAACGACTCCAGGCGACCTCCCACTACTCTCTGGGAGGTGCCTTCTAAGCAGCGGTCGTAGGCCGCCGGGGTGCCGGTTCGCGGATGGTCATCGTGCCTGACGGTTAGTGCGTGCGCAGGAAATCGCCCGCGTTTCGCAGTGCCGCGCCTGCCCTGGCCGAGCCGAGCGCGTACGCGCCGCCGTGAAAGTAGAGAATCACGTGCGATGAGTCGGCGCCCTTGAGATCGATGTTCAGGACGGGGCGACGCGGACCCGGGGATCACGGCCCTGCGGAAGGGCCTGGAGGTCACCGCCATCGACGGCACCACGATGGAACTCGCCCGGAACGACGCGCTGGCCTGCGAGTCCGGCACGCCCGCGGACGGCGCGAGGCCGCTGCCGCGGATGGCCGCGCATGTCCGGACGGCGTCCCGGCGGTGGACCGGCGCCGAAACCGGCGGCTACCACGACGGCGAGAACGACCTGGCCGGCAAGCTGGAATGGTCCTTCAGGCCGGGCATGCTCAACCCGCACGCCGAACGGCTTCCCGGCATCACCGCCCGGCTCGTCACCTTCACCATCCGCACCGAAACCCGCAGCGGCCGCGCGAAGACCACGCAGATGCGGGTGCTGACCACGCTCCTGGACCACGAGGCCTTCCCCGCCCGCGGGATCGCCGCCCTCTACGCTGAAAGATGGCAGGTGGGCGGTATCCTCCCCTCCCCTGCCCCAAAAGCCCGGCCCAGGCTTATCGTGGATCTTTACCACCGTCAGAAGAAGCTAGATATCCACGATAACCATTCCTGGCTTCTGGGCGACAGCGCCGGCTATCCGGTCGTCGGGATGCGCGGCAGAGGGGGCTAGGGCGCCCTGGCCTGCAGGCAGCCCGACAGGGAGTACCGGGTCGCTGCCCGGTGGTCCGGTCGCCGGAGTGACTTCGGCCGCGGGAGCGTGGCTCGGATGCCGTCTTCACTATCGGGGTCACCTGGAAGAATCCTGGACATGGGTCATATCGAGGTGGCACACGTCGACTACTACCTGCCAGATGGCCGAGCGCTGCTCGGCGACATTTCCTTCCGGGTGGGCGAAGGCGCCGTCGTGGCTCTCGTGGGCGCGAACGGGGCCGGCAAGACGACGCTCCTGCGGCTCATCGCCGGTGAGCTGAAACCACATAGCGGAACGGTTGCGGTGACCGGCGCGCTTGGTGTGATGCCGCAGTTCATCGGTTCGCTGCGGGACGACCAGACGGTACGCGACCTGCTGGTCTCGATTGCGCCCGCTGAGATCCGGAGCGCGGCCCGCGCGGTCGACGAGGCCGAGCTGGCGATCATGAAGCGGGATGACCGGCCAGCGCAGATGAGCTACGCCCAGGCGCTCAGCGACTGGCAAGATGTCCGTGGCTACGCCGCCGAGACGCTCTGGGACGTATGTACGATGGCGGCGCTCGGGCTCCCTTACGACCGAGCGCAGTGGCGCCAGGTAAGAACGCTGTCCGGCGGCGAGCAGAAGCGGTTGGTGCTAGAAGCCCTGCTACGCGGCCCGGACGAGGTGCTGTCGCTAGACGAGCCGGACAACTATCTGGATGTGCCCGGCAAGCAATGGCTCGAGAAGCAGTTGCACGAGACCTCCAAGACCGTCATTTTCGTCTCCCACGACCGCGAGCTGCTCGCCCGCGCGGCGGAGAAAATAGTCAGTGTCGAGCCGAGTCCCGCGGGCAGCGATGCCTGGGTGCATGGCGGCGGTTTCGGTACCTACCACGAGGCCCGCAAGGAACGTTTTGCCCGGTACGAAGAGCTCAGGCGGCGGTGGGATGAAAAGCACGCCCAGCTGAAGCGGCTGGTGCATGACATGCAGCAGTACGCGGCGCGCAGTGACGTCATGGCATCCCGCTATCAGGCGGCACAGACCCGGCTGCGGAAATTCGAAGAGGCCGGTCCGCCGCCGGAACCACCCCGTGAGCAGGATATCCGGATGAGGCTACGCGGAGGACGAACCGGAATGCGCGCCGTGACGTGCCAGGGCCTAGAACTGACCGGCATTGTGAAGCCGTTCGACCTAGAGGTCTTCTACGGAGAAAGAGTGGCGGTCCTTGGGCCGAACGGTTCAGGGAAGTCTCACCTCTTGCGGCTGCTGGCAGGTGAGGATGTGGCGCATGCCGGACAATGGAAGCTCGGTGCCCGGGTCGCGCCCGGGCATTTCGCCCAGACACACGCGCGGCCTGAGTTGATGAACCGCACCTTGGTCGAGGTGCTATGGACAGAATATGCCCGGGACCGCGGAGCGGCCATGAGCGTGCTACGGCGGTACGAGCTTGAGCGGCAAGGTGATCAGCGCTTCGAGAAGCTATCGGGCGGACAGCAAGCCCGTTTCCAGATTCTGCAGCTAGAGCTCCGGGGCGCTACGCTGCTCCTGCTCGACGAACCAACGGATAATCTCGATCTGGATTCAGCTGAAGCCCTCCAGGAAGGCCTGGAGGCATATGCGGGAACAGTGCTGGCGGTGACCCACGACCGTTGGTTCGCCCAGTCTTTCGACCGGTACCTATTCTTCAGCCAGGACGGCAATATACGAGAGACGCCCGAGCCGGTCTGGGACGAAAGCACGGGCACGTCCGATGGCCCCGGCCGCGGAGGGCCTCGGTGACATGGCTGCGGAGGGGGCTGCCGGACATACCACAGTGTGTGGTCACGACGAGCCGGACACAGCCAGGTGTCAGCCAGCGTTGAGCGGAAGAGCGGCATCGTGGATGCAGATCAGCGGTTCGCCGCCCCGTACCAAGGCCATTACGCCGCAGAAGCTCGCCTTCGACACCGCCAGCGGTGCCACCTACGTCGCGAACATGGACGATAACACCGGTTCGGTGCTCGGTCCCTGACCGTCGGTCCCGCCTGGCGGACCGGCGCGGCACACGTATAGCGTCCCGGTGGTGACGCCGGAGCCGACCGTGGCCGGGACCGGCTGGCAGGCGTTCTCCACCCACGACGCGATGGTCTGCGCGGTGGAGCCACCTCCGCCGGCGCCCGCGAAGCACCGGTCCGGAACCGACGCCGTTGAGCAGGAAGAAGCGGAGTTGCCCGCTGCTCACCAGCTCCTTAACTCGGGCCAGGGTCGGCTCAGGCTCAGGTACCGAGCCGCTGAAGCCGCCCATCGGCATGATTTCCTGTCCGGTGCTCAGAATGTAGGGCGACGCCTCATTCCAGGACGCTACGGCCATCAGGTAGCTGGCGCCGTCACGATGAGCGTTCACGTAGTCGTACAGCTTCTGCTCGCTGGCCGACAGGGTGGTGTTCGCGTCTAGCAGTCCGCCCGTGGCCGCACCGGGGGCGGCGACGCCAGCACCGGGGGCTCCCGTCCCGCGGCGGCCAGCCCGGAAGCCATAGCCGCCCGCGCCGAGGCCATACCGTTCGGCGAATTCCTGCCGCGCCTGCCCGCTGGCCAGCCCACGGCCACCCGGATGGGCGCCCCGGCCGCAACCGCGGCCGTCCGCACCCAGGGCAGGAAGTTTCCGTAGTCGCGCCACAGGAAGGCGGCCCAGGCCAGCTCGGCCGCCACGGCGATGGGCAGCAGCCAGCCGCGCCGGTCACCGGCCTGGTAGTAACGCCAGAACATCACGATCCCCGCGGCCGGCAAGGCCGCCAGCGGCGGGGCCAGCGAGGCCATGTACGCCGTGTGCGGGATGGTGCTCATCTTGCTGAAGATCAGGCCGAAGGTGAGCAGCCAGACGCCCCACATCACGAACCCGGCGCGGACCCGGCCGGTCCGCTGGGCCCGGAATGTCCACAGCAGGCCGAAAATCAAGGCGAGCAGCGCCAGCGGGTACAGCCAGCCAATTTCCGGGCCGTAGCTATTGCCAAGTAGCTTGGTCCAGCCCGGCCCGAAGGCGCGGCCCGGCGCGAAAAGGGCAGCCCCCGGAGCCTGGGAGCAAGGAGTCCGTCTCGCTGGCGCACCTGGATAAGCTTCGCCACCGCGGCGGCACCGACACTATGATCACGGCATGCATGCGCTCCCCCAGCGTGCGGATCGTCTCGGCGACCATCTCATGGTCTGCGGTGACGGGCCGCTGGCCTACCGCATCACCGAAGAACTAACGTCTAGGTACGGCGAGCAGGTAACCGTCATCCTGCCGTCCGCGCAGCGGAACCATGGCCCGCAGATCAGCGCGCTACCGGGAGTCCGGGTCTTGGAGCATCCCGAGCTCAGCAGCCGGGCGTTCACCGACGCGGACGTCCAGTCGGCTCGTGCGCTGGCCGTCCTCTGGCAAGACGATGTCGGCAACTTCCACGCCGGGCTGCGAGCGCAGGAGCTCAATCCCGGACTCCGCCTGGTGCTCGCCATCTTCAACCGGCGCCTCGGCGACCACATCCGGTTGTTCTTCCCGGATTGCACGGTCCTGTCTGGCACGGCGATGTCAGCACCGTCGTTCGTCGCCGCCGCGCTGGGCGAGCCGGCCCCCAGCCACGTCCGCGTCCAGCGGCGCACCCTCTACGTGGCCAGACAGGCCGACGTGGCACCCAGCCATGTGATCTGCGGCCTGGCCACGCTGGCCGGCGACCGGGAGGAGCCCCGGCTCCTCCCGCCCGGCACCGGCGACGCTGACCTGGTGCTCGCCGTCGCGGACGGGACGCCGCGCAACCCGCTGACCCGCCGCCGTGATCCGGCGCGGGCCTTCGCCGGACTTCTTCGCCGGCTCGTATGGCACAAGTTCGGGCTGGTCTTCACAGCCCTGCTCGCGGTGATGGCCACCGGCTTCGTACTGCTCGCCGCGGCCCGTTATTCCATCAGCAACGCCGTGTACCTCACGCTCATGGACCTGACCGGATCGGCGCTCACGAATACTGCCCTCAGCGGGGCCGAGAAGACCTCGCAGGTGCTGCTGACCCTGGACGGCATGGCCTTTATCCCGGTGGTGACCGCTATCGTGGTCGGCGCGCGGCTGACCGGCTCGGTGCGCCGCACGCCGCGGCCTCCCGGCGGGCACATCATCGTCGTCGGGCTCGGCAACGTCGGCGCCAGCGTGACGGGCCAGCTGCACGACCTGGGATTCGACGTGGTGTGCGTGGACAACAACCCAAGCGCGACGGGGATCCCGATAGCTCGTCAGCTGGGCCTGCCGGTGGTGATCGGGGACGCGTTCCGCGAAGAGACGATGCGCGCCGCCAGCCTCGACACCTGCATGGCGCTGGTCTCGGTGGCCAGCCAGGACATCGTGAACCTGGAAACCGCGCTGAACGCGCGGGCGCTCAGGGAAGACCTGCGCATCGTGCTGCGGCTCACCGACGACGACCTCGCCGAACGCCTGCAGAAGACGACAGGCAACACGATCTCGCGCAGCGTGCCGTACCTGGCGGCACCGGCCTTTGCCGCGGCCATGCTCGAGCATCAGGTGCTGCGCACCATCGCCGTGGGCCGCCATGTGCTGCTCATCGCCGACGTCAGGGTGGCCGACCAGGCCGGGTTGGCCGGGAGTTTCCTCGCCGACACCGAGCAGGACGGACAGGCACGGATCCTGGCGCTGCAGGTCAGCGGATCCCCCGGAGTTGACTGGTCGCCGCACCGCGGCTACCTGCTCGGCACCGGTGACCGGCTGATCGTCCTGGCCACCAGGAAGGGTCTCGGCCGGTTCCTGTCCGTGCGCTGAGGTGAGAAGGCGGTGCCTCGGCGGCGCGGGAACCACGGTTCGTTCGGAAAAATGTGAGTGCTCATGAGGCGGCCGGAGGATGGGACCTCTGGCATCATCGAATGGTGAGCAGTACTGACCTCGAGCGCCTCGCGCGAACCGCCTACGAAGCCCACCGCGGCGCGAATCCCGCGTCTCTCCCACGCTGGGAGGACACCACAGAACAGGAACGGAAAGCCTGGAAGGCGGCCGTGACCGCCGTCACGAGCACGGAGGATGCCACCCTCGCCGACGGGCTGCCCAAACAGTCGCTCGTCGTCCAGGCCGGAGACCAGACCCGCGTCTTCAACACCGATTTCACCGCGGGGCGGGTGGGAAACCTGCCCGTCAAGGACGACCGGGCCTCCGGTCACCACGCCCTGTTCCAGTTCGCCCATGGTCTGTGGTACGTCAAGGATCTCAGCTCAACCAACGGCACCTGGCTCAACGGGCGCCGCATCTACGAGGCCCAGCTGCTGAAGAAGGGCGACAAGGTGCGGGTGGGGCGCACCGAGATTACGGTGCTGTCGACCTAGGCCGGGGCGGTGGGGGTGGTCACTGCCGGTCAGTACCCTGCAGTTCGGTTCTGACCGCGGCGACCCCGGTTGTCGTCGGCGGCCAGGCCGGCGCCGTCGAGGATGGCCGGGATCGCCTGCTCGTTCCCCGGGACCATCAGGTGCACCCCGGCCACGCCGGGAAGCTGGCCGAGCTGCGCGATGGTCTGCGCCGCGAGCCGGGCGCCCTCGGCGGCGACCTGGTCCGCCGGGACCGCCCGCAGCCTGCGGTAGACGTCATCGGGCACGTCCACCCCGGCCACCTTGTCCCGCAGGAAGTCCAGCGCCCGCAGCGACCGGACCGCGCCGACGCCGGCCAAGATGGCGCACCGCTCATCCAGCCCCAGGTCGCGGACCTGGACCATCCACCGGCTGAACGCGGCGACGTCGAAGACGAACTGGGTCTGGACGAACTGCGCGCCGGCCTCGACCTTGCGGGCGAGCCGGCCGGCCCCGGACTCCCCGGACTCCCCGGGCGAGGCGAAGGGGTTCTCCACCGCGCCGAGAAAACAGTCGGGCGGGGGATCAACCGGGCGCCCGGACAGCAGGGTGTGCTCGTCCCGCATGGCGCGCAGTGCCCGCAGCAGCTGGACGCTGTCCAGGTCGAAGACCGGCTTGGCCTCCGGGTGGTCGCCGGACTTCGGATGATCGCCGGTCATGACCAAGATGTTGCGGATGCCGAGCGCGGACGCCCCGAGCAGGTCGGACTGCAGCGCGATGCGGTTGCGGTCCCGGCAGGTCATCTGCATCACCGGCTCGAGCCCGGCGGCCAGCGCGGCCAGGCTGCCGGCCCAGCTGGCCAGCCGCACGTTCGAACCCTGATTGTCGGTGACGTTGACCGCGTCGACCCAGTCCCGCAGCCGCGCGGCCGCCTGGGTGATCGACTCGGTACTGGCCCCGCGCGGCGGGCTGATCTCCGCGGTGACCGCGAAACCGCCCGCGGCCAGCCGCTGGCGCAGGCTCACCCGGGAAAGAAGTTTCGATCGGCTCGACTGGTCACCTTACTATCGTCGAAGCCAGGCCCGGCTAAAGCAAACGCCAGCCGCGACAAGCTTGCGGACCGGTCCTTGGTGCGGGCACACAAAGGACCGGCCACCCGGTGCGGTGAGGGTGGCGTCGGGCGGGTCACCCAGGCATCGGGTAGCGGCCCTTGACCCGGTGGCCGTCCGGGTCGAAGGGCGGGCGCAGGTGGACGGTGGCCGGGTAGAGCTGACCGCCCACGTTGACCTGGTACGCGCCGGTGCGGGCGGCGTCGCGGGTAAGCACCCGCCCGTCCGGGTGACGGACGTAGGCCAGGCCCACGCAGCCGCCCACGGCCTCGCCCCACGCGCCCGAGGTCAGCTGGCCGACCGCGACCCCGTCCCGGAGCACCAGCTCACCACCCCAGATCATGGCGGCAGGGTCGTCTAGCACGAGCGAGACGAGCCTGCGGCGCGGGCCGGCCGCCCGGGCCTGCTCGACGGCTTCCCGGCCGAGGAAGCCGATCCCGGTGCCGAGCTTGCAGGCGAACAGCAGCCCGGCCTCGACCGGGTTGTCGTCCGGGGTCAGCTCGCGGCCGAAGGCCCGGTACGCCTTTTCCAGCCGCATCGACTCGATCGCGTAGTAGCCGGCGTTGACCAGGCCGAGGTCCGCGCCGGCGCGGACCAGGTCCTGGTAGGCGCCGACGGCGAATTCGGCGGGCACGTACAGCTCCCAGCCGAGCTCCCCGACGTAGCTGATCCTGGTCGCGCGGACGGTGGCGTAGCCGAGGTCGATCTCGCGGCTGGAGCCGAAACCGAACGCCGCGTCGCTGACGTCACTGCGGGACAGCCGTTCGAGCAGCTCTCGCGACTTCGGGCCCATGACGCCGTAGACGGCGTAGGCAGAGGTAACGTCGGTCAGCCGCGCATGGCTGCCTGCGGGCATCCGCCTGGTGATGTGGTCCTGGTCGCGTTCGGTGGACGCGGCGCTGCTGACCAGCAGGAACTCATCGGCTGACAGGCGGGTCACGGTGATATCGGCCTCGTAGGTGCCGCGCGCGCTGAGCATCCCGGTGTAGACGGTCCGGCCGGGCTCGACGCCGACGTCGGCCGTGCACAGCCACTGCAGCACCTGCTCGGCGTCCCGGCCGGCCAGCAGGTACTTAGAGAAGCTGGTCTGGTCAAACAGGGCGACGGCGGTGCGGGCGGCGCGCTGCTCGGCCGACGACCAGGGCTGCCAGTTCTGCTGGCCCCAGCTGTACTCGATGACCGGGCTCTGGCCCGCGGGCGCGAAAAAGTTCGCCCGCTCCCAGCCCATCTTGGCCCCGAAGCAGGCGTTGGCCTGGTTGAGCAGGTGGTACGCCGGGGAGCGCCGGAACGGCCGGGCGCTGGTCAGCTCGCGGTTCGGCCACGGCACCGCGTAGTGCAGGCCCAGGACCTCGCTGACCCGGTCGTGCAGCCACTGGTTGTTCCCGTTGAACCGGGCGAAGCGCCGGATGTCGACGGCGGAGGCATCCACGCTCGGCTCGCCCTCGGTGATCCACTCGGCCAGCGCCCGGCCGGCCCCGCCCGCGGACGCGATGCCGACGGAGTTGAAGCCGGCCCCGACGAAGAAGTTCCGCAGCTCCGGCGCTTCGCCGAGGATGAACTGGTTGTCCGGGGTGAAGCTCTCCGGGCCGTTGTAGAACATCTTGATCCCGGCCTGCGCCAGCGCCGGGATCCGCTTGATGGCGCTGTCCATCAGGATCGCGAAATGATCCCAGTCCTCGTCGAGCAGCTGGAACTCGAACGGGTAGGGCAGCTGGTCGGGCGCGACCCACGGCTTGGCCTCGGGCTCGAACCCGCCGACGAGCAGCCCGCCCACCTCTTCCTTGATGTAGGTGTAGCCATCCGGGTCGCGCAGGATGGGCAGGTCCCTGTGCACCCCGTCGATCTGCCCGGTGACCACGTAGAAGTGCTCGGCCGAGTGCAGCGGCACGGTCACCGCGCACATCGCGCCGACCTGCTTGGCCCACTGGCCCGCGCAGTTGACCACCACCTCGGCCTCGACGTCACCCTGGTCGGTCCGGACGCCGGCGACGGCTTTGTCTTTGGTTCCGATGCCGGTGACCCGGGTGTGCTCGCGGATGACGACGCCACGGTCACGGGCGCCGCGGGCCAGCGCGGCGGTCAGGTCCGTCGGGTTGGCCCGGCCGTCGCCGGGCAGCCAGATCGCCCCGGCGAGGTCGTCGACCGCCAGCAGCGGGTAAAACTCGCGAGCCCGCTGCGGGCTGATCAGCTCGCAGTCCAGCTGATAGGCCGCGGCGGTCGCGGCCGTACGCTTCAGCTGCACCATCCGGTCGGCGGTCCGGGCGACGGTGACGCCGCCGCAGCGCCGGAAGCCGGCCGACAGGCCGGTCTCCTCCTCCAGCCGGGCGTACAGCTCCATGGAGTACTGCACCAGGCGGGTGCCGTTCTGCGAGGCGCGTAGCTGGCCGACCAGGCCGGCCGCGTGCCAGGTGGTACCGCACGACAGCTGCCCCTGTTCGAGCAGCAGCACGTCGGTCCAGCCCATCCGGGCCAGGTGGTAGGCGACGCTGGTGCCGATCACGCCGCCGCCGATGATCACGACGCGGGCGCGGCCGGGCAGCGCCGGGGTCTCAGTCATCGCGCTGGACCTGCTCGAGCAGGCGGGTGAAGCCGGCGGCGGTCAGGCCCGCGGCCGCGCCGTCGAACCGTTCCATCGCCCACGACCAGAAGTCGAAGTCGATCGGGCTCACGGCGTTCTGGATCGCGCCCCACAGGGTCCAGCCGTACATGCCGACCAGGCCGAGCAGCTGGGCCCGGGCGACCTTGCCGCGGCGCGGCCTGCCGTAATAGGCGGTGACCAGCTCCGCCAGCGCGTCGGCCGGCAGATGCGACTCGGCCCAGATGTTACCGAGCTCAAAGCAGGCGTCGTTGTTGCCTGACAACTCGTAGTCGATCAGCCAGATCCGGTCCCCGTCATCGATGAAGTTGGCGGCCAGCAGGTCGTTATGGCACGGGACCGTTCGGGTGGCGCGGGCGGCCAGGGCTTTCTCGGCCGCGGTCACCTGCGGCAGCAGGTCGTCGTACCCGGACGGAATGCGGAAGCCGCCGGACCGGGCCACCGACAGGTAGCGCCGCTGGATGTCGAACATGTCGAAGTCGTTGCCGAACCGGGCGCCCGAGTGCAGCCGCCGGCACGCGGCGGCGACCCGCGCGAGGTTGCCCGCCGCGGCCGCGGTGACCGAATTCCGGTACTCACAGTCGCGGTCGATGGCGAGCAGTTCGCTACCGCCGTCCGAGATGCGCGCGACGAAGACTCCATCCGGCGTGCTCACCTGGTAGTTCCGGTTGGTCAGGCCGCCTGGCAGGCCGCGGACCTTCCGCGGCCTGGCGGCCAGGCTCGCGGTCCGGTCGAAGAGGGCATCCAGTTCTGGCTGATCGGCCATCCGCGCGGAACCCTCCCCCAGCTGTTCGGTCCAGACCCTCACCGCGACCACGGTACTGACTCGGGGACGGCGTGGCAGGTCGCCAAGGTTTATCCCGCTCGGCAGTTACCAAACGCCGAAATAAGACGCACCATGAGAGGTATGGAACTCGGTCCGGAGGCGGTCGGCTGGGACTGGACGGTTCCTGAGCTGGATCCCGCGGACGTGGCCTGGCTCGGCCCGGTCATCCCGCCGCCGCCCAGCACGACGCTGTCCGGCTCGGTGATCCCGCCGCCACCTACCACCGCGCTGTCCGGCTCGGTCATCCCGCCGTCCCCCCGCACTACGCTTTCTTCCTGCTCGGCGATCCCGCTGCCGCCTCGCACGGCGTTCTCGAGCTCGGCGATCCCGCCGGCGCCCAGCACCTCGCTGGCCTGCTCGGCCATTCCCCCGCCGCCCAGCACCACTGTGGCCGGCTCGGCCATCCCCCCGCCGCCCAGCACCACCGCGGCCGGCTCGGCCATCCCGCCGCCTAGGATGGGCGGATGAACCCCGGCGAGCGCGGCCCGTCGCGAGAGGAGCCGAACCGGTTTCTCGGCTTCCCGGTCGGGAACGGACGGCCGGGCCACGACGGCGAAGAGCCGCAGCGTGTCATGGGCATGCCTGTCGACTGGCTCGGGCCAGCGGATCTCGGCCGGCTCAGCTGGCTGGCCCATCCCGTCCGGGAGTACCGGCGGCGGGCTCAGCGCCGGGCCCCCGGCCCTGATGGGACGGACGAGATCGAACCTTGACGTCCTCCCCGGCCTGAAGGCGCGGGGATTCCTGCCGTGCCG
>ODAK010002127.1_pt1 | contig 20956 bp, 18 predicted proteins | sample 1539591 | NCBI WGS metagenome assembly ODAK01 (sample SAMEA3539303, study PRJEB22396) | soil metagenome | biome: tundra; feature: field; material: soil | place: USA | collected 2010-05 | depth 0.15 m | reverse complement strand
GTGCGCTACGACGCCTACAACGAGATGTCGGGACACCAGTCGCTCTCGATCGCGCTGCTTGACTCCAACCGCTCGGGCATCGTGCTCTCGTCGATTCATAATCGTGACAGCGCCCGCCTCTACGCCAAGCAGGTCACCGCCGGGGAGCCCGAGCTGACGCTCTCCCCGGAAGAGGAAGAGGCTCTGCGCATCGCACTCGCGCAGGACCAGTAGTGGCCGGGGACCGCTGAGGTGCGCGTCGGCTATCTTGGCCCGGAGGGCACCTTCAGCCATCAGGCGCTGCTCGAGGCGCACGTCGCCGACGGAACGCAGACCGTCGGCCTGGCGACGCTCTATGACACCGTGATGGCCGTGCAGGACGGGGTCGTCGAGGCAGCGCTCGTGCCGATCGAGAACTCGATCGAGGGATCGGTCGACGTCACGCTCGACACGCTCGCGAGCGACGCTCACGACCTCGCGATCGTCGGTGAGACGGTGAGCGAGATCCGCAACTGCCTGATCGCGGCCGGCCCGCTCGAGCTGTCGGCGATCGAGACGGTCTACTCCCATCCGCAGGCCAACGCCCAATGCGCGCAGTTCCTGCGCGCGCAGCTCGCCGCGGCGAAGGTCATCTCGACCAGCTCGACCGCCGATGCCGTGCGCAGCGTGACAGCGGAGCCCGGCGCGCCCCACGCGGCGCTCGGCAACCGCCTGGCGGCGTCGCTCTACGGCGGTCACATTCTGCTCGAGGACGTCGACGACCAGGCCGGCAACCAGACGCGGTTCGTCTGGCTCGCACGCAGCGCGCAGCGCGAGGCCGTGCGTGCTCTGGTCGGCGGTGGCGGCGAGGCCAAGACCTCGATCGTCTTCTGGGGCGCGGGCGACGGATCCGCCGGCTGGCTGGTCAGCTGTCTCGCCGAGCTCTCCGAGCGCGGCGTGAGCCTGACACGGATCGAGTCGCGTCCGCGGCGGATCGGCCTGGGGCACTACATGTTCTTCGCCGACTTCGAGGGCGCAGGCGAGGATTCGGCGGTCGCCGCGGCGGTCGAGGGGCTGCGGGGGCGCTGCCAGGAGGTCCGCGTGCTCGGCTCGTATCGGCGCAGCTGAGCGTCGTGGCGGCCGCGAGGAGGGCCACGGCGGCGCTCGAGGCGATGTTGCGCGGAGCTGGCGCGCGACGCGCGGAGCTGGCGCAGCGCGCTAGAGCTCGACTGTTCGCGTGGCGCGGTCGCTAGACTCGCGCCTGCGAGATGGGAACCGCAGTAGTCCCACCACCAGCGGGGTCCGCGTCGCCCGACGAGCACCGGCGGCGCGGGCTTGACGGTGGCCGGGTGCTCGTTCTGAACGCGACCTTCGAGCCGATCAACGTGTGCACGGTGCGGCGCGCGATCGTGCTGTTGTTGAAGGCGCGTGCCGAGGTGCTCGAACAGGGGACCGCGACGCTGCACTCCGAGCACGCCGCGTTCGCGCGGCCGTTCGTGATTCGCCTCACGACCTACGTGCGCGTGCCACGCGACGCCCATCGGCGCAAGATCACCCGTCGCGCGGTGTTTGCCCGCGACGGATGGACCTGCCAGTACTGCGGGGCGCGCTCCAACCTGACCGTCGACCACGTGATCCCGCGCTCGAAGGGCGGCCCGTCGAGCTGGGACAACATCGTCGCCTCGTGCGCGCCGTGCAACCGCCGCAAGGGCGACCGCACTCCGGCGCAGGCGAACATGCACCCGTCGCACGCGCCGCGCCAGCCGCGCGCGGAGATCTTCATCCACGTCTCGAGCCCCACGATCCCGCACGCCTGGCGCGCCTACCTGCCGGCGCTCGTCTGATCGACGGTCCTCAGGGCGGCGCGGCCGACGGCGGCCCGCGGCGCTGAGCGTCCACCCGTCGCGCGCCGGCCGGACCTCCACGCGAGCCTCGACGGCACCTAAACACGAGAGGCATCCCGATCGGGATGCCTCTCGCTTTACGGCGTGTGCTGGACGGAGCCGCACAGGCGCGGTGCCACGCTCGTCACGAGAACGAGCGGACGGCGTGCCGGGGGGACGAGATCCGGCGACCTGTACGACGGTGGTCCGGGTTGGATTCCGCTAAGCGGGTCCAGCCAACTGTTCCGACCTAACGGCCGGCCACCTCCAGAGTCCCGCAAGTACTGTCAGCCAATTGAGGACCACCTCCTTTCTCTGGTGCCAGCAGAGTAGCGAACCAGGATGACGGTGGCTACTCGATCGCGTGATCCTCGGCCTGATCGCCGTTGGCGGCGGCCGGGGGAGCGCCCGCCGACGGGGTCTCGCCCACCTGGATCTCCCCCGCCTGGATCTCCCCCGCCTGGATCTCCCCCGCCGGCGTCTCGGCGTCCTCTTCGCCTGACTCGGCGACCAGCGCGACGGCGCTGACCGTGTCGTCGTCCTTGAGGTTCATCAGCCGCACGCCCTGGGAGGCTCGGCCGTAGCGGTTGATGCCGCGAACCGGCGTGCGCTGCACCATGCCGCCGTGGCTGATGAAGACCAGCTCCTCGTGCTCGCGCACGACCAGCGCGCCGGCCAGGGCGCCCTTGTTCTCGGTCAGCGTGATCGTCTTGACACCCATCGTGCCGCGGCCCTTGCGCGGATAGTCGCTGAGCGCGGTGCGCTTGCCGTAGCCGTTCTCGGTCACGACCAGCAGCTCCTGGTCGTCGCTCGCCACGTCCATCTCGAGCACGCGGTTGCCGGCGCGCGAGACGTTCATGCCCTTCATCCCCGAGGTGTCGCGCCCCATCGGGCGAATCTGGGATTCGTGGAAGCGTGCAGCCTGGCCGGAGCGCGAGACCACGAGGATGTCGTCGTCGCCGCTCGTGCGCCGAACCGCGACCAGTTCATCGTCCTCGCGGATCTTGATCGCGATGATGCCGTCGGCGTTGATCGGCGTGTTGTAGGCGCCGAACTCGGTTTTCTTGACGATCCCACCGCGCGTCGCGAAGAGCAGGTATTGGCCTTCGCTGTAGTCGCGCGTCGAGAGCACCGACTGGACGCGCTCGTTTTCGCGCAGCGGCAGGATGTTGACCAGCGCACGGCCCTTGGACGTGCGCGAGGCCTCGGGCAGCTCGTAGACCTTCGAGCGGTAGACCTTGCCACGGTTGGTGAAGAACAGCAGGTAGTCGTGCGTCGAGCAGATGAACAGGTGCTCGATGAAGTCGCCGTCCTTCATGTCCATCCCGCTGACGCCGCGACCGCCGCGGTGCTGCTGGCGGTAGGTGTCGAGCGGCAGTGACTTGATGTAGCCGCTGCGGGTGATCGCGATCACCATCTGCTGGTCGGCGATCAGGTCTTCGATGTCGATCTCGCCCTCGACGGCCGAGATCTCGGTGCGCCGCTCGTCACCGAAGCGCTCACGGATCTCGAGCAACTCCTCCTTGATCAGCGCGAGCACGCGCAGCTCGTCCCCGAGGATCGCACGCAGCTCGGCGATCCGCTCGAGCATGTCGGCGTGCTCCTGCTTGATCTGGTCGGACTCCAGCGCGGTCAGCTGCGAGAGACGCAGGTCAAGAATCGCCTGGGCCTGGATCAGGCTGAGGGCGAAGCGCTCGATCAGCTGCTCACGGGCACGTTCGCGGTCCCGCGAGCCGCGGATCAGCTCGATCACGGCGTCCAGGTTGTCGAGCGCGATCAGCAGCCCCTCGAGGATGTGGGCGCGCGCCTCGCGCTGGGCGAGCTCGTGCTTGGTGCGCCGCACGACCACCTCGCGCTGATGCTCGACGTAGTGGTGGATCACCTCACGCAGCGAGAGCGTGCGCGGCACGCCGTCGACGAGCGCCACCATGTTGACGCCGAAGGTGGTCTGCATCGGCGTGTGCTTGAACAGCTTGTTGAGCACGACCTTGGGGATCGCGTCGCGCTTGAGCTCGATCACGAGGCGCATGCCGCGCTTGTCCGACTCGTCGCGCAGGTCGGAGATCTCGGTGATCTTCTTATCCTCGACGAGCTCCTTGATCTTCACCATCAGTCCGTTGTCGCCGCCCTTCTTGACCTGATAGGGCAGCTCGGTGACGATGATCGCCTCCTTGCCGTGCGTCAGCGGCTCGATGTGGGCGCGCGCCTGCACGCGCACGCGGCCGCGGCCGGTCTCGTAGGCGTCGCGGATCCCGGCGCGCCCGAGGATGATGCCGCCGGTCGGGAAGTCCGGGCCGCGGACGTGGGCCATCAGCTCCTCGACCGTCGCCGAGGGATTCTCGACGTAGGCGACCGTAGCGTCGATCACCTCGCGCAGGTTGTGCGGCGGGATGTTGGTCGCCATGCCGACGGCGATCCCGGAGGAGCCGTTGACGAGCAGGTTCGGGAAGCGCGCCGGCATCACCAGCGGCTCCTGATGCTGGCCGTCGTAGTTCGGCCCGAAGTCGACGGTGTCCATGTCGAGGTCGCGCAGCATCTCCGTCGCCAGGCGGTCGAGCTTCGCCTCCGTGTAGCGCATCGCGGCGGGCGGGTCGTCATCGACCGAACCGAAGTTGCCCTGGCCGTCGACCAGCGTGTAGCGCATCGAGAAGTCCTGGGCGAGGCGGACCAGCGTGTCGTAGATCGCGCTGTCGCCGTGCGGGTGGTACTTGCCCATCACCTCACCGACGATGCGCGAGCACTTCGCCCGCGGGCGCGTCGGGCCGAGGCCCAGCTCGCTCATCCCGAACAGCACGCGGCGGTGCACCGGCTTGAGCCCGTCGCGCACGTCGGGCAGGGCGCGCGAGACGATCACCGACATCGCGTAGTCGAGGAACGCGGTGCGCATCTCGTCCTCGAGCGCGCGCGGCTCGATGTTGCCGCCGGAGAGCACCTCACCGGCCATCTCTACTCACCTCCCCGCTCATCCGGGTGCCATGAAACTGGGAGCAGTCGGGATCAGACATCGAGGTTGGCGACGGCGCGCGCGTTGGATTCGATGAACGCACGGCGCGGTTCGACCTGATCGCCCATCAGCATCGAGAAAACGCGGTCGGCCTCGACCGCGTCGTGGATGTTGACCTGCGCGAGCGTGCGTCGGCTGGGGTCCATCGTCGTCTCGGCGAGCTGCGCGGCGTCCATCTCGCCGAGCCCCTTGAAGCGCGTCACCGGAACGTTCTTCTGCGAGATCGAGAGCACGGCGGCTCGCAGCTCGTCGAAGGTCAGCGCAACCTCACGCGTGTCGCCGAGGTGCACGTCGAACGGCGGCTGGCCGGCGAACTCCGTCAGCCGCCGGTGCGCGGCGACCAGGCCACGGTAATCCGAGGAGTCAAACAGCGCGCGGCTCAGGTGCTGGGTGCGCGTGAAACCCGTGCGGCGCTCGGTCACGCGGACCAGCAGCTCGTCCGGGTCCTCGCGGATCAGCTCGGCGACATGCGCCGACGCGCCGTTCGTCGCCTTCGCCAGCAGCGCCACCACGTCCGCGGCGTTCTCGGCGCCGGCGTCGAGGATCGCCGCCTGCGTGACGAAGCGGACCACATCGGCACCGTGCACCGAGCGCAGCGAGGTCGAGAGGCTCTCGTACTGGCGTACGTCGCGCACCAGCTTCTGCCAGCGAGCCTCCGTCAGCTTCAGCACCTGCCCGGCGTGGTCGGCGATCTCGAAGCTCTCGAGCTTGTCGTAGACCAGGATCTCTTCGAGCTCGGACTCGCGCTCGATGTAGCGCTCGCGGCGCCCCTGCTTGATCTTGTACAGCGGCGGCTTGGCGATGTAGACGTAGCCGGCCTCGATCAGCTCCTGCATCTCGCGGAACAGCAGCGTGAGGATCAGCGTGCGGATGTGCGCCCCGTCCACGTCGGCGTCGCACATCAGGATGATCTTGTGGTAGCGGGCGTTCTCGATGTTGAACTCGTCGCGCACGCCCGTGCCGATCGCCGTGATCAGCGCCTGAATCTCGGTGTTGGCCAGCACCTTGTCGATACGACTCTTCTCGACGTTGAGGATCTTGCCGCGCAGCGGCAGGACCGCCTGGGTGTTGCGGTCGCGGCCCTGCTTCGCCGAGCCGCCCGCCGAGTCGCCCTCGACCACGAACAGCTCCGCGAGCGAAGGGTCCTTGACCGAGCAGTCGGCGAGCTTGCCTGGCAGGTGGGTGTTTTCGAGCGCCGACTTGCGACGCGTGAGGTCGCGCGCCTTGCGCGCCGCCTCGCGCGCCCGCTGGGCCTGGATCGACTTGCTGATTGCCGCGCGCGCCTCCGCCGGGTTCTCCTCGAGGAACTCGGCGAGGCCGGCGTTGACGATCGACTCGACGAAGCCGGCCATGCCCGGATTGCCGAGCTTGGTTTTCGTCTGTCCCTCGAACTGGGGGTCGCGCAGCTTCGCCGAGATCACCGCGGTAAGTCCCTCGCGGACGTCCTCGCCGGCGAGGTTGTCCTCCTTCTCGCGCAGCATCCCGTGGTCCTTGGCGTACTTGTTGACCGTGCGCGTCAGCGCTGAGCGAAAGCCCGTCAGGTGGCTGCCGCCCTCGTGGGTGTTGATGTTGTTGGCGAACGAGAAGATCGACTCCTGGTAGGAGGAGTTCCACTGCATCGCGACCTCGACCGCGCCCTCTTCGCTCTCGCCGGCGAAGTAGATGATCTTCTTGCCGACCGGATCCTTGTTCTGGTTGAGGAAGCCGACGAAGTCCTCGATGCCGCCCTCGTAGCAGAACTCGACGCGCCCGCCGGCGCCACGCTCGTCGACCAGCGAGATCCGCAGGCCGCGCGTCAGGAACGCCGTCTCTCGCAGGCGCTCTTCGAGTGTCTGCATGTTGAACTCGACGGTCTCGAAGATCTCCGGGTCCGGGTGGAAGGTGATCGTGGTGCCGGTCGGCGCTCCCTTGGACAGTGGCGCACCCTTCGCGAGCGGTCCCTGCGGCGCGCCGCGCGAGTACTCCTGCGTCCAGGCGAAGCCGTCGCGATAGATCTCGGCAACCAGACGCTCCGAGAGCGCATTGACGACCGACACGCCCACACCGTGCAGGCCGCCCGAGACCTTGTAGCCCTCGCCCTCGCCGAACTTGCCGCCGGAGTGCAGGACGGTCAGCACGACCTCGAGCGCAGGGCGGCCCTCCTTCTCCATCACGCCAACCGGGATCCCGCGGCCGTCATCGCTGACCGTGACCGAGTTGTCGGAGTGGATCGTGACGTCAACGGCGCTGCAGAACCCGGCCAGCGCCTCGTCGACGGAGTTGTCTACGACCTCGTAGACGAGGTGGTGCAGGCCGCGTTCGCCGGTCGAGCCGATGTACATGCCGGGACGCAGACGGACCGCGTCGAGTCCCTCGAGGACGCTGATGTCCTGGGCGTCATAGTCGGCGGCGCTGCGTTTCGTGCGGTCAGCCAAAGATCCTCAAATACGTGGCAAAGCCCCGGTCGGCGTCCTCTCGAGGCCGCTCCGGGGCGCTTGTGCTTCGTCTACAGAACAATAGCACAAGGGGGTGGCGGAACGGCCCCCGCAGGCACGATAAAATCCCTGCTAATCGCCGGAAACTGGGCCCTCATCGAGCCGCCGTTCGACAGCGCAGCGCGGTGACCGCCGGGCGCCCCAGCGAAGCGCTCAGGCGATCGACCACCTCAGGCCCCATCAGCTCCAGCTCGGCCGCCCAGACGGACTCGTCGCAGACGACCTCGAGCACCCCTCCACGCTCGGCGACAGGGCTCGCGTGGGCCGCGATCGCCTCCCCGACACTGGCTGCCCAGACCGCCTGCACCGAGGCCAGCACGGTCGCCGGTTCGATGCTCGCGGTGAACGTCGCCAGCGCCGCGGAGAGCGGCCGTGGGGCTCGGCGCCTCACGGCACGCAGATCCGTGTCACGTCGTCGCCATCCCAGCCGGGCACGTGCTCGAGCTCGGTTGCGGTGACCACACTCTGACCGCCCCGCCGCAGCTCGCCCGCCAGGCGCTCACGCCGCGCCAGGTCAAGCTCGCTCATCACATCGTCGAGCAGCATCAGCGGCGGGCGGTCGCGCTCCGCCGCGAGTGCATCTCGCTCGGCGAGCAGCAGCGCCAGCAGCGCCAGGCGTTGCTCGCCCTGCGATCCAAACGCACGCAGCTCGCGCTTGTCGCGAGCGAGCAGCAACTCGTCGCGGTGGGGACCGTGCGTGCTGTAGCCGCGTGCCAGATCCGCATCGAGACGCCCAGCCAGCTCGCTCGCCAGCCCCTCCGCGCTGCTCGCGTGTGAGCGAGGCCGGTAGCTGAGCGTCGCGGCGCCGTCGATCCCGAGCTCCGCGGCGCGGCGCGCGAAGCCGTCCGCGATCCGCCCGGCGGCCGCGGAGCGGTCGGCGGCGAGCTGCACACCGGCCTCGGCGAGCGTCAGGTTCCACGGCAGCAGGGCGTCACTCGGCGAGCGGCCCGCTCGCACGCGGGCGAGCAGCGCATTGCGCTGCGCGAGCGCCTCGTGGTAGGCGCGGCGCGTCGCGGCGCGCGTGGGCCACAGCGCCGCGACGAACGCGTCGAGATGGGCCCGGCGAAGTCCCGGCTGACCCTTGATCAGCTCGAGACGGTCGGGCGAGAAGACGCTGGCCAGCGGGCGGTGGCCGACGTCGCTGAGGCGCTCGACCGGCGCGCCGTCGCTGGTCAGGCGCTTGGCCTCGCCCGGCACGAATCCGACCGCCAGCTCGTGCGGTCCGTCCTGATCGCCGCCGGAGACCACGACGCGCGTGGCGCCGGCGCCGAAGCGCACCAGGTTGCGCTCGTTGGTGGTTCGAAACGAGCGCGCGGTGCAACCGAAGTAGAGGCCTTCGAGCAGGTTGGTCTTGCCGGCTCCGTTGGCGCCGTAGACGATCGTCAGGCCGGGGCCGAGCGCAAGCTCGGCCACCTCATACGAACGGAAGTCGCGCAGGGCGATGCGCTCGATGCGCATCGCCTCTCACGTGTTCAAACGAATTGGCATGACAAGGTAAACAAATTCACTGCCGTCGGCCGACTCGATCAATCCCGGGCGCAGCGAGCTGGTCAGTTTGATCACGACGTCCTGCGAGTCGAGGCTCTCCAGCCCATCGCGCAGGAAGTCGGCGTTGAAGCCGATCTCGAAGGCCTCGCCGGTGAACGGCACGGGCAGCGCCTCGCGCGCCTCCCCGACGTCGGGCGTCTGTGCGGAGATCAGCAGCTCGCCCTCGGAGAACGCCAGTCGCAGAGGCGCGTTCTTCTGCGCGAGCAGGCTGACGCGTCGGACGACCCCGGCGAGCTCCTCGCGGTCGACCCGTAGCTCGTGATCGGCGCTCTCGGGCAGTAGCAGCTGGTAATTCGGGAACTGCCCATCGATCAGGCGCGAGGACAGCACGGCGCCGCCGAGCGTGAAGACGATCTGGTTCTCCGTGCGGTTGATCACGATCTTCGCGGCGCCGCTCTGCTGGGCGATACGAACCACCTCGGCCAGCGCGCGCGCCGGGACGTTGGCCTCCAGCGGCACGGCCAGCGGCTCGGCCAGGCGCGTCGTCTTGACGCTCAGGCGGTAGGAGTCGGTCGCCACCATTCGCAGCTCCTGATCGGCGGCCCAGACGAGAATTCCGGTCAACACGGGGCGGGTGTCGTCACGCGAGGCGGAGCGCGAAACGCGCGTCACCGTGTCGATGAATGGTTCGGCGTCGAGCGTAATCGCGTGCTCACCTCCGGCGGTCGGCAGACGCGGGAAGTCTTCGTTGCGTAGCGTGCGCAGGCGGAAGGTAGCGCCGGCGGAAACGATCTCCACGTCCTGCTCGGCGACTCGTACGGCCAGGCTCACCGAGGGACCCGGCAACGAGCGAACCACGTCGAGCAACAGCCGCGCAGGCAGTACAACGTCGCCGGGAGTCTCGACCGTGGCCGTTAGCGGCAGACGAAGACCGACCTCCATGTCGGTGGCTCGCAGCTCGCAGCCGTCGGCTTCGGCGTGCAGCTGTATGCCTGAGAGGGCCTGAACCGCGCTGCGAGTCGAAGCCACGCGGGCGGCAGTCTGCAATTCCTCGAGAAAGGCTGCTGTTGAAAGATTCAAATGCATCTACGAAGACCGACTCTCATGTTGTAGTCGTAGGGGCTGTGAAGATGTGTATTTGGGCCAATGCTCGCACGCCCTGGGGACGGCGCGCGGCGACAGGCTGTGGAGAGCATGTGCAGAACGCCACTCAACGTTGTTGTGTGAGCGTTGCCGTCAGCACTTCGATGTCGTGATAGGCCGGTGGTGAGACGGCGATGTGAGCCGCGACGCGCTTGCATGCATAAAGCACGGTCGTGTGATCGCGCCCGGCGAAGGCACGGGCGATCGCCGGCAGCGAATGTGGCGTGAGCTCCTTGCAGAGGTACATCGCGGCTTGACGCGGCCAGACGACGCGCTCGACGCGCGAGCGGGATAGAAGCTCCTCACGCGTCAGGCCAAAATAAGCACACGTTGCGTCCTGCACGGCGGGGATCGTCGCCGCCGGTGTGTCGCTCAACGCCAGGCCTAGGCGTGCGAGGACGTCTTCGGCCAGCTGAGAGTCGAGCGGCCGTTGGGTCAGCGAGCCGTAGGCCACCAGGCGGATCAGCACTCCTTCGAGGGCGCGCACGTTGCTCGTGATGCGGGTCGCCAACAGCTCGAGCGCGTCGTCGGTGGCGTCGACGCCGTCGTGGCGGGCACGCTTGCGCAGGATTGCCAGGCGCGTCGCGAGATCAGGCCGCTCGATGTCGGTGACCAGCCCGGCCGCAAAGCGCTCTCGCAGGCGATCCTCGAGATCGCCAAGATCGCCCGGCAGCCGGTCACACGTGATCACCAACTGGCTGCCGGCGTCATAGAGCGCGTTGAAGGTGTGAAAAAGCTCCTCCTCGCTGCGCGCCTTGCGTTCGAGGAACTGGACGTCGTCGATCAAGAGCACGTCGACGCCGCGGAAACGGGTCTTGAACTCGTCGAGATTACGGGCGCTCAGGGCTGTCAGGAAGGCGTTCGTGAACTCCTCAGCCGTCGCGTAGCGGACCGTGAGGCCGCCGCCGAAGGCGGTCACGTAGTTCCCGACCGAGTGCAGCAGGTGCGTCTTGCCGAGGCCCGGCGGCCCATAGACGAACAGCGGGTTGTAGGCCTGCGAGGGCATCTCGGCGACCGACAGCGCCGCGGCGTGGGCAAGGCGGTTGGACGGGCCGATCACGAACTGCTCGAAGGTGTACTTCGGGTTCAGCCGCGACTCCGCCGTGGTGCGCGCCGCGCGGCCGACGAGCACAGCGCGCGGAGCCGAACCGAAGCCGTCGATCGCGACAGCCACCGCTGGGCCCAGCACGGACGCGGTGGCGCTGGCCAGCGCGCCGGCGAGCCGTGCCGAAGCCCAGGCGGAGATCTCGGGCGGGCCGGTCAGGACGAGCGTGTCGTCGTCGAGCGAGACGCAGCGCAGGGGCGCCAGCCAGAGGCCGTAGGTGCGCTCGCCGACGCGCTCGAGCAGGGCTCCCTGGATCTGCTGCCAGACGTGCTCGAGCTCAGGGGTCAAGACGTGCTAAATCCTCCGCGTGAGGGCTTGGTCTGGCGATTAGAGGGGATTACACTGCGCGGCCCCGGGGGATTCGCAATATACCAAGGCCCTGCGGCCGCTCCGCGCACCAGCGCGCATTTGGCGGGAAAAATGGTCGCTCGCTATACTCGTCGATCGGCCATGAAGCGCACCTACCAGCCCAAGAAGCGTAAGCGCGCACGGGCGCACGGTTTCCGTGCGCGGATGCAGACGCGGGCCGGCAAGCTCACGCTCAAGCGGCGACGCGCCAAGGGCCGCAAGCGTCTGACGGTCTGACGCGTGGTCGAGCCGGACCACGGCACAGCAGCCCGCCGGCGGACCGGGCGACTGTCGCGCAGCGCCGAGTTTGATCGCGTGTATCGCCAGGGACGCTCTGTCGCGAACCGATACCTCGTGCTGTATGCCTTTCCGCGTGGCGGCGATGAGCCGCCCCGTGTAGGTCTTTCGGTCGGCCGCAAGGTCGGCGGGGCGGTGGAGCGCAACCAGCTCAAGCGGCTACTGCGCGAAGCCTGCTCACGCCAGGCCGATGCCCTGCCGGCAGGGCACGACATCGTGCTCGTGGCCCGCGCTCCCGCGCGCGAGCTCGGCGAGACCGCGGGGCTCGCCGGGGTGGATGCGGCGCTCGCCGAGCTGGTGGCAAAGGCGCCGGTGGCGTCGTGAGGCGAATCTCCCGCGAGCTGCTCGTCGCGCCGCTGCGGGCCTATCAACGCCTGATCTCACCGCTCCTGGGCCCGCGCTGCCGCTACGCGCCGAGCTGTTCGGACTACGCGATACAGGCGATCCGGGAGTTCGGCATACTTCGCGGACTCGTGCTCGCCGGCTGGCGGCTGCTGCGCTGCAACCCGTTCAGCCACGGCGGGTTGGATCCGCTGAGCGCACAGCGCCTGTTCCGTCACGGGCGGGCAAACGCGCAGCGGGGCTGAGAGTTACGCCGATGATCCTTGCCAACGTAATCGAGAGCGCGTTCGGACCGCTGATCTCGTTCTTCCAGGCGATCCTGGTCGCCGTGCACAGCGTGATCGGCGGCAGTTGGGGCTGGTCGATCATCGGCCTGACGCTGCTTGTGCGAACTGTCACGTTGCCGCTGACGGTCCGCCAGTTCAAGGGCATGGCGCAGCTGCGCGCGCACGCCCCGGAGCTCGCGAAGATCAAGCAGAAGTACCCCGACGACAAGAAGCGCCAGCAGGAAGAGACGATGAAGTACTACAAGGAGGCCGGCGTCAATCCGCTTGCCTCCTGCCTGCCGCTGCTGCTGCAGATCCCGGTCTTCATCTCGCTGGTCTACATGCTGCGCCTGGACCTCAAGAGCCACATCTGCGGCGCCGCGTTGAAGGCGAACCACATCGTTGGCAGCACGGCGATCGGGAAAGCGGACTGCAACAAATACGTGCCCCACTCGGCGAGCTTCCTGTTCGTCAACGACATCACGAGCAAGGCTTCCGGCGTCGTACTGATCGTGCTGATGGTGCTCTACGTCGGCACGATGATCTCGACGAGCGTGATGATGTCAGTCGGCAGCGATCGCAACCAGCGCCTGATCTCGATCGCGCTGCCGGTCTTCTTCGTCGTCTTCGTGATCCAGTTCCCGGCCGGTCTGCTGGTGTACTGGATCGCCACGAACTTCACGATGATCCCGCAGCAGTACTTCATGCTGCGACGCTACGGGCGGCCCAACGTGCCGCTCAAGGTTGAGAGCAACGGGCGCGGCTCCCCGGGCGCAGCGAAGGCGGCGATCAAGAAGCCGTCCGCGCCGGCGCCCACGCCGCCCAAGGCCAGGCCGCGCAAGAAGCGATCGGGACGGCGCCGGTGACCGACGAGACCGACGAGCTCACTCCCGAGGAGGAGTTGCGCGAGCTGCTGGAGACGCTGGTGGAGGCCTTCGGAGCGGACGCTGAAGTCGTGCTTACCGAGCTTGACGGGGTGCTGCGCGGGACGGTCGAGGGTCCCGGGGCGGCGGCGCTCGTCGGGCCGGACGGTTCGATCATCGAGGCGGTGCAGCATCTGGCCCAGCGGATCGTGCTTCGTGGCGCCAGCGGCCCGCGTGTCGTCGTCGATGCGGCGGGATACCGGGGGCGCCGCGAGAATGCGCTGCGCATCGAAGCCGATCGCGTGGCCGCGTTGGTGCTGAGCGAGGGCCGCGAGATCGCGCTGCGGCCAATGCCGGCGGCCGAGCGGCGCTTCTTGCACGAGTACCTGCGCGAGCGCGGCGAGGTTGCGACCCACAGCGAGGGCGACGAGCCTCGACGGCGGCTGGTCGTCTCGCCCGCCGAGTAGTTCTTTTTAGGGGCCGGCTCCGCCGGCTGGCATGTTTCACGTTTTTCTCGACGGTGAAACAACATCCGGGGGCGTTGCGAGAATCTGGGCGATGGACCAGCTCAGCGCCTTCGAACGGGGAGTCGTGGTCGGTGTTCTGATCGGCGAGGGCTCGTTCGGCGGCGACGGCAAGCAGCCCCAGATCACGCTGCGCATGCACGTCCGCCACGAGGCGCTGTTTCGCTGGCTGATCGAGCGTTTTCCGCGAACCCGGCTCTACGGCCCCTACGGCCATGGCGGCCGCAGCTACTACCAGTGGATGGCGCGGGGCCCCGCGCTGGTCGAGGACGTGCTGCCGGTGCTCGAGGCGAGCGAGCTCGGCGAGCTCGACGACTACGCGGCGCACCGCCTGAACGAGATGCGCGCGCGCTACGCCGACTACATCGCACGACTTCGCGCGTGACCGACTCCGCGCCGCGTCTCGGCGAGCTCGCCGAGCGCTGGGGGCTGAGCGCGTCACAGGTGGCCGCGCTTGCCTGCGCGCTCGAGCTGCTGCGCCTGGATCCCCTCGCCCCGAGCAGCGTGCGCGGAGCGGACGCGGTCGACGTCCACGTCGCGGATTCGCTCAGTGCGCTGGCCCTGGAAGCGGTGGCGCGGGCGACCGCGATCGCCGATCTCGGATCCGGTTCGGGGTTCCCGGGGCTGGTGCTGGCTGTGGCGCTGCCGGGCGCGCGCGTCGCGTTGGTCGAAAGCGTCGCGCGGCGCTGCGAGTTTCTCGAACGCCTTCGCCTGGCGGCCGGGGCGCAGAACGCGTACGTCGTGCGCGCGCGGGTCGAGGAATGGGCGGCGGGGATCGGCGCCCACGATCTCATCACCGCGCGGGCGCTGGCGCCGCTGGGCGTCGTGTGCGAGTACGCGGCGCCGCTGTTGGCGCTCGGCGGATCGCTGGTGGCCTGGAAGGGGGCGATCTCGGCGGGCGAATCGCAGACGGCGGCCCGCGCCGCCGCGCAGCTCGGGCTGCGAGCCTGCGAAGTGGTCCGTAGTGAGCCATATGCTGGCAGCGTGGCGCACCATCTGCACTCCTATTGCAAGGTGGCGCAGACGCCGCCTGGATACCCGCGCCGCGCCGGCATGGCCCGCAAGCGCCCGCTCGGCGGAGGGCGTTGAGCGTGCCCCCGTCGCTCGTCGCGCCGCCGCCCCAGCGTGAGCACCTCGTGGGGTTCCGCCAGCCCGTTCAAACCCCGCGGCCCGCTAGGTTGTCGAGCGTGACGACGTTCGCGGTGGCCAACCAGAAGGGTGGGGTGGGTAAGACGACCACGGCCGTGAACCTCGCGGCGTGTATCGCCGGCGCCGGAATCCCGACGCTGCTGATCGACCTGGACCCGCAGTGCAACGCGACCGTCTCACTCGGCCAGCCCCGCACGCTGCGCCCAAACGCCTACGACGTGCTCTGCGGGTCGTGCTCCGCCAGCGACGCGATCCACGACACGCCGGTGGATCTGCTCTCGCTGATCCCCGCCGCCGTAGCGCTGGTCGGCGCCACCGTGGAGTTGCCGGCGATCGCGCACTCGGAGCGGCGCCTGCGCGACGCGATCGCGCCGCTGCGCGAGCGTTTTCCCTACGTGCTGATCGATTGCCCGCCGTCGCTCGGTCCGCTGACCGTCAATGCGCTGGTCGCGGCCGAACAGGTGATCGTGCCGGTGCAGACCGAGTACTTCGCGCTCGAAGGCCTGGCGCAGATCCTCGAGACGATCGGCCTGGTGCAGCGCGACCTGAATCCGCGGCTGAAGGTCGCCGGACTCGTCTTGACGATGCAGGACGAGCGCACGCGACTCGCACGCGACGTCGAGCGTGACGTGCGCGAGCATTTCCCCGGCCTGGTCTTCGACACGGTGATCCCGCGTAACGTGCGGCTCAGCGAGGCGCCCAGCTTTGGCGTCCCGGTGACGCTCCACGATCCCTATTGCGCCGGCTCCGAGGCGTATGTGGCGCTCGCGCGGGAGGTGGCGGCGCGTGGCCGCTAGCGGCCGGATGCGATCGCCGCGCGCGGCGCGGCGTGAATGCGAGACGATGCCGCGATGAGCGCCAGCCGCGGCCCCGATGCCTGGCCCCTCGGTGGCGGCACGGCCCGCGGCCGTGCGCGCGGCATGGGACGCGGCCTCGCGGCCATCATGGCCGTTTCGACCGACCCCGGCAGCGCGGTCGAGGAGTTCCGCCAAGTCGCGATCGAGCTGATCACGCCGAACCCGCGCCAGCCCAGACACCACTTCGACGACGCGGCACTGGCCGCGCTGGCTGCCTCGATGCAGTCTCGCGGCATGCTGCAGCCGGTGCTCGTGCGCCCACTGGACGACGCCCGCTTCGAGCTGATCGCCGGCGAGCGTCGCTGGCGCGCGGCCCAACTGGCTGGATTCGAGACGATTCCTGCCCTTGTGCGGGCGCGCGACGACGCCGAGTCGCTGGAGCTCGCGCTGATCGAGAACATGGCGCGCGAGGACCTCAATCCGGTCGAGGAGGCGCGCGCGTGTGCGGCGCTCGTCGAGGAGCTGGGACTCTCGCGTGAGCAGGTCGGAGTGCGCATCGGCCGTAGCCGGGTCGCGGTGTCGAACCTGGTGCGGCTGCTGGATCTGCCCGACGAGGCGCTCGAGCTGCTCGAGCGCGGCTCGCTCAGCGAAGGCCACGGCCGAGCGCTGTTGATCGCCACCGACCACGCAGCCCGCCGGCAGTTGGCGCGCAACGCCGCCGACGAGGGCTGGTCGGTGCGGGTGCTCGAACAGCGCGCACGCGCGGCCAACAAGGACGGCGCCGTTGCGGAGCGCCAGTCGAGCCCGACGCGTGAACTCCACCCCGACCAGCTTGACGCCTGCGTGACGATCGGCGAGGCCCTCGGAAGCGCGCTCGGCGCGGAGGTACGCGTCGCGGTGGCGCGCGGTGGCGCCTATCGCGCCGAACTGCTGTTCGAGTCGCCCGAGCAGGCACTCGAGCTTGCCGCCCGGCTCCTCGCCCGCTAGCGGCACGGACGATAAGATGGCGCCCCTTCAGCTGAGGGCGATTAGCTCAGTCGGTTAGAGCGCTTCTCTGATAAGGAAGAGGTCCCAGGTTCGAGTCCTGGATCGCCCATGTGGTGGGCGCCCGCGGCCATCTTTGTGCGATTACACACAAGCCGTGGGCTGCCAGCAGGTCGTCCGGTGTCGATCGCACCACCTCTGGCTGTGGACGCAGACGCGCAACGAACGCCGCGGGTGTACGCCGGCCCCGGGGAGTCAGCCCAGAGCGTCAGCGGGCAGGGGGCTTGATGCCCTCGCGTTGCGCGAGGTCCGCCCACGTGGCGGCTCGCCCGTAGCGCGCGAGCTGCCCGGCGCGTCGCACGCCCGCTCGAACGAGACTTGTGGAGGACTCAAAGCCCCATCTTCGGGCGCAATGGCTCACGAACGTGTGCGCCCGGTCAGAATCGTTGATCGCCCGAAGCCGCCGGTAGCGATGAAGTTCGACGGCGTATACCGAGCCACGACCGGTGCGGCCGGCGGCGCGGTGGGCCAGCCGCTCGAGGACTCGCGCGGGCCAACCAGCGAGCTGCCGAGGCACCGACGCCGGGACGTCGGCATCGAACTGGGACCGAAGTCCAGAGAGCGCCGCGCTGAGCGCGATCCCCACCCCGCGGCGCCGGGCTTCACCCACGAGCGCGGGCCAGTCGATCGTTTCGTCACCCTCGAGGATGAGCAGGGCGTCCGCGATCCAGCGCACCGGGGCTGGGTCGGGCCCGAGACCGTGAACGCAGGTGACAAGCAATTGTGCGGTGGCTGACGGGACCTTCACCGGCCGCCCTGCCACGTGGCCGGACTGCGCCTCGCGCCAGATCGCCCGGTCGTCGCCCGGCACGACCGTCGCCGACCAGTGCAGATCGATCCGCTCGCCTGCCGTGCGGACGAGGTCGACGGCGTGCCAGACGCCGATCGGGCGCTGCGTCGGGTTCACTGGGCGCCAGCCATCTTGTTCGAGGGCCGCAAGCGCGCGGCTCGCGTCAGCGCGCCGAACCAGGATGTCGACGTCGTTGATGGGACGGACCCCGACCTGTCCCGGGAACCGCGCGAGGATCGCGGTTCCTTTGAGTACCAGCGTCGGAATGCCCGTGGCTTCGAGCGTGTCCAGGGCGGCCACGCCGCCCGCAAGAGTCCGGTGCGTCATCCACAGCGAATGGCGGTAGCACCCCTTGAGCAGCATCAGCGCCTCCGCCTCGATGTTCGCCGCGCGGCGATTGCTCCACAGCAACGGCAGCAACCGAGACGATGCCGCGTCGAGCCGCTGCAGGTCGCCTCCGCCGCCCTGCCAGCGCTGCCAGGCCGCCGCAGCGCGTCTGTCCTTCGCCGTGGCGGCGACGATCAGATCGGCTTGGCGGCCGGTTGGCCAGCGGCCAACCTCGGGTCCCGTCGCCGCGTCCCTCATCCCGACACCGCCGCCTCCGCGGCGGCGCTCGACCTCTCGATGACCGATCCGTCGTGCAGCACGCACTGGCGACTCGCTCGCGCTGCCACGCTCGGGGCGTGGGTGATGATCAGAACCGCGGGCGCAGGGTCGAGACTGGCCAAGGTTGTAAGCAGCGCAGCAACCGCCGCGGCGTCCAGGTGATTGGTGGGCTCGTCGAGGATCAGTAGCGCCGGGCGCCCGAGAAGCGCCCGCGCGACCGCGATTCGCTGGCGCTGACCACCGGACAGACGGCCGCCGTCGTCTCCGACGTGCACCTCCTCGTCGAGGACGTCGAGGCCACGCATCCCGAGCGCCTCGGCGCGCCCGCCAGCGAGAAGGATCTCGCTGTCCGAAGCCTCAGGTCGCCCCCAGGCAATGTTCGCCCGCAGGCTCGCCGGCAGCAGCACCGGGTCCTGTTCGACCACACCGATCTGGCGCCGCAGGTGTGGCAGATCCAGCGTCGCGATCTCGTGTCCGCCCATGCGGATGCTTCCCTCGCTCGGCGCGTACAGCCCGAGCAGTAGCGACATGAGCGTGCTCTTGCCGCTGCCGTTGGGGCCCACCAGCGCGACGACCTCGCCGGGCCTCACGGTCAGATCGACGCCATCGAGCACGACCCGATCGTCGTAGGCGAATCGCACCCCGGACACCTCGACCGAGCCGTCGAAGTCGATCCGCGTCGAGCCCGTGTAGGGCGCCGGGGTCCGGTCGGCGAGCAACGCCAGAACACTGCGCAACGACGGCATGTTCGCCACGATGATCGCCCCCTGCCCGGAGGCGCTGGCGCTCTCGCGCAGCGCCAGCGCGAGCACGGCATAGAAGGCGAGCAGATGCCCCAATGTCATCCAGCTCGCGGCGACCGCGACACCTCCGAGCACGAGCACGCTCAGGCCGGCCAGAGCGGTGATCGTGCCCTGCGCCGTGCTCGAGACGGACTGGAGCCAGTTGCGGGTCCGCATCTGGTCACTGGCGATGCGCAGCGCCCGAATCCGGGCCTCGTACTCTTCGGAGTCGGCTCCCCGCACGCGCGCCGACTCCAGCGTGCGCAGTGCACGGCCGACGCCGGAGCTGAACTGCGCCGCGTCGCGGCGCCAGACCTCGGCGTGAGCGGTCACGGCGCGGCCGAACCGCCGATGAGCTGCCAGCATGAGCGGGACGATGAGCAGCAAGAGAAGCGCCGGCAGAGGTGCCAGGTAGCAGGCGAGCAGCACCAGCGGCGCGGCCACGGCGACGGCGGCCGCGGCGATGAGCGCGGCGATCATCAGGTATTCCACTCGCTCGCCGTCATTGACGACGATCGCGTGTAGCAGTCCCATGTCACGCTCGGAATGCCACGCCGTTGGCATGTGGTACACGTGATCGATCATGGCACCCCGAAGCCGGACCGATGCGCGGGCAGCGACCGTCAAAATGGCCCAGCGGATCCAAAGTGTGACGGCGCTCCAGATCGCGTAGAGCCCAAGGATGGCAAGCCCGCTGACGAGGATTGCGCCGGTGTTGTCTCGCGGGATGTCGGTCTGAAAGATGCGGGCGACCAGAACGGTCACCGGGACGAGCGAGACCGCCTGCAAGCCGCACAAGACCACGATTCCCGCGACTCTCCGGCGCTCGGTGTGCAGCAACGACCAGATCGCGCGCGCGTCCGCGAGCCTCACCGGGGCCACGCCCCACGGCCGGGTGTCTGCGCGCGCGGCCGATCGAGTCGCCGATCGAGGTGCAGGACGCCAGTAGATACGGTCACCATCATTGCCACGCCTGCCCACTCTCGTCTTGGTGACAGCGCATAGCCTCGCACGTCAAGGAACCGCGGACCAGGTAGAGATCCGGCCCAAGGTCGCAACCCTCGCCGTGAAAGTGGTGAGTTTCGTGCCCGGTAGAAGCGTGTGCGTCCCAGCATCGGAGAGCGCTTCTCAAGGGTAGGGGTCGTCGACCACCGATCATCCCCGTCAGTAGAGCTTGTCGATGCGCGCAGACCGGGGCGCCCAGTCATCCAGCCCACTGCGGTTCGCTTCTTTCTCCGGTCTACCGGCAAAGATCCTACCGTTGACATCGCCCCAGACCGATTACCGTGGCTGCTGGCGGCTACCCGGTCGCTGTTACACCTTGCCCTGCGATCCTGCGATGCTACTACGGGCACTTCGACCCCCGCGGGCGAGCGAGTGCTTAGCAACCTGAGGCAGGCGGCGCTCGCTCGATACGCATGCAGATCGCGCAGACCAACGTTCAGCTCTACAACCAGCTCCGTGAGAAGGGACTCCCGCTCGACGATCTGATCGTCGTGCATCGCGCCTACGAGCTCTTGACGACGCTCTATCCGGGCTATTTTCAGGCGGACGGCAAGCCGTTCGTGGCGCACGGCGTGGGGGTTGCGAGCATTCTCGCCGAGCTCGACCAGCCGACAGAGATCGTCGCGGCGGGCCTGCTCCACAACGTCTACGGCAACGGCGATTTCGGCGACGGTCGTGCCGGCGGAGCGACAGGTTTTCGTCGCCGCCTGGTCCGCCAAGCGGTTGGGGAGCGAATCGAGCACCTTGTCGCCCAGTTCAACGGCGTACGGATCCGGCCGAGGGCAATCGCGGAAACCCGACGCGCATTGGCCCTTCGCACCGAGGACGAGCGGCGGCTGATCGTCGTCGATCTCGCCGACCACCTGGAGAAGCACTCCGACCTCGGCGTGCTGTACTTCGCCCGCTCGGATTGGCTCGATGCGACTGAGGGGGTTGGCGGCGAGCTCGTCGAGATTGCTGCTGAGCTTGGCGAGCGTCGGCTTGCCGAGCTGCTCGCTTCGGCGTTCAAGGAGGCTGCCGCCAAGCGGGATCAGGTTCCCGCCGAGCTGCGGCCGTCTGATGCTCGACCCCATCTAAGACTCATCATG
>ODAK010002125.1_pt1 | contig 20973 bp, 17 predicted proteins | sample 1539591 | NCBI WGS metagenome assembly ODAK01 (sample SAMEA3539303, study PRJEB22396) | soil metagenome | biome: tundra; feature: field; material: soil | place: USA | collected 2010-05 | depth 0.15 m | reverse complement strand
ACTATATGTGGGCGGCGTTCTTTGGAGCCGGCATTGTCGATCCGCCGGATCAATTCGATCCTGCCCGTCTCGACCCCCGGAAACCGCCGCCCGCGCCCTGGACTCTGCAGCCCTCGAACCCGACCCTCCTCAACGACCTCGCGCAGTCTTTCATTGACAGCAAGTACGACGTGAAAGCTCTCCAGCGCCTCATCGTCAATTCCGACACTTACCAGCTCGCTTCCGATTACAACGGCACCTGGAACCCCGCCTGGGATTCATTGTTCGCCCGCAAGTTCGTTCGCCGCCTCTGGTCCGAGGAAGTGCACGATTCCGTCGTGACTGCGATCAATACCCTGCCGTCTTACACGGTGCCAGGCTTCACTCTGGACTCCACCGTATACAGCGTTACCTCGCCCGGCTTCGGCAAAATCTCCTATGCGATGCAAGCCCCGGACGTCGTCAACATGCCAGATGGCGGCGGCGCCGTCAGCCAGTTCCTCGATACCTTTCTCCGCGGTAATCGCGACGACCAGCCGCGCAAGACCGAAGGCTCCATCCTCCAGGCTCTCGGCCTCATGAACGACAATTTCATTCAGAGCCGCATTCACGCGACTGGCACAGGAGCCACCGCGAGCTTCCTTGCAAATCTGCTCACCGACTCGGACACCGCGCTCGTCAACACCCTGTTCATGAACGTTCTCTCGCGCAATCCAACTTCGGCCGAAATGGCTCTCGCGACCGCCGAGCTCGAAGCCGGCACCAGCGGCGCTAAAGCCACTGCCGCACAGCGCAAGACCAACGCCGAAGACCTCCTCTGGACGCTTTTCAACAAAGTCGACTTCGTCTTCAACTACTGAGGCCAACAATGAGAGCCCGATCTAATCAACAAGACAAATTCGACCGCCTCATCGCGAAGTACCATCACCCGGTCGCGATCCACTCGGAGAGACCCCATCTCACCCGCCGCCGCTTTTTTAACATTGCCGGCACCGGTGTAACCGCCTCGTGGCTTGCCTCGCGCCTGCCCGCCACTACGGTCATCAACACCACGCCCGTGCAGATGCAGAACGCGGCGCAGAACGTCATCTACATCCTGCTCGCCGGCGCGCCCAGCCACACCGATACTTTCGATCTCAAGGTGATCAACGGCACCACGCCCGCGACCTTTGATCCCGCCACCGTCAACGGCATGGTGTTCCCTACCGGCCTCCTGCCGAAGCTCGCCGCGCTGAGCAGCGACTTCACCGTCGTACGCTCCATGCAGGCCTGGGCTCTCGTCCATTCACTCGCCCAGACGTGGACTCAGATCGGCCGCAATCCCGCCGGTGTCCTCGGCAACGTCTCGCCCAATATCGGCAGCGTCGTAGCCATCGAGAAGCAGGCCGAACGCACCCCGTCACAGGTTTTCCCGACCTTTCTCGCGCTCAACTCCAACGGCGCCGCAGGCCCCGGTTACTTCCCCGCCGAATATGCGCCCTTCAAGGTCACACCTTCCACCACCGGCCTGAAGAACACGACGAACCCCGACGGCCAGACTCGCTTTAACTCACGCTGGGACTTTCTCCATCACCTGGACGATCCCCTGCGCGTCACCTCTCCCGACGGTCAGCCCATGGCCGATTACGATCAGTTCTACTCCGCGGCCAAGGGGATGATGTACAACCCGGTTGTCACCGCCGCCTTCCAGTACAGTGCCGCGGAATCCGCGCTCTACGGGGGCACATCATTCGGCAATGCATGCATTCTCGCGAAGCAGGTCATCGGCGCGAATCAGGGCACCCGCTATATCGAAATCACTCTCGGCGGCTGGGACATGCACCAGAACATCTACGCCGCGAACCAGCTCCCGCAGCTCGGCGCGCAGCTCGACAATGGCCTCTCGCAGCTCATCACCGATCTGAAAGCCTCCGGTGACTTCGCGAACACGATGATCGTGATGGCCGGTGAATTTGGGCGCACGGTCGGGGCCCTCACGCCTGCCAAGGGCCGCGATCACCACCCGCAGCAGTTCGCGTTCTTCGCCGGTGCCGGCGTCACCGGCGGCAAGACGATCGGCGCCACCGACGCGACCGGAGCCACTACAGTCGACCCCGGCTGGTCCCGCGCTCGCATCATCAAGCCCGAAGACATCGAAGCCACCATCTACTCAGCGATGGGCATAAACTGGACGACAGTCCGCTACGACGATCCGCTCGGCCGCGGCTTCTACTACGTCCCGAACTCGGATCAGGACATCTACGGTCCCATCAACGAACTCTGGCAGTAGCCTCAGTTTTCGGATGGGCGCTCGACGTGATCGAGGACCTGAACTTCCATCGTCGTCTTCGACGATTCGAGCTTGAGGCCGAGTTGCTCCCGCAGAGCCTCCTCCATCGTCGGCCCTGAGGCGTCGGGCTGAAACGTCGCGCCCGGCGGCAGGGGCCCGGTGAGCTCGGGCGTGAACTCCAGCGTGAAATCGAACGTCCCGCTCAGGCCAGTCTGATCGGTCATGGGTCTGCCGAAACTGGCCCACCCACTCAATGAATCTGCGATGAATTTCAGGGTTACGTTTCGTGCTCCCATTTTCTGACGTCCCGGGTTGCTCGGCGCCATGCCGAAGATGCCATTGCAGAGGGCAGGGAAGCCTCCCGCGACGGTGGCGGTCGGCGCCGGCCCATCCGCCGTCGCGTTGGTCGGGCAATCTGAACCTGCCGCGTGTGCTTGCAACTGCGGGCCCGTCTTGCCGGGTTTCGCCAGCACGAGACCGAGGACGGGAAGGTCGCGTTTTTCGGTGTGCATGGCGAGTTTGAAGCGGTCGGCGAGCAGGCCGCGCATCAGGATACGCATCTGGTCTTTGCCCGGATTGCCTTCGGCACGCGCCTGGATGTCGAACTTATCGGTCGTGGCCCAGGCGGGCAACTGGGGCAGCAGATACTGGCCCTGATTGTTAACGATCTTATAAGCGAAAAACAGGTAAGTGACCAGGGGAAAACCGGTAGCGGAGAAAAGGCCGCCGTTGGGAACGTAGACATCGCCAGGCCCGAGCGGGAAATTGGAGTTCGGAGGATTGTCGGTCTTGTTCACCTTGACCGACGCCACGTCGAACGTCTGGCCAGCTGCCGCCCCCATGAAAAGCACCGCGGCCAGCACACCGCCGAGAAATCTCATGGCCTAAAGTCTACCCGGTTTTCATACAATCGAATATGCCCTTCGACGGCCTCCGCGTCCTGTCTCTTGAAAGCCGCCGCGATGCCGAAATGGCAACCCTGATCCGCAAGCAGGGCGGGGAGCCGTTTGTGGCGCCGTCAATGCGTGAAGTCCCTCTCGAAGAGCACGGCGAGGCGTTCGCTTTTGCAGAAGGCCTGCTGCGGGGCGATTTCGACTGCATCATTCTGCTCACCGGCGTAGGCACGCGCCTGCTTTGGAAAACCCTGCTCACTCGCTATCCGGAAGCCGACCTCAAACGGGCGCTCGATTCCGTCACCCTGGTTGTACGGGGCCCCAAACCGTCGGCGGCGATTCGCGAAATAGGCTTCGTCCCTGACGTGCAGGTCCCCGAACCGAATACGTGGCGGGACATTCTGACGACCATGCAGGGCAGCCCGGCCACACGTATTGCCCTGCAGGAATACGGCGAATCCAACCCCGAACTGCTCGAGGGCCTTCGAGCGCTTGGCAAAGAGGTGACACCTGTCCGCATCTACGGCTGGGACCTGCCGGAAGACACCGCGCCGCTCCGTAAGGCTGCCGCTGGGCTCATCGCGGGCCAGTTCGATGTGGTGCTTCTCACGACCTCAACCCAACTGGTCAATCTGATGAAGATCGCGCGGGAAGAAGGCATCGAACAGCAGGTCATCGAAGCGCTGCATTCGGCGTTTATCGGTTCCATCGGCCCCACTACCAGCGAGACCTTGCGGGAATACGGCCTCAAGGCCGACTTCGAGCCCAGTCATCCTAAAATGGGCCTGCTGGTGAACGAGTCGGGCGACGTCGCGGCCAAAGTGCTCAGCAGCAAGCGATAATGAAAAATTGTCTACAGTGTCATCTTCACCCCTGAACGTACATCTCGATCAATACGACGGGCCGCTCGACCTGCTGCTCGATCTCATCCGCAGGCAGCAGATCGACATCCGCAATATCCCGATCGCGACCATAACGTCTCAGTACCTCGCGTATCTCGATAAAGCGCGCGAGATGGATCTCGACATCGGTGCGGAGTTTGTCTTCATGGCAGCGACACTGATCTACATCAAGTCGCGCCTTCTGCTGCCGACCGATCCGGCTTTGCAGAAGGAAGGCGAGACCACCGAGGATCCGCGCGAAGAACTGGTCCAGCGTCTGCTCGATCACCAGCGCTTCAAAGACGCCGCCGAGATGCTGCAGCAAAAGCGCATCATCGAGGAGAACGTCTGGTCGAACCCGCAGATGAAAGAGTTCATGACGGACGACGACACGCCCGGTCTGGATGTAGGGCTGTTCGATCTCATCAAGGCTTTCGGCGACGTCCTGGAACGCATCAAGACCCGGCCGATTTACGAGATCAGGGACGAGGAAGTTTCAGTGAGCGACATGGTTAGCCACGTCCGTTCGCTGCTGGCCGCGACGCAAAAGGACAAGCCGCTCTTCATCCTCCGGGTGATGGAGCAGCAGCACAGCCGCCGGGCAATGATCTGCCTGTTTCTGGCCGTGCTGGAAATGGTCAAATCGCAGTCAGTCCAGATCCTGCAGCCCGATCTGTTCGGCGAAATAGCGCTGGCGAAAGGCGATCGCTTCGACGAATCCGCCGCCGAGCCAACCACCGCCATCGAAGAGGAATACAAGTAACGAATGGAACAGGAATCCTTTTCCGCCCAGGAACTGTCGGCAGATGAGTTGCTGCCTGACGAACCCGCGGCGCAAGCGATCACGATGGAGGACGCCAAGCTCAAGGCTGTCCTCGAAGCGATCATATACGTAACCGACGAGCCTTTGTCGCTCGAGCAGATCTGCATCGCGATCGAACAGCCGGAGGACCGGGTTATCGATCTTCTCGAACAACTCACCGCCGATTACGAAAAGCCGGAACGCGGGCTGAGTATCCGTGAAATTGCAGGTGGTTTCAAGATGACCACCAAGCCGGAGCATCACGAAGCCGTGCGGCGTTTCGTGCGGAACCTGAACCCGCCGCTGAAGCTTTCGCTGCCTGCTCTGGAAACTCTGGCTGTGATTGCCTACAAGCAACCCATTACGGCACCCGAAATTATGGAAATCAGAGGGGTGCAGGGCGCGGGCGTTCTTAAGACGCTGCTCGATCGCAAACTGATCGGCACCGCCGGACGTAAACAGGTGATCGGAAAGCCGATCCTTTACAAGACGACCCGAGAGTTTCTCGTCCAGTTCGGGCTGCGCGATTTACACGAGTTGCCCAGCCTCAAAGAATTCCAGGACCTGGCCAGTTCTGAGATTTCGGACGCAGCCGAAGGTGTTATCGAAGAAGGCGTTGCGGAAAAATCGGCTGTCGGGGAAACCGCGTCGCCAGCCGCCGAAGTTGTCGAAGTTGTCGAAGTCGCCGAAGAAGAAAAGACCGAATAGTGGAAGAACGTCTCCAGAAGATTATCTCGTCGGCAGGCATAGCCTCACGCCGCAAAGCAGAAGTACTCATCACTGAAGGGCGCGTGACCGTGAACGGTCAGATCGTCAGTGAATTAGGTTCGAAAGCCGACCCCGAAAAGGATCACATCAAAGTAGACGGCAAGCTGATCAAGCAGCCGGAGCATCTAGTCTACATCGCCCTGTACAAACCGGACAGCGTGGTGAGCACCGCGAGCGATCCGGAGGGCCGGACCACGGTTCTCGATTTCCTGCAGGGTGTGAAGGGCCGCGTCTACCCTGTTGGCCGCCTCGATTACCACAGCGAAGGATTGATCCTTCTGACGAACGACGGTGAGTTTGCCAATCTGATCACCGCCGCGAAGAGTCACGTCCCGAAGACGTATCTGGTCAAATCCAAAGGCCAGCTGTCGGAAGACGCGGAGGAACAGTTCCGCACCGGGATTCCTATCAGCGGCCGCCGCACAGCGCCTGCCGGCCTGCGTCTGCTGCGGCGCGGCGATAATCCCTGGTACGAAGTGAAGCTGATCGAAGGGCGCAACCAGCAGATCCGCATTATGTTCAAGCATCTGGGGCATCTGGTGGAGAAACTGCGGCGTGTTCGGATCGGTTCTCTGGAACTGGGATCGCTGAAGCCCGGCGCATTCCGTCATCTCACGCCTGACGAAGTGCGAAAATTAATTCGACTAGCAAATGGCAATGCCAGTGGCCGGCGAGAATCTTCTTCGGAACGCTAAGGTAATAGCGGTGGTTGGCCTCTCCAGCCGGCGCTCGCGCCCCAGTTACGGCGTCTCCGAATACATGCAGTCGAGCGGCTACCGGATTATTCCCGTGAATCCGAACGAAACCGAAATCCTGGGCGAGAAGGTCTATCCGTCTCTCGAGGATGTGCCGTTTCCAGTCGACATCGTGGATGTCTTCCGGCGGTCCGAGCAGGTGCCCGCGATTGTGGATGCGGCTATCGGTATCGGCGCCAAAGGGATCTGGATGCAGGAAGGCGTGTTTCACGAGGAAGCGGCGGAAAAAGCCAGGGCTGCCGGCCTCGAAGTCGTGATGGACCGCTGCATTCTTAAAGAACACCGCAAGATGCTCGCCCGGCCGCTTCAACCTTAAAGTTTTCCCGCTTCTCGGCCGATATACAAGGGGAATGATTAAGCGGTCAGATGGGCAGGCGGAAATTCCGCTTGTGTTCATCATGCGGCTCAGCGTCCTTGTCTGGTTGCTGGCCGGAATGGTGGAAGCGCAGCAAATAAAGAATTCGCGCTGGTTCTGGGCAGGTCTCGTAAGCCTTATAGCTGCGACCGGAACCCTGGCCTGGCGAACACGGGAGCGGAGCCACCTGTTGCGCGAGCAGGAGCTGGAAACGGCTGTGAGCGAAAGAACGGCGGCTTTGGCCATGGAGCGGGGCAAAGAGCAGGACCGGAGCCGAATTCTGGAGATGTTGGTTTCGAACGAGGCTCTGGACTCGGTGCTCGATGCCGTATTGCAATCCATTCGCACACAATGCCCCCAAATAATGTGCGCGATCCTTCTGAAGCGTGGAGATGGATGCCATGTCGCGGCCGCCGCGGGGGTTCCGAAAGAGTGGCTGACCGCGTTGCGTGTTTCGCACGCGGTGCCTTTCGAAGTCTGGAGGGAAGAGCTTTCAGGTCGGCGGATTCACACCGATCCAGCCTGGAAAATCTTCTCCTCCCACGTGAAAGGTCCTCTTCCGGTTGTGGTTTTTTCCCGTCCAATCCGAACGAGCGGTGCGCAACCGGGCGCGATTTTCTTCTTCTACGCCGTGGGGATGGAACGCAAAGAAGCGGACCAACTGGCCGCCGAGACGGCGGAGCGACTAGCGCGCCTCGCCATTGAGCAAAACCGGCTTTACGACAGTCTTCAACATCAGGCGCGCCATGACACACTGACCGGTTTGCCAAACCGGGCACTTTTCGAGGAGCGGATGGAAAGATCCGTGCGCGAGGCGCAACTGACGGAGCAAACGTTTGCCGTCCTCTTCGTCGATCTGGACCTCTTCAAGCGTGTAAATGATACTTTCAGCCATCGGGTCGGGGACCTTTTCCTCTGTGAGGTTGCGAATCGAATGAAAACGGCGGTGCGGCCCCATGACGTGGTGGCACGTATCGGAGGGGATGAATTTACGATCGTGCTGAACAGCCTTAAGGACGCCGGGGAAGCCACTGAAATTGCCGGCAGAATTCTCGAAGCGATCCGTCAGCCGATGATTCTCCAGGGGCATGAACTGGGCTCCACGGCCAGTATCGGGATTGCCGTTTTTCCGGATGACGGCACCGATGCTGAGATGCTGCAGAGAGCCGCCGATGCAGCTATGTATTGTGCCAAGAATCTGGGCCGGGATCGCGCAGAGGTCTTTTCCACGCGGAACGAAATTCTCGACCGGGCCCGGATGGACGAGGAGTTGCGGGTTGCTTTACGGGAAAGTTATTTCGTGGTGCACTATCAGCCGAAAGTGACCGCGAACAGAACGCCCGCCGGTTTTGAGGCGCTGATCAGAATGCGTCATCCAGTGCACGGTGAGATCCCGCCTATGAATTTTATCCCGGCCGCGGAAGCGAATGGCCTGATCGTGCCCATCGGAATATGGGTGCTGAACGAAGTTTGCCGTCAAATCGCGGACTGGAACGCTCGCGGTTTGAATCCCATTTCAGTGGCCGTAAACGTTTCGCCGCTCCAGATCTGCCGCTCCGATTTCGCGAGATCCGTGCAGGATTGCCTGGTGCGTCATGGAGTGGCGGCTTCCAGTATCGAGATCGAGCTGACAGAAAGCTTGCTGATAAACGCCGCGGGCATCGCACAGGAACAACTGCGCGCGCTGCGAAAGCTGGGGGTCCAGTTGTCGATCGACGATTTTGGAACAGGATACTCCTCGCTCAGTTATTTGCACCGGCTGCCTGTAGATGGCATTAAGCTCGATAAGTCTTTCGTGCAATCCATCGACACCGACCGGCTGGCTCACCGGCTGGTACAGGCCATGATCGGTGTGGCACAGGGTCTCGGGCTGACTGTTGTCGCCGAAGGTGTTGAGACTGAGGGGCAGCGCGATGCGCTTCTCGAAGCCGGATGTTCGCTTATGCAGGGATTTCTTTTCGCGCGGCCGCACCCGGCGGCGGATATGGATGAATACCTTCGCAGGGGTAAAGCCATGGAGGTCGATTTGATGCAACTCTCCGCAGTGACATCCGGGGTCGCGACGGCGCTCGCCCGAGTCGAGCTCGAAGTTGTTTCGGCCTGAAAACAATCCGAATGGAAACGTTAAGTCTGCAATTTCGGGGCAGGCGGTAGAATACCACTTGAACTCGCACCAGCAAGTGACCGCGTTGATCACTGGGGCCGGTCGCGGAATCGGCAAGCGCCTGGCGATTGGTTTCGCTCACGCAGGCATGCCTGTCGGACTTCTCGGCCGAAGCCAGGGTGAACTGGATGTAACCAAACTCGAAATTGAGCACGCAGGCGGCAGTGCTCACAGATTTCGGGCAGATGTCAGAGACTTCGAACAGATCTCGGCGGCGGTCGAACGCATGACAACCCTGTATGGACGGGTTCAGGTGCTCGTAGCCAACGCTGCGGTCCTCGGGCCGATCGGGCCCTTTGTCGAACACCGGCCGCGCGACTGGGAGGAAATTTTCGACACCAACGTGATCGGCGTAATGAATTCGTGCCGGGCCGTGCTGCCGCAGATGGTCCAGCGGAGGAGCGGCAAACTGCTCGTGATCGCCGATAGTTCCTCGTCCAGCCCGCGTCCGAACTTCGCGCCCTACAGCGCCAGCAAAGCGGCGGTGGTCCGATTCGTGGAAAGCGTCGCGGAGGAAGTGCGTAACCATAACGTTCAGATCAACTGCTTCTCGCCAGGCGGCGCGTACACCAGCATGACGGACGAAATCCTTGCAGCGGACGAACTTGCCGGTTCGAAAGAAATAGAGGACGCCGAGCAAATCCGACTGACCGGCGGTGTGCGGGCCGACAGGCAGATCAAGCTGGCATTGTTTCTTGCTTCTGAGCGCTCCAACCACCTCACCGGCAAACTGATCGATGTTGCCGACGACTGGAAGAAGCTTGAACGCGAGAATACACATCCGGATGCGTGGACGTTGCGGCGTCATTTGAAATAATCCGCGGCTACAATGAGTTAACTTCATGAGAACAGGGCCGCGTCGCAGATGAAGAAAAGAATCTGGTTTGTCCTGTTGCTCGGGGCGATGGCTGCAGACGCCAGGGAAGTCACCGTCCGCGTCCTTGCGACGACCGATCTTCACGGCAACATATACCCGTATGACTATTACGCGGGCCGTCCGGCAGCGCGCGGACTCGCAAAAATTGCGACGCTGATAGCCGCCGAGCGCGCCGCCAATCCGAATACACTTCTGGTCGATTGCGGCGACACGATACAGGGAACGCCTCTCGAGAGTGTTTATCAGTATTCGGCGCGGCGGGGAAGTTTGCCACTGAACATCAGGCCCGTTGCGCCTCTCACTGCAGATCCCATGATGCTCGCCATGAATGCCCTCGGCTATGATTCCATGACGGTTGGGAATCACGAATGGAACTTCGGCCTGAAGAATTTGAACAGGGCGAGGTCTGACGCAACTTTTCCCTGGATCTCCGCTACCTTCGAAGCCGTGCCCGGCTCCGCGGCTAAGCCTTTTGCCCCGTGGATCGTCAAGACGGTTGGTGGAGTGAAAGTGGCAATCATCGGTATCACCACCCCTGGAGAGACGGTTTGGGAAAAGCCTGAGAACTACGCAGGCTATCGCGTTCTTTCCGGGAAAGAAGCCGCATTAAAAGCTGTTGCGGATGTCAAACAGAAAGAGCATCCCGATGTAATCATCGCGGCGGTTCATGCTGGTCTTGAAAAGGATGTAAAGAACGGCGTGATCCTGCAGACCCCGAACCCGCTCGGGGACCTTCCAGGCGAAAACATGGTCTACCAACTTGCCACAGAAGTTCCGGGCATTGACGCTATCATCTTCGGCCACACTCACAGTGAACTGAAGAGTGCGCGGGTAGGCGACGTTCTGCTCATGCAGCCGCGAAACTGGGGGATGTCGCTGGGCGAACTCGAGATGAAACTTGAAGACGGCGCCGACGGCCGATGGCACATCTCGTCGAAGAACAGCCGCGTAATTCCGGTGACGACTGAGATGCCTGCCGACGAGGCGATCCTCAAAATCGGCAAGCCGTATCACGAAACAGCCGAGCTTTTCCTGAATACTCCGGTCACAGAGAGTCCAGTTGCAATGCAGGGTGCGGTAGCTCGGGTGGAGGACTCTCCTCTCATCGACATGATTCATGAGGTGCAACTGCACTACGCCGCCGCCGATGTTTCTTTCGCCTCGATCTTCAACGGTGGTTTGAGGATCTCGAAAGGCCCTCTCACGGTCCGGCAGATAGCCGGTCTGTACATCTACGACAACACACTTTACGCAATTGAAGGCAACGGCAAGATGGTGCGGCAGGCCCTCGAAAACGCGGCGCGTTATTTTCTCGGGTGTTCGGGCGATTGCGACAAAGGCCCGCTTATAAACAAAAACGTCCTGGCGTATAACTACGACATGGCTGCAGGCGTCGACTATGAAATCGATTTGCGGCAACCGGAAGGCCAGCGCATTCGCAATCTGCGGTATCGCAGCGCGCCCCTCGCAGACGATCAGAAACTTCGAATTGCAGTCAACAACTACCGTGACGGAGGCGCCGGCGGATATGACGTGTTTCGCGGCGCAAAAATAGTTTGGCGTTCAACTGACGAGATCCGGGATTTGATGATTGAGTACTTCAGCGAGCACAAAACAGTGCCCTCCAAAGCCGTCGGTAACTGGAAGATCGTGCCCCCTTCCGCCGCGGCGGAGCTCGTTCGCGAAGTTCGCGGCGAAGGTCCTCTGCCGAACTAGCATTCGGCTTGCAGTCTTCAGGGCAGGGTGCGTAACAGTATTTTCGCTTCTTTGAACTGCGGGAAAAGCTTTTCATGCGCCTTGAATTCCGGAGTGTGAACGCAGCGGCGCGCGCCGCTGTGGTCGACCGGATAATGCAGGTGGAGCATTTCGTGATACATGACGTATTCGAGCGCAAGCCGCGGAGCACGCGGATCGTCGAAGATGCGGCTGATCACGATCATGTGATGGGAGGGGTCGAAGTGGCCGAGGCGAGTCCGTGAGCGGATGTGACTCCAGCCGAGCGCCGGGCGCGCCATCATGCCGCCGAAATACTTTTTGTTCAGCTCTTCGAAGAGCTGTTCGAGGTTGTGTACCGAACCTTCGGGCCCGCTGTGAGACTTTCGGCCGCGTGCCTGACGAACCAGACTGATCTGACGGCGGACGTCTTTCCTGTTCAGGTAGAGCCGGTATCGATGCAGGTATTGTGGCGCGGCCGGCCGACGGTAGAGTTTACCGAGCAGGATATGCGCGAGCGCTTCAGTAACCGGAGCGGGCGCGGTTTCGAGCAGATCGGTAATGCGAACGCGAATGGCCCCGCCGTCGAGACGTACATCGCTGTTCGCATTGGCGAACCGCTTATACTCGACGTCAATGCGCGGGACCGGCGTACGCGGCCGTATCTCGCGATGGACGCGATGAAACAGTTCGGCAGGCGATTCGAAGAAAAGAGAGCTTTCGATGTTGACGGGCCGCAGAAAATTTTCGTCGGTTCCGGCGTTATCGACCATAATAAGAGATTACTTACTCCTCACTGATGGCCGCTATAAAAGCTGAAATTACCGCTGTCGGGTGCTATGTGCCGCCCGGCGTTCTGACCAATGCCGATCTCGAGAAGATGGTCCAGACCAATGACGAATGGATCATTGACCGGACGGGGATCTCGGAACGGCACATCGCGGCGCCGGACGTCGCGACGTCCGACCTTGCGACATGCGCCGCGCGCGCCGTGCTTGCCAACCGGGGCATTGAGGCCAGCGAACTGGACGCGATTCTGGTTTGCACCGTCACGCCGGACATGCTGTTTCCCTCGACCGCGTGCCTGGTGCAGCATAATCTCGGGGCCAGGAATGCCTGGGGTTTCGATCTGGTGGCCGCCTGCAGTGGCTTCGTGTATGGCCTCGTAACCGGCGCCAGTTTCATCGCTGCCGGCACGCATAAGAAGGTTCTCGTGATCGGCGCCGATACGATGAGCCGCATCATCAATTACGAAGACCGCACCACCTGCGTGCTTTTCGGCGATGGCGCCGGCGCGATGCTGCTGGAGCCGGGGGCGGAAAGCGTGCGCGGCGACAAGAACGGGCTGGGCTTCATCGATTTTAAGGGCGAGATCGATGGTTCCGGCGGTTCATACCTGAAGATGCCGGCGGGTGGCAGCCGGATTCCCGCCAGCGCCGAAACGGTCGCAAAGAAGATGCACTTCGTGCATCAGGAAGGCGCACAGGTTTTCAAGTACGCCGTCCTTAAGATGCACGAGGTTTGTACCGGCCTGCTGGCGCGAAACGGCTTGACCCCGGACGATCTCGATCTGCTGATTCCGCATCAGGCCAACCGTCGCATCATCAATGCCACCGCGGAGCGTCTCGGGCTGCCGATGGAGAAGGTGATGATGAACATCGGCCAGTACGGCAACACTACGGCGGGCACGATACCGCTGGCCACTCGCGACGCGATCACGCAGGGCCGCCTGAAAAAAGGCGATCTGGTGATGTTCGCCGCCGTTGGAGCCGGCTACACCGTGGGCGCGAGTCTGTGGCGCTGGAGTTTCTGATTAAGTAAGTGCCGGCGCCGGGCCCAGCCGAACGCCGCCGGCGGGAACTGCGGGCAGAAAAACAATTCCACCCGGATCAGCCGTCTCTTCGATCATCTCTTCACCATCGACTTCAACGTGATACGACCTGTGCGGATCGAGTCCCACGATAAAGACGGCCGCAGCGTCTTCAGTTTCCGCCGGGGCGTCAGGGGCCTTCGGCGCGGGCCGCGAAAGCACCTGAAATCTCTTCGACGCCCGGGCGAAGAACACCAGCGCGGCATCGAGGTCGAGCGGTTCGCGCGCTAACGCTGGATCGAGGCGCGTGACCGCGCCTTCGCGGAATAACTGCAATTGACCGCCGAAGAAGCCCGCCCAATCGGCGTCGTCTTCCCATGACGAACGGATAAATAACTGGCCGCCGATCTCATCGTGCAGCGCGAGCGGCACATGGTAATAACTGAGGCCGGGCTGGTAGGGGTTGGCCCAAAGGAACTCGTAAGGAATACCGAAGCTGCCGCGCAGCAGGAACCGGTCGTTCGTGAGCCAGCCCTGCAGGAGTTGCGATGAGGCGATGTTCGCATCGAAGGCGACCATCGCGAGTTCCGCGGCGCGGGAGAGCGCGGCTTTGCGCAGATCCGGACCGGTCTTTTCGATCGTTTCATCGGCTGGAATGCGGAACTCATTATCGGAAGCCGGCCAGGGCGCGGGGTAATGGGCCAGCAAATGCATCAGCGGATATTGTTTGAACCACGCAGGAAAGGTCTCACGCAAATCGAAATTGAGATTGTCGCGAACGACATGCAGGATTTCCAGCATTGCGTAGGCGTCGGCATTTGAAACGCTGGTTGTGGCACGTTTGAGCGCCGCGATGAAAGCACCGTTCCAGAAGCCGTCGAACGTGGTCTGGAGCGCTTTCTGGCTTGCGGCCGGCTGCGTTTCCGTCAGAGCGATGGCCGCGAAAATTCGTGACCGTGCGTCGGACAGAGTCTTGATCGGCCGCGGGTCACTAACTGCGCGCTCCAGCTTTGCCGTGAGTTGCCGTTTGTCATCACCTGTGATCAGCGCTTCACACCAGTCGGCAATGATGGCCATCTGGCGGACGTCGTCCGGACGCTGCGGATCTGCCGGGCCGACAGCCCATGCGATGGCGCGAGTGGCAGCCTCGCGATCGTCGGCCACCTGGAACCGCAGGGCCTGGACCCAGCCGAGTTCGGGGAACGGCGCGTTGCCGGTCCAGAGCGTTTCAAACTGGTCCCAGCGCAGGGAGCGCCTCTCCCGCTCGCGGCGCAACAATTTCAAACGCTGCGGCCGCAGCAGCAGGCGCGGACTCTCGGTGTATGCCTTAAACGAATCGGGGCGGCTTTGGCCAAGGAGTTTCAGGGCGGGCAAAGCTGGCAGAATTCGCAGAGCGTCGCGGCGCGTGATCCAGTTCGTTTTCATCGGCGACTTCATTTTCAACCGTGCTGCGCATTCCGATTCTGCCATACCGGGCAGCCGCTGGTATCATGACAGATTAACTGCAGACTTGATTTACCGCAGCTGCCCAACGAACGATTCAGCAAAGCTTGATTTAAACAAGCTTGATTTGAACAAGCAGGATTTGACACCGATACTCCCGGCGGAACTCCGCAACCCGCGCATCCACACGGGCGTCTCAGAAAAATGGACCGAATGAAGAGCCTTCCGATAATTTTCGGCCTGATGCTGGCCGCCGGCGCGGCAAGCGCGCAACAGTACACGATCTCGACAGTTGCCGGTATCGGGACTGTGCAGGGGTACTACGGAGATACCGGTCCAGCCACGAGCGCCCAGCTCGATTTCCCTCTGCGTGTGGCGGTCGATTCGAAAGGCAATATCTATATCGTCGATTTTCTCACCCAGGTCATACGCGAAGTAACCGCAAGTACCGGCGTGATCACTACGATCGCGGGCACAGGGGCATATGGCTTTGCAGGCGACAATGGCCCGGGTACGCAGGCGCAGATTTCTGACGTCCATGGAATCGCGGTGGCTTCGAACGGGAACGTCTACATCGCCGACACCCATAATGCCCGCGTGCGGGAAATAATTCCGAGTGGCAACATATTTACCATCGCGGGTAACGGGACGAGCGGATATGCCGGTGACGGCGGCGCCGCGACGAGCGCGGAGCTGTCCCTGCCTTCAGGCGTCGCCGTGGATTCTGCAGGGAATGTCTACATTGCGGATTACGGCAATTCCTCGGTCAGGAAAGTCGATTCAAAGGGCAATATTGCGACGATCGCAGGCACAGGTAACTGGGGTTTCTCGGGTGACGGCGGGCCCGCCAACAAAGCGGCGCTGGCGGCTCCCTATGCACTTGCGTTCGACCCGGCCGGCAATCTTTATATCTCGGATCTCGGCAACACCGATATACGCGAAGTTACGACCGACGGCAATATCCACACCGTGCGCTCCAACATTTCGGCTGAAAGCATAGCGATAGACGCGGCGGGCAGTATTTATTTCCCAACCTATCAATCTTCGACCGTGCAGAAGATCCTGGCAAATGGCACGCAGTTTGCAATCGCGGGGACCGGCACGCAAGGATTCTCCGGCGATGGCGGTCCGGGAACAAGCGCGCAGTTGCATCAGCCCTACGGCCTCGCGCTCGACGGCACGGGTAAGGTTTATGTGGCGGACAGCGGCAATCAGGTGATCCGGACACTGACACCGACCTCGGCATCGATCACCGTTGTGAGTGCGGCGAGCGGACTGGGTTCTTCTATCTCACCCGGTGAGATTATAACGATCTTCGGGACGGGTATCGGACCCGCGACTCCCGCCGTGGCAGTGCCGAACAAGAACGGATTTTACGGAACGCAGCTATCTGGAACTACGGTCTCGGTGGGCGGCGTCAACGGACCGATGATTTATGCGTCATCGACGCAGGTTTCGGCAATTGTTCCTTACGAGGAAACTATCGGCGGCGTGGCCGACGTTGTTGTTACTTATCAGGGCCAGTCGTTCACCGCGAGCGCCGTGCCGATCGTGGGTACTGCGCCGGCACTCTTCACGTTCAATGCGTCGGGCAGCGGGCCGGTCGCCGCGATCAATCAGAACGGAACAATCAACAGCCCGACGTCACCGGCTCCGCTCGGAAGTATCGTGGCGTTCTATCTTACGGGTGAGGGTCCGACGACGCCGACGGGCGTGGATGGAAAGCCGGCAACCGTGCCTTATCCGATACCACTTGTTCCCTCGAATGCAACGATCGCAGGTCAACCTGCGCTCATCACCTACGCGGGCGGCGCTCCAGGGTTGGTGGCCGGACTGGAGCAGATGAACATCCAGATCCCGACCAGTCTGGCGCAGAACGTCACAGGGGCGGTGGCTGCGCCTGTCCTGATTCAGGTCGGCTATGCTTTCACGCAGCCGAACGTCACAGTCTACGTGTCTCGCTAAGCGCGGCTTCAAGACCGGCACACGCCGCGGCGACTCCATCTTCACGGCCCATCTCGAAAGCGACGGAACGCGCGGCGTCAGCGCTTCGTTCCTCTGACAGCAGCAGTGCTATTTCGCTTGCCACATGAGGTGCCCGGTACTTGCCGCGAGGTATCACGCGGGCGACTCCAAGCTTCCTGACACGCATTGCATTGTCCGGCTGATCGTGACTCCAGGGGACCACGATCATCGGCTTTCCTGAGCGCAGGGCCTGGGCGGTGGTGCCGACTCCGCCCTGATGCACTGTGGCGGCCGCGCGGGGCAGCAACTCGGAGTAAGGCGCATATTCGGCAAGGATGACGCCGGGCGGAAGGGGCGTCGATGGAATGTTGCGAGCATCGCGGCCGACCAGCAACACTGCGCGATGTCCCGTCTTCGTGACCGCAGCCAAACTTTCGGAATAGAAGTTGCCCGCATCGAACACTGCCGATGAACCGAGCGTGAACACTATGGGCGGTGGGCCCTCATCGAGAAAGCGGTGCAGTTCCGGAGTGAGTCCGTGTCCGGGCTCCAGCTTGTCGTAAAAGGGAAAGCCGGTGATTGTAGTGCGAGCCGGCCAGTCCGGTTGTGGCGTAGCGAGGACTTTTGAAAACCAGCCTTGTGTGCCGAGCGGAGAGCCATCGCCGAACATCAGCGGGTTGCGCAGTTTTGGCATGTTGAGGCGAGCGCGGAGTTCGTTCAGCGGCTTGCCCCATTGACGGCTCGCCTGAATGACCAGTCGAAAGAAAGCGCGTGCGACCGGCGGCCCGAGAGACAGGAGCGGCGTGAGGAACGGGGCTCCGGAGATTGCCGGAGGATCGAAGGCGGAGAGCAGAATCGAAGGCTGGAGGGCGACGGATACCCACGGCTTATTCAGGTATTCAGCAGCGGTAGGGGTGGCGAAGGCGATCGGGTGGCCAACGAGGAGATCGGCGTCGCGCGCGGCCGCCAGCGTGTCTTCGAAGCTCTGTTCCACGAACGGCAGGAAAAGCCTGCGTACGACATACTCGGTACCTTTGCGGGGGTGAACGGCTTCCCGCATGACTTCCGAATTGTCGAGAAGATGAGCCAGGTCGGGCCTCACGGGAGCAAACCGAAGCCCTTCGCCTTCGACCTTGGGGCGATAGACTTCCGAAGTTGCAATGGTGACGGCGTGGCCCCGTTCGCGCAGGCCGAGGCCAACCGCAATGTACGGATGGAGATCGCCCAGAGAGCCGAGTGTAGTAAGAACGAAGTGGCTAGATTTCAAAACTGCCATCCTTCGCCAACACCAGCTTGCGGCCGCGCCAGACGATTGTCTTGCCGAAGAATCCGAGCACCCAGGTGATGAAACTCGCGAGGTCTTCGAGCGGCAGCAGCCACCAGTTGCGCGCAACCAAAGGATCGTCGAGGACCCAGATCGCGGTCGCCCACTGCGCGGCTGCGCGGAAGACCAGGGCAAGCAGCGCTAAGCCCCACGCGGCGGGTGCGACGACCCACAGGATGAGAGCGAGTGCGGTGGTTTTCGTGAAGAGTTCGCCCAGATAGCCGATGCGGCGCGAACGCCGGGTGCTGCGAGCCCAGCGCAGGCGGTGCTTCCAGTTTTTCAGAAAGCTATCGTTGCCGATGTGGTGCTCGATGATGCAGCGCGAGAGTAAGACAGTCTTGCCCATCTGATGGGTCAGCTTGCCCATCATGAAGTCCTCGGCGAGATAGCGCTGCAGACTTTCGAGGCCGCCGATTGCCTGCAGGTCCGCGCGGCGAGTTGCGATAGTGCAGCCGATTGCGAAATCCATGCCGCCGAGCATGCGGGCCGTCAGCATACCGCCGAGAAATTCCGTGTTCAGGCCGAGCGCTTCCACTTTCGACCAGAAGCGAGGACCTCCGGCGGCGCGATAAGGGCAGGTCACGAGAGCCACATTGGGCTGGCAGAGTTCGGAGATGATCGTTGCGAAACCATCGTGCTCGATGCGAATGTCGCTATCGCTCATGATTAGAGTTTCGTGGGTGGCTTCGGGCAGCAGCGCGCGCAAACTCCAGACTTTCGCATTGGGGAAAGGTGAGACGCCGGCAACGATGAGGCGCGACTGGATGTGCGGGTAGCCCGCCATCACGCGCCGGGCGATAACGGTGGCAGGATCGGATTCATCATGCACGGAAAGCAGCACTTCGAACGCCGGGTAGTGCTGTTCGAACAGGCTCCGGAGATTGGCTTCCGTGTTGTCTTCGGCACCGGATAAAGGGCGGAGCACCGAGAGTGGAGGCGGCGTTACCTTAAGTGCAGCGGGCCGGGGTGCGCCGCTGTGCAGATACCGCGCCGCGGCGATGACAGCGAGCACGCAGTAAACGACAGAACCCGAGAGCAGCGCCATCAGCGGTACTACGATAAAAACGGCGCGCATGAGGAATATTATCGTCGGTACCGCCGGTCACATCGATCACGGCAAGACGGCTCTCGTCAAAGCCCTGACCGGCACGGATGCGGACAGGCTGGAGGAAGAGAAACGCCGCGGGATCACGATTGATCTCGGTTTCGCCCATCTCCAGCTTACGAAGGACATCCGGCTCGGCTTTATCGACGTGCCCGGACATGAGCGATTCGTGCGAAATATGCTGGCGGGCGCGGCCGGAATCGATCTGGTGCTCTTCGTCATTTCGGCGGCGGAATCGATCAAGCCGCAGACGCGCGAGCACTTCGAAATATGTCGGATGCTGGGCGTCAAAGCGGGTGTTATCGCGCTGACGAAAGTGGACCTGGTCGATCCGGAACTGCTGGAACTGGCCCGGTTTGAAGTGGACGAGTTCGTGGCGGGCTCATTTCTGGAAGGTGCGCCAAAGATAGCGGTGAGCGTTGTTACGGATGAAGGCATTCCGGAATTGCGAACGGCGCTGGAATTCGCGGCGCGCAAGGTGGAAGAGAAGAAAGCGGCTGGAGTATTCCGCTTGCCGCTGGATCGCGCGTTCACGATGAAGGGCTTCGGAACCGTGGTCACGGGGACGTTGATCTCCGGTGTATTGCAGGCGGAACAGGAAGTGGAGGTTCATCCCGCTGGAAAGCGGCTGCGTGTGCGCGGCATTCAGGTTTACGGCGAGGAGGCGGCGCGTGCGAGGGCAGGGGAGCGGACGGCATTGAATCTCGCCGGGATCGAAGCGCCTGAACTTCATCGCGGGATGGTCTTGACCGAGCCCGGGCGATTCGGGGCGGTTGCCGTGCTGGACTGCAGGCTTGACTTGCTGGCTTCAGCAAAGCCGCTGAAAAATCGTGCACCTGTGCATTTTCATATCGGCGCGGCCGAGGTCGTGGGCGAGGTGCGTTATCTCGACGATCGCTCGGCGCTCGGGCCGGGCGGCTCCGCGTGGGCGCGCATCGTTCTCAGGGAGCCCGTGCTGGCCTTTCCCGGAGACCGCTTCATCGTGCGAATGTTCTCGCCTGTCACGACCATTGGCGGCGGCGTGGTGACTGATATCAGCGGCCACAACTATCGTCGTGAGGCTGCGGCGGCCCGGCTGGCGGCGATGAGTCCTGAATTGCTGGTGACGGAGAGTGAGTGGGGGCTGCCGAGAGCTCAGTTAGTTGCCTGGACGGGCTTGCGCGAGTTTGGCGCGATGCCTGGTGTTGAGTCTGCGGGAGACTGGCTGGTGTCGCGCGCGCGGATCGCGGACGACAGGCGCAGGCTTGTCGAAACCTGCCGGGCTTTTCACAAAACGCATTCTCTGCTGCAGGGCATCCCAAAGCAGGATCTAAAGACCCTGGTGATGATGGATGCTTCGGTTGAAGTCTTCGAACATGCGCTGGCCGGGGCCACGGAGTTGGTGCAGGATGGCGATGTCTTCCGTCTGAAGACGCACAAGGTCGTGCTGAAGCAGGACGAAGAGCAGGCGCGAACTGCCATTGAAACTTCGTTCGCGCAGGCGGGGCTGGCGGCGCCGGCAATGACGGAGGTGCTGAAAGGTTCCGGCGTGGAACCGGCGCGGGCGCGCGCGATTCTGCAGATCCTTTTGCGAGAGGGAAAGTTGAAGCGGATTTCGGACGAACTGGTGCTCGATGCCGGGTCGCTGTCCCAGCTTCGCAATGTGCTGGCGTCGCGGCGTGGAGAGCGATTCAGCGTGCCGGTGTTCAAGGAATGGACCGGTGTGTCGCGGAAATACGCGATTCCGATCCTTGAATATCTCGATCGCGAGCACGTCACGAAGCGCGACGGGGATGAGAGAGTGCTGCTGTAGCGAGGGCAAGCGTCGAGAGGAGTCTCTGAACTCCTGAAGTCTATCCCATGTTGCGGTGTCTGTCGGGGAATCAACTTG
>ODAK010002124.1_pt1 | contig 20976 bp, 29 predicted proteins | sample 1539591 | NCBI WGS metagenome assembly ODAK01 (sample SAMEA3539303, study PRJEB22396) | soil metagenome | biome: tundra; feature: field; material: soil | place: USA | collected 2010-05 | depth 0.15 m | reverse complement strand
CCCTATTGAATGGTTCAAACTATTTTTACGCAGACGGTTCGCGTCCCATGACGGGAACTCTGACAGTTAATGGCGGAATTACTGCCTCAAGTGCAATCAGCGCTTCTAATTTATCCGGATCGAACTCTGGGGATCTGATTCTACTGCCTTTTGGAGGGGCGCCTAATAGTAGCGGAGCCTCAGTCGTTTCTCAGCAACTAACACTTCTTCCGGCCGACAATACAAACGCCGGGCTTATTTCTAGTAGCGCCCAAACCATTGGGGGAGCAAAGACTTTCACTAGTACAATCAGTGCTTCTAATTTATCTGGGTCAAACACTGGCGATTTGATTTTACTACCGTTCGGCGGTCAGCCTAATAGTAGTGGGGCGACTCTTACCTCCCAGCAATTAACGCTTCTTCCGGCTGATAATACAAACCCTGGGTTTATCTCCAGTAGCGCGCAGACCATAGGCGGCGCAAAAACTTTCACCAGTTTCACAACTTTCTCGTCATCGGCCCAAGCCGGACAATTGACTCTCCAGCCGACTACCACAGCCAACGACGCGGGTGGCATTCGATTTCTTAATCCGGCAGCATCTGGTAATAAGAATTTCTATATCGGGGCAACTCACGCAAGCACCAACGTCCTTGAAATCACTCCGTCTACGGCAAATGATGGGACGACATTTTCCACTCCAGTGCTGAAAGTGGCCGCTAGTGGAACTGTTACAGCGAATGTGAATGTGAGTGCGACAAGCATTTCGACTGGAAGCATCGTTTCTGCTGGAGGACTTGGGGTTGCAGGAAGCCTCTACGTAGGCAGCACAACGCATTTGCAGGGCGCTTTGAATATGGACAGCAATGCCAGGATTTACGGCACTGTTGGAACTGTCGGAAATCCATCGATCTGCGTGAATGAGACAACGACAGGGATTTACTTCGGAAGCGGTGGGAGCGGGCATCAGTTACTCGGGGCTGCTAACGGTATCAATATGTTTACGTTTGATTCTACCGCTGGGGCTAGTTTCCCTCTACCAGTTGGAATAGGAACTACATCACCGAATCTTGGGAGCTTTAATTCGCATTGGGGAGTTTTATCTATCCTAGGCAATGGAACTGCCGGACAGGGTGCTGGGTCACTTGAGCTTGGCCCAGCCACCGCGAGTAGCAATCCGGGTGACTACGTCTACATACTACGAGGATATAACGGATCTAATGCCGTATCAGTAGTGAAAACGCTTGTCGGCTCTACTTCCTCCGCCGGGAGCATTGCCTTACAAACGGCAAATAGTACGGGAGGCATGGTAACGGGAATTAATATCGACCAAAATCAATTGGTTTTCGTTCCTGGAACTCTAGCTCTTGCGGGTTCATCGTCAGCCGTAATGATTGGAAACGGAACAAGTGCCGTTTCTTTCGTGTCCCCAGGAAGTAACGGAAACCTATTAACGAGTAACGGTAGTAGTTGGGTAAGCCAAGCAGCGGGCGCGGCAAGTTATCTGATACCCACCTTTCAGAAGTTTAGTAGTAGCGGTACTGGAACTTGGACAAGACCTTCTCCAGCTCCTCTTTATATCAAAGTCCAAATGGTGGGCGGTGGCGGTGGAGGCGGTGGGACTGGCGCCACCGCTGGTGCTGGCATATTGGGCGGCGGGACTACGTTTGGTAGTAGCTCCGCTAATGGTGGCGGCGGCGGCGGGGCTACGGGAAGTAATGGGGCTGGGGGATCAACGAATCTTGTTTCTTCCACCGGCTTTGGGTGGACAGGTGGTCGTGGTGAATCCGGTGACGCTTCCATTGCAACATTATCAGCCGTTGGAGGACAGGGTGGGGGATCGTTTTACGCAGGCGGTGCAGCAGGCGGTGAGGGCGGGGCCGGAACCGGGGGGTATAACGGGTACGTAAATACTGGGGCGGGCGGCGGTGGTGGAGGCGGCAATGCTACGGTTACCGCAACAGGTGGCGGAGGCGGCGGTGCTGGCGGGTTTGTTGATATGATTATCCCAGCCCCCTCTAGCGCTTATCAACTTTATGTAGGTTTCGGTGGCGCCGGAGGCACTGTCGGAACTTCAGGTAGTGCCGGGGGAGCAGGCGGATCGGGTGTGGTTTTAGTTTGGGAGATGTATCAATAGGTGAGCTTCCGAACAAAAATCTTTAAACTCATGCCTTGGAACGGGGGCACCAATACGTCTTTAGATCCTTCTATTATCCCTTCCCACCAACTCACAAAAGCCGAGCACTTACTATTTGGCATCAACGCTGCCCGCAACATGCGAGACGGGATTAATTTCAATTGGGACTCTTCTACCGCAAACTCAGGTAGCAACGGAGAGACAATCCTTGGCCTTTGCGATTTCTGGTATGGAAGTAGCGGCGTCAAAACCAATTTCTTGATGGGAGTGGGGAGTTCCGGAAATCTATACCAATGGAATAAGCAATCGGGACTTCGCACCACAATCCCCCTTGCTTCCTCATCGGCAGGATCTTCAGCAACGCCTTGGCCCCAGTTTAATAATCGAATCTCTTTTGAAGTCATGAACAACATGCTGATCTTTACCGGAGATCAAGGGGGCAACTTCCCTAGACAATACGCCCCATTTTTATCAAGTAGCGCTTTCGATCTCCAGGGGTCTCCCCCTCGCATGAGTTTTATGCGGGAATTCATGGGTAGGCTTTGGACGAACGATAAAACGCTCCTCGATAGAGCAAACTACTGCCCCCCCGGAGATCCGAACACCTGGGGCGGCATTGGCGATAGTGGGGCAATTGATATCGGAGTTGGGGACGGGGATCCCGTTGGCCTCTCAGCCATCTTTCCGGCTTTTCAAAATACGCTCTATATCGCAAAACAAACAAAGCTCTATTCCATAACGGGATACACGCCTGAGACTTACCAAATTAACACCATTTCCGATGGGATTGGGTGCGTCTCTCACAATGCCGCAGTAGCAATCGATCACGACGATATTATCTTTCTCTCTGAAAAAGGAGTCCATAGCCTTATAGGAACCATCCAGTTCGGAGACGTAGAAAGTAAATATCTCTCAAAAGATATCCAAGGAACGATAAATACTTCGTGGACTAAATCGGCTTTGGCTAACGCCTGGGGATGCTATCTCTCCCAAATAAACAGTGTCGCCTTCTGCGTTCCAGACACCAACTACGCAGGCACCGGAAATACCGCAATCTGGCTTTATAATCTAACCCACCAAGCGTGGTATGTCTGGCCTACCATTGATTGCCAAAGCATTGTGTCGTCCTACGACACCGATAAGCGCAGATTTTATTTAGGAACAACAACGGGAAGAGTCGCTAAAACTTTCAATAATACTAATTACGATATTTCAATAGCTGGCGTGAATGCGGTCATTACGATGACGGTAAAGACGGGGTTCATCTTCCCTGAAGAAAATCCCATGATAGTAAACGCGATTAAGCGCTTTACTCTTATCTGGGGCCCCTCGGGAACGGTGAACGTCACCGCTACAATCCAAATAGATAATTACACGCCACAAGCCCTAAATTTCGCGGTAACTGGGACCAACAATGTCCTCGGAGTAAACTTTATCCTGGGGAGTTCGCCTCTGGGTTTTAAATCGGTTACAGAACCTTACTCTCAGACTATCGATGGCTACGGCCGAAGCTTTCAAGTGACTTTAATTCAATCCGGACAACAAGCCGCAGTCAATATTCAAGGAATTGCCGTAGAATATGAACCCTTGGGCCCAGCCCAAGAAACAATTACTTCGGGGTAAATTATGCCAGCGCTTACAATTACAAAAACTTATGTGAATGGAAATGTTCTAACGCAGACCGATTTGGATAATGCCTTCAATTCCATTTCGACGCTTCTTAATACGACTCTCTTAGATTATCTGAATGTGCAGACCGGGGGTTTGCTCGGAACTAATCTCGCTAATGGAACCATTGGGAATGCGCAGTTAGGACTTGGTTCTGTTGGAACCGCCCAAATAGCTAGCAGTGCGGTTATTTCAAGTAATTTAGCTTCTAATATAACGATTCAAAATTTGAACACGCCTGCATTTTCAGTCGGCTCTACGGGTCAGGCGACGGGACTTTTTACCCTTTTTAGCGGGGTTGGGGCAAGCTCAGCGGGGCTTTATAGCTCCGCCGGGGGCGCGCTGGTTACGCAGTCTGGATTATATCCCTCTTCTAGCGCGAATGCGCTCATACAAGCAGGTGGGGCCAACTTCCTAAACGTAGTAAGTTCTTCCGGTGCAAACGCTGGGCGGCCAGTTGTCGTTAGCGCCATCCCTAGCAATGCCGGATTAATGATAGTTCGGGGAGCGGCGGCGGTCGATGGGTCTACTGCTAGCATTGCATTCGGTGAAGGATTTACCGTGTCGAGATCTGGCTCTGCACAGGTCCTGATTACCTTCACTAACGCATTTTTTGACTCCCCAGCGGTTACGGCTACCCCGGCCAAGCTAGATGGTGGAATAAAGAATAACTCGTTAACCGTTAGCTCAACGCCTACCACGGTAACCGTTGACAGCGTAAACGCAGCAACAGGTTCCGCTCAAAATACACAATTTCACTTTATAGCAATTGGGCAAAGGGGCGTTTAGTTTGCTAGTTAGATCCTACATAGAACGTTCAGACTTTTGCGAGATCCGTCGCTGGGCTGCGATTGATCCGGGGGGTATCCTCACAAAAGAAGAATTGAGTCCTACGACTTTCATAGCTTCTGTATCCGACACCCAAATGGCTGCGGCGCTTTCGGTTTTACTTACCAACTCCAAACACTTTTGCATAACCGAGGGGCTTTTCTCAAACCCTGACCTAACACCTCGTGTCAGGCGTGAAGCGCTAAGATCACTTCTCCTCTATGTTGAAGAGTTCGCAAAAGCGTTAGAATACAAAGGCCTCTTTTGTATCCCCATAAGTAAATCGATGGGGCGGCATTTTGAAAAACAGGGCTTTAAGATGATAAAAGAAAACGTAGCTACGATGCATAAAAGGATTGGGGGATAACATGGGTGGGTTCATATCAAACACAACACAACAACAACAGACTTCTTCCGTTGACTCTAACCTAAGCGCTGCCGGACAACAGGACCGAACCGCTTCTAACACCGCACTAAGCGACTATCAAAACTTAGCCAATTCTCAAAACACCTACACGCAGAACGCCCCGAATCAATATGCGCAAATGCTGCAAAACTATTCTCAAGGGGGGTTTTTACCAAACCAGACTCAAATAGGAGCAGCAAATCAGTACGCACAACAACAATTTGCCCCGCAACAAGCAGCCCTAAATAACACGTTTACTCAGGCCGGAATAGATAACAACCGACAAGCAGCAAGCCTTGGGCGATCGGTAAATGACCCGATCCTTGCCGCAAAACTTGCCCAGTACCAAGGCCAACAACAACAAGTACTCTCAGGCCAGCAAACAGCGATGGGATCACAAGTTGCAATGGGAATGCCACAGCAACAATTAGGATTTGCGCAGCAACTCTCAAACCAGGCTTTTGCAAATAAACAAAATATTTTTAATTTAGGTCAGACGGCACTTACCAATGAACAAAACTGGGCACTAGCTAACGCCAATAGAACGACATCGGGACAAGGGAGTGCTACGCCAAACCCCCTCTCCATGATTATGAGTTTAGGCGGCGTTGCTGCTATTGCGGGGGCCTCACCAGGATCGGGCGCTCCCTCGACGCAAAACCCAAGTGGGCTTGGAATGCCTGGATCGGGCGGCGGCGGCGGGGGAAGCGCATATTCTGCTCCCCCAGGATATGATTATTACGCTCCAAGCCAGTCCACGATGCCACAAATTTCTTCACCAACGTTCGGAGGTCCTCAAGCTAACACCGGATTTGGAAGCGCCATGGGTGGACAAGGAAGTCTTTTCAGCATGGGTGGAGCGGGGAGCGGGGGCGGCCTAATTGACTCTGGAGTTACTGGCCTCGCAACGGACGTAGCTTTAGCTTAAAAAGGAAGGTAGATATTTTATGGCAAGCCCAGAAGCCCCTTATGTCCCTAGACTTGATTTGCAAGCCGGAAGTCCGGGCCACGACATAGCGACCGCGGCACAAGGATTTGGTCAGGCTCTTCAGCAATTCCAAGCAAGCCGAGCCTATAACCAAGCTTCTGATACTCTGCAACAGATTCAACAATCGGAGGCTTCCGAGTCTGATAAAGCAAAACAAAGAAATGATCTGGCAAACCAATTAGGCTTTCATCTTTTGGGTTTGGGACAAACTACAAAACAAGTCGAGATGGCTCAACAAATGGCGGCACCCAAGCAAACTGGATATGATAATGAGTTTGATTTATTTCAGAGGGGAACCCCACAGCAAATTAATCAGTATAACCAATACAAACAGCAAGCTTCGCTTGGGCAACACCAATATTCAGAATCGGAAATTTTAGCGGGCGCCCAAGGGGATGGCCCGAGAAATAGCCTTATTGAGGCTAAGAAAGCCTCAAATCCAAAATTTGGGACCGATGGTCCCACTCCATCCGATATAAAATACGCAAACAAAAGACTGACAGAATTCTCAACGGCCATAGATCCAAACATGAGAAGGGGATCTAACTTTGCAGCCCAACAAGGTCTTGCTAACGCTTCAGATAGGTTATCCGTTTTCGAAAAGCAATTCCCGGATGGAAATGTACCTAAAGCGCAGACCGCAGAAGCGGCAACTCTTGCTGCGACTATTATGCAAGGAGGAAACTACGCTCCACATTCTGATCAGTTAAACGCAATGATCCCCCACACCGGAGCCGGTGTCTATGCTGATACTATGAGTTTTCTCACGGGTGAACAGTGGGGAAAAAATCAACAAACCTTTATGAAAACCATGTTTGACACAGGAAAAAGAGAAGGGGATTTGGCTAAAGCTAAAGTATCGCAAGAACAATTTGCCGGTGTCGCAAATTATGAAGACCTAAGAACTTCGGACGCGCTACCTAAGGGGAAATTTGAGGCAGTCTTTAAAAGCCGAACGGGTGGAAAGAGCATGAACGACTACGATGCTTATAAAGCTAATGGCTACCAACTACCCAACGCAGCATTACCTCCGACGCCTCAAGTCCCGGCAAATATGCCAAAACCAGATTTCAGTAAAATGTCAGACGGTGAGTTGCAACAATATTTAGGTGCGCCAAAATGAACCATGAAGAGTTACTAGCCGCAGCCCAACAAAAAGCGATGGCTGATCAGCAAGCACTTCAGCAACGGGCGCAACTTCAGACCCAAGCTGAAGCTAAGTGGACGCAAGGCGCTCAGCAAGCGGGACAGATTGGTAGCCGCTGGGATTTGCCAGATAAAAATTCTCCACTCTCCGCTTTCGAAAGAGGGGGTTTGGGCGCTCTTCGTTACCCAGATAAACAAATGAAATACCTTGAGGGAAAGTTTGGAGAGGGAAACGTCCAAGTTAATAAAATGGATGAGAACTCTTCTAATTTTTTAGTGAAAGATGAATCTGGTATCCACGAAGTAGACCCCCATGGGTTAATGGATATCCCAAATGACATTATGTCGGGTCAGTACGGGCAAGCACTAAACCGTATTAAAGGAGCTAATCTTAAAAACACGATCGGAGGTGCCGCTCAGTTTTTAGCTGAAAAAGGTCCCCTTGTCGCTGCCGCTAGTGCTGGGGCTGCGGCCGCTGCACCGGAAGGAATGGCGATTGGGGCAATGGGCGGGCCCTTTGCTCCTGTTACGGTTCCTCTTGGAGGCCTTATTGCAGGCGGACTTGGGGCAATGGCCGCAGGTGGGGCTGAGAGTGCGGCAGAGGGCACAATCAGAATGGGCATGGCGAAAATAGAACAAGCAACAGGAGTCCCTCTTCCCTATGCCAAAGATTTAACAGCTGAAGATTTATCCCATCAAATGGTCGGAGATATGATTTTTTCAGGGCAACAGGAACTTGCAGCGCCATTCTTAAATGCCGGAATAAAGGGAAGCGGAAAAGTTTTGGCAACGGCCCTAGAGAGGGCGGGAGATAGTCCAGAAGCCAAAACCGCTATCACTGCTCTACTAACAAAATTCTCCGGAATGAAAGAGGGGTTAGCCAGGGCGTGGGCCGAAGCCCCCAAAGCTGTTGCTGACTACGTTCCGGACGCGATAAAAGATAAAATAAACGGCACTTTTAATCTGTTAGATGCACAAAAAGCCAAGGTTCAAGATTTCTTTGATAATGCCATCTCCGCCAAAAAAGCCATTGGGAAACAGTATGACGCCATTGAAAAAGCGGCTGGCGACAAAACTTTTGACTCTAGTAGCGCCTTAAAACCAGGGACCGAAGATGCCCCCTCTTTTTTGGACACGATTACGGATTTGCAAAAAAATAAGTATTTGGATGCTGATTTAAATGTAGTACCAAAAAACCCGCAGGCGATTTCTAGAGATACCACAGGAAGAAATGGCGCTCTCCTTGGTGATATTGTCTCTGGCTTTCGTGATTTTGTGGCAAACAAAGGACAAATGTCTTACTCGGCCTTAAGGCAATTTAAATCCGATATGTCTAACTACATCGACGGAGAAGGGCAAGCGAGTGATGGATATTTAAGAAAGGTCGCGACCCAAATTCAGACTCAAGTCAAAAATCATCTTTCTCAAGGCTTAAACGAAATAGATCCATCCCTTTCTGATGCCTATGGAAAATTAAATAGCAAATATGGGAATTTAATGGATGGAACTCTCCTAGAAGACATGGCTAAGAAATCTTCAGATAACAAACTTGATGTCTTTCTGAGATCCCTTCACAAAGCCGATGGCTCTTACAATTCTACAATGATGGAAGAAATTGGGAATATCCTGGGGATCGATAACCCCACAAAAGACATTCTGCACATGCAGGCAGCGAAAGAATCTCTTCCCTGGTTTCAAGGTAAATCCCTATTTGGAGTTCCTTTGCCCACTGGCAAGATGGCACAAGTGGGTATGGCACAAGGAAGACAACTTTTTGATGACGCGCTTTCTACGGCTAATACAGTCGCGAAAGCTCCTGAAGAAATAGGAAGTGTCGCAGGTTCCGTAGCCTCATCGCAAGATCAAGATTCTGTCATAGGCGCTCTTAAGAAGTTTCATTCCGTTTACAAGGCACTTCCGGAAGATAAACAACAAAGCTTTTTATCTGATCCTAGCGCAATCTCTTCGGTTAGTTCCTTGATCAGACAAAGCCCACAGATAGAAGAAGACAACAAATCCCAGATCCTAAAACAAGCTGGCGCCTTTCAAAACTCGCAGTTCCAACCCCCGGCAGGCCCCTAATGGATGACCAAGCCGAAATCTACCGCGCCCTTCACCAACTAGGCCGTGGGCTAAACGACACAACGGCGTGCCTTGCTAGAATTGAAGAGAGACTTACTAACTTCATCGATCGGGTAGATACCCGGGATAAAGAACAAAAAACAGAATTTGAAGACGTACAAAACCACGTTCAAACCGTTCGAACGGTAAGTAAGGTGGGCGCGTTTGCGATGTCTGGGATTGCTATTTTAGCGGGTATCTATCGCGCTATCGTGGGACACTAATCAGCTTCTTTAACACTCGCCCCAGTCCAAGCCCCTGGTTTCACGGGAACCGAAGATCCAAGTTTTGACAGATCAGACCCTTCGCGAGCCTTAGCCCCTGGGTTTTGAGCGCCAGCCTTGCGCTGACCTTCGATAGAGATTTCAGAGAGGTTTCCGCCCTTGGGATGGAAATTGGAAGCCCCCATCATGTTACCCGTCATCGAGCCCTTAACGTGGCCTGTCCCCTTTACGGGTTTAACGGAACTCTGTACCAAAGTTTTCATTCCATCACTTTTTGCCATAGAAACTGTCTCCTTTTTTAGGCTCGGAAGCAATCCGAGTCCATTCGGGCTTATCGGGATTAAATCCAATGTATTTTTTCATTTGCTCGGGGATGGTCTTCACTTCTTTAATCCTGGTCCCCTCCGAAAGAGGCTTAGGGCCGTTATCCGCGCCATGACCTGTCACAGGTTCCAGGCTTGTCGTTTTACTTCTTCGAAGCTTATTCATCGGGCCCCCTCTATCTCTCTTATTCTAGCATAGGAGCTAGTGCGTTTTCTCCTTAGATACTTTCTTCTTTTTGGCTCGTGGCGGCGTAGGGAGATCTTTAGGAATTCTAAAAAGCCCGATATTCTCTAAGTCCTCATCGGATAAGGGTTTGAGCTCAACTCCGCCGTAAGTGAAAACGACTTCGACCGCTCCCGCCTTTTTAAACTTTTGAGCTATGGCCCCCATTTGTTCCTCGGTGAGGTCTGCCTCACTTATCATCACAAACTTGTCTTTTACTTGGAACGTCTCAACTTTTAGTTTTCTTAGGTCCATCAAAAAGCCCCCCAATCCAGTGAAATACTTTAGCCCAAAAACTGTGCCTGGCCTCGATCTTATGAATTAAAGAAATCTGATTAAAAGTCTGCCTCTCAACCCAAAAATCTTTATTAGACATGCGCCCACACATCGCCCGATAAAATCCGACTGATTTGGGCGGCCGATATCTTAAACTGCGGGGCAATAAGCTTCTGTTTCAACCCCTGTTTTGCTAGTTTTCTAATCTCTTTAATGTCCTGTTCGGTTAGCTTTGTTCGCCTTTTTCGCCGCATATGAAGCTTTCTTTGAGAGGGGGTCATTATTGGCATTTCTTTTCCTTTCAATTGCCGTTTTAGTCCTATGGCAACAATTACACAACCCTTGAAGTCCCGACGAGGGAACAAACATTTTAGCTATGTAATTAACTCCCCCAACCTCGCCCACTGGCTCAACATGGTCAATAGTGACTTTGGTTACGGGTTTTCCCCGATCGGGGCATTCTGGGTTTTCGCACCTAGGAAACCCATCGGAACCGACACATCTTTTCTTAGCTAGCTGCCAAGGTTTTGACCATTGCCAGACTTTTCGAACGGCACTATGGATGCGTTTTAGGTTATCAGGCCCAAGCCCATCTATCTTAGGCGCTTTTGATTTCGCCATGAGAAGTCAGCTTTTCATTAAGGGCTAAGAAAAACTTGTCGTACACCGCTTGTCCCTTAAACCGCATCCGGACTTCCGATTCGCGGGTAAGCCCTAACTCGGCCTGGGACGTAGAAACGAGGCTTCCAAAGACAGAAAACCAGTTCACAGACATTCGTCCTATTAGGACAATATCCCCAACCTCTACCTCGCAATTGACTGGCTTTAGATCGGAGTCGGAAGGGTCATAAAAGCCGGGTCCAACCGCCAAGGCCCTCACAAACATGGGTAAATTCATATCCAAGCCATCGATCTTCTTCTCAGCCCCTCCCGATAAGTGAAGTTTGACCGAAGTCCCATCCGCCCTCTTTACTTCTTTGGAGTACTCTTGGCCTGTGACCTTCTCAACTAAAAGGACATCGCCGGTTAAGTACATTTCCCCTTCACAAAGACGCGTCGCCTCTCGGAAGGGCTCTAGGTATTTTGATTCATCACACAACTTCATTTTTCTCCCCCATTAAATTCAATCTCGGTATCTAGTTTTAAAGTCTTCATGATTCTATCATTGGCGTCTAGCATACTCATCAAAATCGCTTGAACGAACTTAGGACCCCCAAGCATTAGAATTCTAGTCACCGAGTCCGCTATTTTCTTAGACTCTAGTTTTATCGTCTCTTGCGATTCTTTTAAGATCCTATCTTCTTCGGTCATTCGCTTCCTTTCCTAACGCGCTCTTGAATCTCCCTAACACTATCTTCATCCACGTCAATGTAACTCACGGCCGATTGCAGAGACTTCCACCCGGCTAGCTTCTTTAACTGAAAAACGTTAGCCCCTTTTCGGACGCACTCAGTGAGGTAAATCTTTCGAAGGGTATGGGGCTTAAGCCCAACATCCCGAAGGGCGTTGTAAAAGGTCTTATAATGACAAGTCATCTCGGGCCCCTCGACCTCTGGGACATTGATTTTTCGCTTCCTGTCTCCCTTACCTAAGATAACCCCGTCTTTAAGAGTAAGAGACTCGGTATACCTCATCCCGGTAAGTAAGAGCTCCATCGCCTTTCGCTTTATCGAAGGGTTCGTGATGGAGGCTATCTTTTCTCGCGCGGATTTTGCGGTTTCTGAAGTCGTTTTTTCTAGGTATTTATCCCGGAAAAGCCGGGCGTTTTTCTTCCTATAATCCCGATAGGGGTTACGAGAATCGGGTTCGGCATAATCCCAAAACCCACAGACCTTCCCCCAGGTCATAACCCTGGTGTAGTCGCTTTGGGTTTTACAGAGTTCGTCCCATAGCTTTTGCGGATCGCCTGTGAGTACGGGCAAAAGCCTGCCTAGCGTTAATTTCGTGTTGTGCAAGGTTTTAGGGGCCCAGGCGTTTTTCATGTCTTCTAGATACCGCTCTACCTTAGTTACCATGACTTAATACCTCCACTTTCAATAATATATTAATTATTGCAACGTGTCAAGTCTGGGGAGGTCGTTCTTGGTAACTCCTAATAAATCCAATCACATAATCAAGGGCTTTAATCTGGGTATTTTGGCAGTCTAAAACCTTATCGATACTCACTTGGAGGGGGGAGAGATCGGGCGATGGGGGAATTGCCATACTCCCATCGCCCGGACTCATTGGTCTTTTCACGAGGAGAACGTGTTCTAAGGCGTTACTTACGCAAAAAATTGCGTAAATAGCAACTACGGAGTAGATCCTCTCTAATTCCAGACATTTGGATAGGTAAATTAAGGTAACAACCCCAAACGCCGCTCTAAATAACACTTCCCTTATCTCCTTCGATAAAATTGTAGTCTTTATTGAACGTATCGCCCCTGAGGATTTTAAGTAAAAACTCATCAAAACTCCACCCCCGGGGATGCCGAAATTTCCCCTTTTCAGACAGTAAATTACAACTCCAAAGCCCGGACTCTACATCTTCCGTATAGACTCTAAACATCTTATTGGTTCGAACAAGAAAGCTCTGAAGAGTTTCTCTTGGGTCTTCAAAACCGATGTCTTTATCTAAGGAAGCCCGGTAGACGTTATCGAGTATCACCACGAGATCGAGGGCTGAGATCCAGCGCCTTCGGTGATCAGAACTGTTCTCTGATTTTCGCTTCCGCTTTATCATTTAAAAGGGGATCGAATCTTCTGAGCCTTGATCGTGCGCTTCTTCCTTTTCAAATTTGGTTAAGTCATGAAGGGGAATGTCTTTGAATTTGGTATCGTCTACAACTCCCGGAAGTGGAACGATAGTGTACTTGGTCTGCATCTTCTCCCCGACCCGGGATATCTTTAAAACCGTTTTCTCAAGGTCAAAGTCTTCGGCCAAGGATTTTAGAAAATCGTAGGTGACGCCACCTTGCTCAAAAATCTTACACACATATTTTTCCCCATACTCGGGGTTTACTTCCTTGGTTAAGATATTACAACGGAAGCGAAAGCTTTTCTTAAGCCCTTCCCCGCACAACACACACCCTTCGCCTTCGCAAGGCTCACTTTTTCCGGTATTCCAGTGTTGGGAGTAATCAAAGATTTCGCCTCGAAGGATGCCCTTTATGGACTCCCCCGCTTTGATTTTTAGAAAGTTATTTGGGCCCTTCGGACGTTCTTTGAATATCATTTTTCCCCCTTACGTATTTTTCAACAAAACCCATAACGATTTCAGGACTCTCGACAATTGGAATAATGGCGCCGCCGTTAGCGAGCAGGTGCGTGCATTTAGTTGCTTCCGAATAGTAGGCACAAAAAACAAGTGGTAAAGATACCAAGATCTCTACTTTGGTATTTGCGTGTGTGAACTTCCCAATCATTTAAAGATATCGATGACCTTTTTGAACCTAGCCGTTAAGTGCTTTTCATCCCTGACTTTGGCTAGGTTGTGCAATTTCAAAAGCCATTGGACAATAACCTCTCTTTCCCAATCTTGCAAATAAACGATGCCGTTACCTGGGGGGAATTTGAGGGCTAGTTTGATGAGGTCTTTTCTTGCTTTGACGGTCGAATTCCCGTCACTAATGAGAATGGAGCTTAGTTTTTTAAGGGTGTTGTAGATAAACACCTTTTCTTCGGGGGTGACTTTAAATTTTAGAGGCGGCGTTCTTGGCATAAAGGCCAGCGTCAAGGCGTCTTGGGTATTTGGAGGGGGGGAGCTCTTTGAGGCAGTTTGCGCAATCAACGCGATCGGGGGAGTCAGCGATTTCTAGCATATGCCAGCTTACATGGTAGCCACAAAGCGTCGATTTCCCGTCACTAGTTAGTCTGTGTCTTTTGGGTTTTTTAACAACTTCAAAACTTTTTTGACAGTGCGGGCATTTCATTTAGACCTTCGAATGTGGTTAAGTTGACAATCCAACTCATGAAACTTTTTACCATCTTTTCCGATAGGTTCTAACCACATTTTGACATGATCCCACTGATAGCGGGTTAGTTGGAAAAGCCGGGGCTCGTTTTGACGGGCAATGGGGGCTTCGAAGTCTATGACGTTGGGGTATTTGAGATCAAACCTAACCCAAACTCTTTGGTCTTGAGGGACCATGCGGGGGATTTTAAAACCCGAGAGTCTCACCATGGCGGCTGGCTTGTAAAAGCAATCGCCTGGGATTTCAAAAGTGCGGTTTGTTTTAAACTGCACGATATCTCTTTCGTGAAGTCCAAAGATTAGTTCAATCCACCGTTCCATTTCCACATTTGGGGGCTTAGCCTTCACAATTTTTAGAATAAACATACGACCCAGAAGCGTTCCTTCGAATTTTTTAAGTAGTTGGTAGCTTGTGATATTCATTATTCGCTAGGTTTCCTGTGAATTAGGCTTAGAATTTTAATCATGGGAGCGCAAACATTAAATGACGTTTATGACTACGCGTTAAGCCTCTATGCGACTCCCTATCAATGGGGCGGGGGCCATGACGTCGCTTTAGACGTCAATTATGGATTAGATTGCTCGGGATATGTCAGAAAACTTGTGGCCTATGCAGGCTGCGGCCCTGCGGGCGACCATACGGCCGATGATTTTTACCACTACTATCTAGGAAACGGCTACCTCAATACCCCGGGCATGGGGGCCATGGCGTTTTTTGGGACAACCGACCGTGTTCACCACATAGGCTTCTGTATCGACTCCAAAATCATGTTGTCCGCAGCGGGCGGCGGAAGCCATGTTAATACGGCGATTGTCGCTAGTCGTGCTAACGCCATGGTGAAAATTGAACCAATTGATATGCGCCATGATTTTCTTTGCGTCATTATGCCGCTCTACCAACTGCCTTTAACGTGACATGGGAAGATCCCCCAAATTTCTGGAAGTGGGGGAGCGTTTTGGAAGACTCGTTGTTGTTGCGACCGCTGGCCAAGAAGAGGACACAGGAAAAACCCTAGCTCATTTGCGTTGTGATTGTGGAAGTGTGCTTTTTCGAACATGTTCTGCTATGAGGCGGGGAAATACAAAAAGTTGTGGATGTCTAGCGTCGGAACATGGTCATAGGATTGGATTAATTTACGCCCGTAAAAAAAGAGAAGAAGACTAGGAAAAAGGCGCTATACTTAAAACTAAGGGGGTTCATATGTCGGCGTGGTTAGTAGGTCTACTTTTACCGTTAGCAGAGAAAGCTGGGATTTCCCTTTTGGAATACGCTTTGAAGTCTTTGGAAGCCAAATACCCAGGGCTTACTTCCATTGTAACGGGAGTGATTAACTGGATCGAAGGCCAAGCGGCTTCGGGTAATCCCGCGCCCGTCCTCCAAATGCAAGAGCACCTTGAGAAATTAGGCGCTAAGGTTCACTAGCCGTGACGCTTACTCAAATCATTTTAGTCGGGACCGTAGTCAGTCTTGTTCTCTTCGATATTGTCATTGCTATGGTCAATACCCGTAAAACCATAAGTATGACGGTCTATGAAATCTCGGAAAAGTTTCCCATTATCCCATTCGCTTTGGGAGTCGTCATAGGGCACATCCTTTGGAAGTAAGCGTCTAGACAAAATTCCTAATAAGAGTACGCTTTAGATAGATTTTCCACCCACAATTTGAGGTTCCCCATGAAAGTCGTTCTAGTCTTTCTAATCGCCTTAGTTTTATCTGTCTCGGCGCACGCCAAAGACACGTTCACTACTATCGAATATGGACAAATTCATTCTCTTGGCCTTAAGCGAGACTCAATCTCTCTAGAGCGCTTCAAAGCGGATCATCTTAGTTTTTCGGTAATCGATACTGACACCGTAATCCCAGGTCATTACGATTTGACTGATAAAGTATCTCCACCGGAAGACCAAGGCGGGTGCGGTAGTTGCTGGGACTTTTCTCTAACCAAAGCTCTCAGGTCAGCTCTAATGCTAGCCGGTAAAGACCCCGGCACTTTAGCTTTCAATTACCTTCTTAATAACTGCGGCCCAGGCCCTTCTCAGGGAGGATGCGGGGGAGGCGATTTTGACGCAGGACTATCTTTTTTAAATGGAGCGGGCCCGTGGCTAGAATCCCAGGACCGATATACGCAAAGCGAAGGCAATTGTAAGCATGGCTTAGCGGTAGCCGGAACATCAATAGATTTCGTTACTGTGGGGAGTTCTAACAAAGCTCCCTCATTCCAAGAGCTCGCCGCTGCAATAAGTCAAAACCATATGCTTTCAATTGATGTCGCAGCGTGTGGAAAGTGGATGAATTATTCAACTGGGATTTATAATTCAAACTGCACTGGCATTAACCACATGATCAATGGAAATGGTTACAACATGGAAACCTCAGTCGACGCTCAGGGTAATGCTGTTTTCAACGCTCAAGGAGAACCGATTAACGGCGATGGGTATCTTATTGTAATGAATAACTGGAATACGACATGGGGCGAAAAAGGTTACATGAGAACGCGGGCCCATAAAAACCAGATCGCAGATACCGCGATGTACTTTGTTGTGAAATAGTTTAAAATACTTTCCTCTTCTACGTAGAAACAAAAAGGAAAGAATTAAGTGGATCCAATTAATCTTAAGGAGATTACTAAAATGGCAGCCGATCAAGGAATTCTTGACGCAGTATGTACCGATAACATCAAAACAGTAGCCGGTATGGGCGCATGGGCCTTGGCCCAGGTGCAAGCGGCATATCCAGGTCACGCAGCGTTTGTGCAATCGATGCGAGAAAAACTCTTGGCCGATGTGACGAACGAAAAAATCTCAATCAAAGACGCAATCGCAACGGGTTCCGCTTTGAATGATGCAGCAACGGCAAAGTTTGCTGAGTTGGTAGGACAGGGTTCTACTAGCCAACAAGAAGAAAAAGCGGCACTGACCACGCCTCCAGAGACTGGTGTCGCAGCGCAGTTATCGACGCTAGCCGCTGGCCTCTCTACGGTGCTTGCTTTACTGCAAGCGCAGAGCAATGGCCCCGCTCCTGTGGCTGCTAAAGCGTAGGTTTTAGCTGACCCTAAATCGTTCTGGGTCCGGGGGATGTCAAAAGCTGGTAAAGATAGGTTTCTTTACCTTCTTGTAATGGTGAGACTCTACTGACTAGACATCTTTCGGGCCCAGTTTTTTTAATCCCAGTCGCTTAGACTCTCTAAGAAACACCAAATCATAACGGCTAGCATTATTGGAATTACGACGAGAAGTACTATGGCCATAGCCGGTAAGTCTTTTAGGAAGTGAAGAACTTCTTTAAGCATGGGTGAGGCCTACGATAATTAAAGAGACTACGATCCCCGCCATATAACCCAGAAAATCCCGGACTCCAGATCCTCTTACGTCTACGTTTTCCACCAACGGAGTTTTGATTACGCCTGAATCAATAAACGCTTCTTTAATAGCCGCGAAAATAAAGATGCCCATAGGAACGGCCCAAGGGAAATGAAGGCGATCTCCTAAAAGAACTAAGAACGCCGCACTAAAAAAATGGGCAGAGTCCGAGACGAGATAAAAGGTCTTTTTTTCGATCATCGAGCCCCCACGAGTTTTTCTAAGATTTCTTTCCTACCCACGTTGTGTTGGGAAAGCATATAGTTTTTAGAAATGTGATCCCAGGACTCTTGGTATTTAGCTTCCACATCGATCTCTTTATTCATGATACCCGTCATCTTCGCTTCGAACTCTTCGGCGTTCTGGAAAGTTAGACACCCCGGCCTATCAAATTCAGGAAGCGCTTTGCAAAGTGCGACCGAGCCTGCGAATGTCGCTTCTAACCATATGCAATTAGAGCGTGAGAGGGAATGATCGTTGGGTTCGAGGCAATAGATGAAAGTAGTAGGATGAAGCTGGCAAATCGCTTGGAGGTAACTTAGATAATCCATCCAGGGGATAAATTGTTTGTTCTTCACTTTTATTTCATAGGGGTTATGTCCCATGAAGACCCATTTCCAGGTGGGGTTAGCGGCCGCTAGTTTATTAATCGATGGCACAATTTCTGCGATATTCGCATGAAAGCCGGGGCCTCCACGCCAGAGGATCACTTTGTCTCTGGGGCGTTTGGGGATGATATTTCGGAGCGGCAGGTATCTTTCATTAATCGAATTTGGAATAACAAAGATGTTTTTGTTGTAGATGGAATATTTCTTCCGGAGGAACTCGGTAGAGACTGTTATCACATCGGCAAGACGACTGCATTTTACGATAGTGTCTTTTATATTCCATTGACCAAAGAACTCGTGAGTCTCATTAGACTCTGGAACTGCTAAGTTATCGTCATCGAAATCGATCCAAAGAGGGGTTCCAGTCAACTTTGCGATTTGCGCTATTTGAAGGCACTGGGGATCTGCGGGGCGTTGCATGAATATGGCGTCACACACTCCCATTGTGGCCCAGGAGTAAACGTTAGGAAGGTTGAACTCTAAGCCAGGGATCGTCTTTCTGAGTTCTCCTAGTGGACCAAAGGCTCTATAGAAACTTGTTGGATCATCGGATTTCGGAACGACACACGTAAGACGGATTTGTTTCTGACTCAATTTTTCCCCCAACCCTGTTGCTTGTTACAGTAAATTGTTTTGTTCGATGTACTCTTTGAAATTACCGAGGAAAGTATTCTCCCTCGCGTGCGCATCTTTCCAGTCTTCGAACGCCCTATCATGCATAAGTTTACCTTGTTCGTCTTCCATATAATCTTTGAGGTAAGCGTTGTAAAAGCCATGGGCACGAGTGAGCCCAAAGACGGGGCCTTCGACTTCCCCGTAATAAGGGAATTTCTGGGGGATGCCGCCGATAGACTTTATGAAACTATACCGCCACATCGAAAGATTAAAGGGGGTGGGGACGTCGGGGAGCATAAGCCTTATGCCTGCGACTTCTTTGATTTCCATATTCTGGTGACGGGTCGATATGAAATTCTCCACCATGGGAGCATTGCAAGAAACAACGGCCAATTGAAAATCAGAATCTAAAACCCTTTTTGCGGCAGATATCCAATTGTCGCCTAAGATGGGATCTCCTTTGGCGCGGCAAGCGGCATCGGGGTCGAGGTTGATAAAGTAAGAATTCTCTTCGTCTAGTTCTACCGCAAATTCATCTAGCGCGTAGTTCTGCGCCTGGGCACTTCCTAAGTCTTGTCCCGGATCAAGAACCGTACACTTTGAATGAATATGACAATAAGAGTCCATAAGAATTCTAAAATCAGTTTGGTTTTTTTCATAGTGACGACTAGGGTAATGAGAATTCACGATAATGAGTTTGTCGACAAGTGGGTTATTGTCGTACTCGATTAGGGTTCTGGCTAGTTGAACCGTGGGACAGAAGGCATTTACAATTGCGTAAATCATTGCATGGTCGCTTTTCTCTGGAGATCGAAAGCGATTTGTTGGCGTTGTAGGTCTGACTGCGCTTTTTCATATGAGGCTCTTGCGTCATCCCATTGTATTTGGGAGATGCGGTAACTCTCCATTTTATCCTGGTATTCTTTTAGGCGCTTTTCTTCAGCTTCTCTTTCTTTTTTTCCATTAAAAAGTTTATTAGAAAGATGCATCATAAGGATCGCAAGAACAGGTTGTAAGAGGACGGTTAAACAAATTGCAACAGCATCAATACTCATGCGCCCTCCACGAAATGGTGTGAGATTTTATCGTAATCAAACTGTTCTGAAGTCAAGAAGAGCTCCTTAGCGCAGAACGCACGTAGGGCTTCTGGGTCTTTGACCCGGCCGGCCTCGTCGTACAATGTGGGATCGTGTATCCAATTCATATTCCCGTTACATTCTTCATACCCAAACCCCACGTGATAACCCTCTTGGTAACGTTCATCCATGGTCTTTTCTGTCATTAGGCGTTTGCGGGGACCGTCGCCGCCACGCCATCCGATCGAAGCTCCGTCTAAATGGCAGTTGTGGAAGACTTGGAGGCGATTGGAAATTTGAAACTTACGTTCGATCCCTGCGCACAAATAGGAAGTGACAGATTCGGAGGTATCGTTAGCGAAGATATCACAATGAAGTCTGCCATTGTATGCCTTACGGAATTCTTCGCTATAAATTTGGCAATGTAGATTTGTGGTTTGACCCGTCTTAAAAACATATTCCCCCGGAGCTTCTGGATATTGAATGCCCCACCAGCTTCTACCATCGTCGTTAGACGGAAGGGCCGCTGTGATGGCCACGGAAGGGGTGTTTAAGTGGGTGTCCCACAACACCCGCAAAGCGTCGTAGTGCCCGGTGGGGCACCAGAAGTTTACACCAGAATCTAAGTAGAGATAACCCTCGAACTCTCCGAAGCGTTTAACGGACTCTTTTACCGTGTGGTTAAAAGAGATCCCCAAGGGGACACTTTCTGTAATCCAGTTGTAGGAAATAGAATTTCCAAAGGTGTGGGTTAAATGATGGACCGTCCAATCAAGAGAGAGACAAGAGGAGACAACTAACTTTAGTTCCCCCGGGGCGAAGCCCTTTTGGGCGAGAACGCTTTTAATCGCGTCTTCATAGTAGGCGTGGTTTTGGAAACCAGAGATGCCGCAAATGTTGTAGATGACTAAGAGTCGTTTCATGCGGCTTTTAATAACTCCAAAAGTTTATCGGCAAATTTCTCGTATTCCGCCTCCGCCGCCGCCCATCTCGCCTCCGCCCATCTCGCCGCCGCCGCCGCCCCCGCCCATCTCGCCGCCGCCGCCTC
>ODAK010002123.1_pt1 | contig 20981 bp, 11 predicted proteins | sample 1539591 | NCBI WGS metagenome assembly ODAK01 (sample SAMEA3539303, study PRJEB22396) | soil metagenome | biome: tundra; feature: field; material: soil | place: USA | collected 2010-05 | depth 0.15 m | reverse complement strand
TCGCTCCGCGCGCGCCGTCCCGGTCTGGCAACAACCGGCGCGCGCGGAGCGACGCGCCCTACCTTGCGCCATAAAAAAGTTCGCGCCATTTTCGTTGTGATTTGCTATTAAATCTTGGTCGCCACAAAACATGAAAACAAAAACAACCATTCTTTCGGTTGCACTGCTATTGTCGGGATTGGGCCTGGCCAACGCGCAGACGCGCTGGTCGGAAGAAAAGGCCAATGCCTGGGGCCAGAGTCATCGCTGGCTGGTCGGCTGCAATTTCAGTCCCAGCACCGCGATCAACCAATTGGAAATGTGGCAGGCGGATTCGTTTGATCCCGCCACGATTGACCGCGAACTGGGCTGGGCCGAGGGACTTGGTTTCACGAGCGTTCGCATGTTCCTGCAAAATTTGCTTTGGGAACAGGACTCAAAAGGTTTCTTGAAGCGCATGGATCAGTTCCTCACCATCGCGCACAAACATCATATCGGCGTGATGTTCGTGCTGTTCGATTCCTGCTGGGATCCGGACCCGAAGCTGGGAACGCAGCGTGCGCCCAGGCCGTTCGTGCATAACTCCGACTGGGTGCAGTCGCCGGGCCGCGCTTACATGGCCGACCCTTCGCGCCTGGACGAGTTGAAACCTTACGTGCAAGGCGTGGTTGGACGTTTTCGCAACGACAAGCGCATTGATTTTTGGGACGTTTACAACGAGCCGGATAATTTGAACGATCCCGCTTACATCAAGTTGGAGCCGACGAACAAAGTGGATTCCGCGCGGCTGCTGCTGGAAAAAACTTTTGCCTGGGCGCGCGAAATGAAACCGTCGCAACCGCTGTCATCCGCGCCGTGGCTGGGACCGTGGGCCGATCCCGCGAACCTTCGCCCGATGGAAAAAGTCCAGCTTGAGCAGTCCGATATCATCACGTTTCACAATTACGACAACTTGGAAAAACTCAAGCCCTGCGTGGAAAATCTGCGCCGTTACCATCGCCCGGTCATCTGCACCGAATACATGGCGCGGCCGGTCGGCAGCACGTTCGATCCGAACCTGCGTTATATGAAGGAGCAGAATGTCGGCGCTTACAACTGGGGATTTGTTTCCGGCAAGACGCAGACCATTTTCCCGTGGGATTCCTGGACCAAGACTTACACCAGCGAGCCGCCGGTGTGGTTTCACGACATCTTCCGCGCCGACGGCACGCCTTACAAAACTGACGAAGTTCAGTTCATCAAATCGCTGACCGGAGCACATTGAGTCGTGCTTACAGTTCAACAGTCATCGGGTAACCCGAACTAGGAAATCGGAAATCGGAATTCAGATTTTGAAATGAGCCTTCTCACGTCGGCTGCCACCAGCGGCAGGAAACGCGGCGAGGCGTCGTTCGCTTTGCCTGGAACTTGTCATTTTCATGCAATGCGGGTATGGTTGGAGGCATGAGCACAAAAGCCCAAACGGTGCTGGAAGAAATCAAATCGCTGCCGCCGCAGGAATTTCAGGTGGTGTGGCAACAGGTCAACCGCATGGCGGCGGAGACAGAGCAACGGTCGGTTCCCGCAGCGCGCGTGTCGGACGCGGAATTCGAGGCGGCGCTGGACGAGGTGATGGGCTGCACCACGAGTTCGCTGCAACGGCTCCTGGACGACCGGCGGCGCGACCGGGAACACGATGAGGCCTGGCTCGAAGCCCGCCGGAAGGAGCGCGCGCGTGGCTGACTCATTCTTGCTGGACACTTCCGCATTCATCACGCTGGCCGACAAGGAGGCGGGTTTTGAGCGCGTGCAGAGTTTGCTCAAAGCCGGCAAACGCGGAGAGGTGGAACTCCACGCATCCTTTGTCACCCTCACGGAGGTGCGGTATATCCTGACGTATGATCGCGGCGCAGACAAGGCCGCCCGGATCAGCACCGCCCTGCGAAAGTTTCCCGTCCAATGGCACCATTCGGACGATGCCCTGTGCGATGAGGCGGCGAAGTTCAAGGCGGCGCACAAAATTTCCTTCGCCGACGCATTTGTGGCGGCGACGGCGCAACGGCTCGACGCGACGCTCGTCCACAAAGACCCGGAGTTCGACGCGCTCGCCGGCGTGATCAAGCTGCACGGTCTGCCGCCGAAAGCAGCGAAGACGTGACCGCTGAACCATGAAAACTGAAAACTGCAAGCGGCCTGGCTGCCACCTGTTCGCGAGCCGTCTGCATTGTTTGTTTGTGTTTTGAACCAAACCGATAGGTGCTCGATGGATTGCCCCATTCGTCACAAAAATACGGGCGCATTGCCTCGAATACTTCGTGCGAAACTGGCGTAGTTGCGTTGTGGTCGAAATAAATCATTTAGCCAACACTATCAACTTTAATTGGCTTTTAAGGATTTACAACTTTGAGGCGATAGAAACCCATTGGATTTGTCCCGAAGAAATCTGTATAGCTGCCAAACATGAGCGTCGGCGGTGCGCCGGTCCAAATGTTGACCCAGGCCGCGTTCGTGCCGGCCAAAGCCGGGCTGCGTTGCAGATACAGCCAGGCGTTGGTGCTACCCTGCCAGTTGAACCGGATTCCGCCAGCAACGGGCGTTATGCCGGTGAAAGTGACCGGTGGATTGGTCGGGTTGATGGCGATGGCGGTGTTTAATTGGAATGGCGTCGGCTGTGACCAGTCGCCAAGCAATGCGAAATCCTGCGCACGGGCGCGGAGCAGGATGTTGGTGACGATGTTTGCGCCAACATCAGCCAGCGCGTTCCAGCGCAGAATGTGATTGAAACCTCCTGGCAGAGCCGTGACCCGAGTAGCCAGACTGTAAGCCAAGCCATCCAAAGTCGTGAGGGTTGAATTCTGCCAATTGGTCGAGCCGAGAATCTGGTATTGGAGGAAGGGCGTGGAGTCGTTGCCTTCGTTGTCCCAAAGCCGAACGGTGACAACCGCGTTGCTGCCGAGCGGATTGCCTGACGGAATCACGGCGGCAGCGGGCGCAGTTTCGATAAGGCTGATATTTTGCGGAAGCTGTGCTTGCGGCGGCCAGAAAATCACGCTGCACGCATTGGGCGCGTTGGTATCCACGCGCAACCCAACCAACCCCTCTCCGGTTCCAGAAGTTTTCAGTGCCGACATTGCGTGCCACGCTTTGCCCGCGTGATAGCCACTGAAAAGCTGGCGTTGGAGAGGATTCGTGGAATCCGCAGCCGTCCAGGCAAAGACTTGTCCGTCTGGCTCGCCGGTGAAAAGGATTGCGTTGTTCTGGCTGAGATAATTCACCGAAGCCAGACCATAACTTTGCGCCACCGATGGCGACGTGATGCGCTGGCGGGAAAGGGTCAACATGCTCGTATTGGTGTCAGCTATAAAATACTCGGCTGTGACGAAATCATCGCCGGTATCCAGACGATTGTTGCCGTTCACGTCATCGCCGAAGGTGTAATAAACAGTATAGCCATTCATTTGCCCTGAACGCGGAAGGCCCGCTGCCAAAGACTTTCCGCGCCATAAATAACGGCTCGTTGCTTGTGGTTCGGACAGCAACACCGAGGTCGTCGAATAAGGCCATCCGTAACTATCTCCATAAAGCTGGCTCACTTCCCCAGCCGACAACGCCCTGGACCAGATGCCAACCTCATCAATCGCACCATTCATGACAGTTTCAATCGAACCGTAGTTTCTGGTTGCTCCAATGGTAATGGGAACACTCGCTGTTGCTGTTGTAGGTCTCCCTGTTTGTCCATCCAGATTACCATCAACGTAAAGTTTATAGGTGCCACCGCTTCTCGTTGCAGCAACAAAATGCCAACGTCCATCGTTAATCGTGGTCGAACCGTATAAGGTAACATCAAATCCGTAGCCAGTATGATACAGATAGAAAGCGAGTGTATTCCCGGCCAGCATTTTCGCAAAATATTGACCGTAGCTTGAAACGTCATAGGACACTACATCCCCCAAACTAGAGGAGGTCGTCTTAACCCATGCGGAAAAAGTAAAGTCGGTAAAAGATAAATATGTAGTTGTCCTGATAATACTATTTGAACCATTAAACCCCGCGCCGTTATTGATTTTCCCATTAGCGCTGGAATAAGTGATGGCGGAATCCGTGCCTTTGTTGGAACCAAGGGCATCCTGTGAAGCTCCGTCCAGATTCCAGTAGGAGACAAGATTGGAAGCCCAAACGGAATTCTGTGTTACTCCTACCGTGACAATTCCACCAGAATCAAGCGGTCGAAGCGCACCCGCTGCGGTGATTTGCGGCTGTGGTTGATATAGCGTTCCCAGCCCTCGGTGAGAGATGTTTGTGTCAAATAGCGTCAGGTTCCAATTCGTCAAGAAGCTGGCAGAGTATAGGGTGCCGTCTGACCCGTTGGTTGATGCCAGACTAACAAGCAGGTCAGCGGACGGGCGGACACCAAGAACAAACGCCGCCTGATTTGTAGAAAGTGTGACTACGCTTGAAGTCCATGCTCCACTGCTCTGCAAGAATTCCATTACGCGACCGCTGCCGTTAGTCGTTCCGCGCAAACCGGCGTAGATCGCCGGGCCGGGGCGGTTCGCCGGTTGACCGATGGCGATGGACGTAATACCGAATTGCCCAACGTCCACTCGCTGCGTTGACCAAGTTGTCGCTCCTTGCGTGAGCACGAGCAGAAAGTTCGTGCTCGTTCCAGGATCGCCATCCGCGCCAATGACGATTTCTTCCGCGCCAAACCCGTCCAACTGGCCGACGCCCACAACAAAGTTGCTTGGCGTGAACGGAGCCGTGAGGGAGGCGATGTTAGTGCCGGGGTTGCCGAGCAAATTGGGTGTGCTTTGCGAATTGTTCGGGTCAGTGCCCGCTTTCCATTCCTGATAATTGTTCCAGCCGTCGCCGTCGGAATCCGCATAAGGACTGCAATTTGCCGAGTTGGTCAGGCCATTCAAAAACCGCCACAAAATCGGCAATCCATTTGTCCTTTCGTCAACGCGGGAAAGGTAGGCCTGGCGGATCAGGTTGCCATTGCCGTCATATTGGTAGGCGATGGAGATGCCACGCGAAAATTCTTCACCCACCAACCGGTCATCGCGGTCATAGTAAATGCGGTTCGTGTGCTGGCCGTTGTTGAGCACTTCATAAATGCTCGTGCCGGGCGCAAAGAATGGATTGCGCGGGTCAAGCTGGTCCGTGTGCGTGAGGTTGTATTGGTAAATCTGGAGGTTGGAAACTCCGTCAGTTCCAATCACCGTGTCGAAGCCCTGGAGCACGGCCGGGCGACCGCCAAAAGTCGTGCCCCAGCCCGTGGTCCCCGGCAGGTAATAGACGACCGCATTGTCGGCACCAGTGAACACAGACGAACCAACGCCGGGGGCGTTACCCTGGAAATAGACTGCTGTCAGCCTGGTGCAGTAACCGAACGCCCAGTCCCCTATGCTGGTAACGCTGTTGGGGATCGTGACGCTGGTCAGACTGATGCAATAATAGAACGCATAGCTTCCGATGTTGGTGACGCTGCTGGGGGCTGTGTAGCTTCCGGATTTGTCCCCCGGACATTGAATGAGCGTGGTCTGGCTCTTGTTGAACAAGACCCCAGCCACACTGCTATAGACGGAATTGCTCGCATCCACCGTGATCGCGGTCAGGCTGGTGCAGCCGGCGAACGCAGCGCTTCCGATGCTGGTGACCGGCAGACCATTGATTGTGACTGGGACGGTGACCGCACCGCCGGGACCGATGTATTTGGTGATGGTGATGGTGCTGTTATTGGTTGTGTAAGTGTATGGCACCAGCGGGTTCCACAGGACGGCCGGACGACCGCCAAACGTCGTGCCCCAGCCCATAGTCCCTGCCAGGTAATAGACCGTCGCATTGTTGGCCCCAGAGAACACAGTCGAACCAATGCTGGGGGCGTTACTCTGGAAATAGACTCCTGTCAGGCTGGAGCAGTTATAGAACGTAGAGTCCGCGATGCTGGTGACATTGGTGGGGATCGTAACGCTGGTCAGGCTGATGCAGTTATAGAACGCATAGCTATTGATGTAAGTGACGCTGTTGGGGATCGTAACGCTGGTCAGGGCGGTGCAGTTGTAGAACGTCCTATACCCGATGTAGGTGGCGCTGTTAGGGATCGTGACGCTTGTCAGGCTGGTGCAGTTATAGAACGTAAAGTCCTGGATGCTGGTGACGCTGTTGGGGATCGTAACGCTCGTCAGGTTGGTGCAGCCATTGAACGCATTATCCCCGATGGCGATGACGCTGTTGGGGATCGTGATGCTCGTCAGGCTGCTGCAGTTATAGAACGCAAAGCTTGCGATGCTGGTGACGCTGTTGGGGATCGTAACGCTGGTCAGGCTGCTGCAGTTGTAGAACGCATGATCCCCGATGATGGTGACGCTGTTGCCGATCGTGACGCTGATCAGGCTGGTGCAATTATAGAACGTATAGCCTTGGATGCTGGTGACGCCGTTGGGGATCGTGACGCTGGTCAGGCTGGTGCAGTTATAGAACGCCTGATACCCGATGCTGGTGACGCTGTTGGGAATCATGACGCTGGTCAGGCTGGTGCAGTTATAGAACACATAGTCCGCGATGCTGGTGACGCTGTTGCCGATCTTGACGCTGATCAGGCTGGTGCAGTTATAGAACACCTGAATACCGATGCTGGTGACGCTGTTGGGAATCGTGACGCTAGTCAGGCTGCTGCAGGACTGGAACGCCGCACTCCCGATGCTGGTGACGCTGTTGCCGATCGTGACACTGGTCAAGTTGCTACAGGAATAGAACGCAAAGCCCGCGATACTGATGACGCTGTCGGGGATCATAACGCTAGTCAGGCGGGCGCAGTTATAGAACGCATAGCTTGCGATGCTGGTGACGCTGTTGGGGATCATAACGCTCGTCAGGCTGGTGCAGTTATAGAACGTAGAGTTCCCGATGCTGGTGACTCTGTTGGGGATCGTGACGCTGGTCAAGGTTGTGCAGTTATTGAACGCCCCCTCCCCGATGCTGGCGACGCTGTTGGGGATCGTGACGCTCGTCAGGCTGGTGCAGTTATAAAACGTGTAAACTCCGATGCTGGTGACGCTGTCGGGGATCGTGACGCTGGTCAGGCTCGTGCAGTTATAGAACGCACCGCTTGCGATGCTGGTGACGTTATTGCCAATCGTGACGCTGGCCAGGCTGGTGCAGTTATTGAACGCATCGCCTGCGATGTTGGTGACGTTGTTGCCAATCGTGGCGCTCGTAAGGTTGGTGCAGTTATTGAACGCGGAGTCCCCGATGCCGATGACGCTGTCGGGGATTGTGACGCTGGTCAGGCTGGTGCAGTTCTGGAACGCAGAGCTTGCAATGCTGGTGACGTGGTTGCCGATCGTGACGCTGGTCAAGCTGGTGCAGTTGTAGAACGCCTGACCCCCGATACTGATGACGCTGTTGGGGATCGTAACGCCGGTCAGGCTGGTGATGTAGGAGAATGCGGAACCCCCGATGCTTGTGACTGACCGGCCATTGATTGTGTCGGGGATGGTCACCACTCCGCCGGGGCCGGTGTATCCGGTAATGGTGATCGTGCCGTTATTGGTCGTGTAATTGAATTGGGCTTGCACCACGGCGGGCAGCGTCAACAGCAGCAGCATCGGGAGCAGGAGCGCCGGAATCAGGGCGAGGCTTCGTTTGATGGAGTTGGCGGATTTCATCGGTGAGGAATTGTTAACACTTGGCCGGGATGAATTACATTTAGATTCTGGATTCCGTTGGCCTGCCCAATCGCTGTTGCCGTGCTGCCATATCGCGAACCGATATTGCCAAGTGTGTCTCCTGCTCTGACGGTATATGTGGTGGTGGGAGAACCGCCGCCGCCTGACGATGCACCACTGGGATTTGTTGATGTAGCTGCCGTCATCCCAGAAGCTTTTGGAGCAGCCACGGCGGCTGTGCGGCTAGACATGGAAGTATTACCCAGAACTGTTGTGGTGACTTTGCGGAACAAATCAAATGTGTCCTGCACCAAGCCATTAAGGAAGTGCGAACCGCTGAATGCTCCAGTGAGAGTTGAAGGCTCGACACCGGGAACAGAATGGAAATAATTGCCGCCAGTTAGGCTGACTTTCGGGCCGAATTTGTCGAAAGTGTAAGACTCCAACGCGCCGCCAGCGGCGTCAACAATCCCTTGCTTCAAAGAATAACTTTCCCCGTTTGATGTAGCCCTAATATATCCCCGATACCACTCGGACATAGCTCCGCCTGCCGCAAGACTCCCTGTGAGTCCTGCTTCCAATCCTCCAAGTCCTTCCGCTGCTGTTGATGTGACGACTTCATCCCAGTCAAAACCTCCGCCGGTTACGGCATTGATTCCTTGGTGCACGACTTCACTCGTAAAGCCCACAACCATTCCAACGGCTGCTCCAAGGACGGCTTGGGCGTATTCTCCGTTGGGATCGCGGTAGGTCAATGGATTCCCGTAACCATACGCATATGGCTCAGGTTTCCATCCCGGCCCGATTTTTTTCACAGGATCGGTGGAGAGGAACACGCCTGCATCCGCAGAAAAATAGCGCGCACGCATGAAGTAGAGGCCAGGCAATTCTTCCATCACGCCTTGCGAACCGACGAATAGATATGGATTGGAGATATTGGATTGAAAATTCGTTGAGCCGAGACTGCGGCCATAGGTCGTGTAGGCATATTGCGCCACAAGGTTTGCGTTGCCATCGGTGAGGGCGATGATGTTGGCCTGCGCGTCGGCGTGGTAACAAGTCAGGCCATTCGTGGCGTTCACCTTGTAGCACAGGTCAGGCCCATGAACATACCAAGCGGTGATGTTGCCGCCGGCATCGGTGTCGCAAAGAATCCGCTCCATGCTGCCCTGCAAATCAAGGGCGTAACGGGTTTCAACACCGTCCAGCGTGCGCGACACGCGGCGACCGAGTGCGTCGTAACGATTGGTGATGAGCTTGTCCGTCAGCGGCAGCACTTGCCAATGGATGCTCGTGGTGCGGTTGTCTTCATCGTAAGTCAACGCCCAACTTTGCGCGGTAATGCCACCGCTGGCCATCACTGCATTGGTCATATTGCCACTCTTGTCAAATTGGTAGGCGAAATTATTGGTGGCGTTCAGCGCATCCACGCGGCCCGTGATGCGTCCAGCAGGCGTGAAATGCGAGGATTCATCAACCACGGATGGCAGCGGCCAGGCAAACGTTCCCATTTCACCGCCGCCGGTTTTGTTGCCATTACGGTCGTAGGCGTAAGTTAAAGCCAAGTTGATGGAATTTGGGTTGATAGTTGATGGTGAATAGCTCAATCCCGTGATGCGACCGGCGCTGTCGAACGTGTTGGTCTGGATGACGCCGTTCGGATAGGCGCGAGTCAAAAGCCTTCCCGCCTTGTCGTAGGTGTATTTCATCTGCCGTGCCGCCCAATCCACCTGCTTGATGAGGCGACCGAGCGGATCAAATTTTTGCGTCAGCACCTTGCCGTCCGGGTAGGTCAGCGTAGTGATTCGCCCCAAGGAATCGTAACCGTAACGGACGGTCTGCTGGAAAGTGTCCGTCTCTTCGGTCACGCGATCCAGAGTGTCATAATTGAGCTGCGTAGTCGTAGAGATCGTGCCGACGCGGCGGGTGATGGTGCGGGGATTATTGTTGTCGTCGTAAGTCAGGGTGTTCCGCCGACCGGTGTTGAACTGAACTGTCAGCAAGCGACCACCAGCATCGTAATCAAGCGAGCGCGTGGTGCCGTTCGGATCGGTTTGCTGTTTCAACCGGAGCAGTTCGTCATAGGCGTATGCCCATTGATTCGTGTCCTGATTCAACTCGGTCAACCGCTCGTTGCGGGGACCGTAGGTCATCACATAATGGCCGTTGAGGGCGTCGGTGATATTGGTGATGTTGGCATTGCCGTCGTAGTCGTAGAGCCATTGGAAATTTTCGGCATCCACCCATTTGACGAGCCGACCGCGCCCATCGTAAGTGTGTGTGCTGGGATAACCATTGGGCATCGTCACCACTTTGATGCGCCCGACTTGATCGTAAGAAGTTTGCCGCGTGTCGCCCTGGGGATCGGATTCCGCGACAACACGATTGAGGGGGTCAAAAGTTTTTGTCCAGCGCTGGCCGATTTTATCAATCAAAAGAATTTGATTGCCATTGGCGTCATAAAGGTTGGTGACTGCATTGCCAAGCGGGTCGGTGGCGCTGACCAGACGATTGGCAGGGTCGTAAGTCTGCGTGACGGTATTGTTCTGCGGGTCAATCGTGGACGCCAGTTTTCCACGCAAGGTGTAGGTGAAAGTCCATTTATTTGTGCCGGCGCGATCAACCATGTTCGTGCGCTGGTTGGCGGCATCATAATTGTAGGTGGTCAACTGGCCTTTGCCATCAGACTCGCTCAACAGATTGCCGCTGGCATCGTAGGACTTGGTGAAGTGGCGGAAAAGCGGGTCAATGGCTTGAATAACGTTGCCGTTCAGATTGTAGGAATAAGAAGAAACTTCGCCGAGCGGATTGACCTCACTTAATTTCCAGCCAACGTCGTTGTAATTGTAAGTCCAGGTGTTGGTGCTGGGATCAATTTTGGAAATCAGAAAACCATTCGTGTTGTAGTCGAACCGGGTGAGCCGGCCATTCGCATCTGTGGCCGTGTCCACCAGGCCGTTCGTGCGATAGGTGTAGGAAACCAGCGTGCCGAGGGCGTCGGATTGGGCGAGCAGATTACCGGTGTTGTTGTCGAGCGTGTAAAAATTCGTCCAACCGGAGGGGTCAATGTCATTGATGGCTTTGTTGAAAAAAGGATGAATCGTCCAGTGTGAGACTTCACCCAGCGCGTTGGTGCGGGCGATGGCATTGGCGCGACTGTCGAAGCCGTAGGTGGTTTGCCAGCCGAGCGGTTCGGTGACGGAGATGCGGTTGCCATTGGCGTCGTAGGCGTAGCTGGTAATGTTGGTCAGCGGGTCTTGCTGTGCCAGGATGTGGCCTTTGCGGTCGTAGGTTTCAATCCACGAATTGGTTTCCCCATCAATGCGCGTGATCTGCCGGTTGCCGGGCACGCCATAACGAGTGACGGTCGCACGATTGAGCGCGTCCATCTGGTTGGTTTGACGCCCGTATTGGTCATACTGAACAAAGAGGTTGGGATTTCCGCGCGGATCAATAATCCGGGCAAGCAAACCGTTGGCGCCATATTGAAATTGCCAGGTGGTATTTACCGCCGCGTAAAGTCCAGACGTGTTGGCGAGCGTTTTTGAAATCAGGCGGTTGGTGGTGTCATAGGCAAAATTCACCTGCCATTGGCCGAAGGTGACATTCGTCAGGGAATACCCGGCGTTGTAGTTAAATCTATAGGTGCCACTCACCGAGTCCACAACCTGGGTCAGAACGCCAATGGACTGATTCCATTGGAGTTGAACGGTATTGCCGTTAAAGTCTTGGATTTTTAGAAGGCGCCCTTTCATCACTTGCGGAGAGTTAAGCGGATGACGGAACGTGTAAATGAGACGGTCAGGTGTTGTCCACTGGAAAACGCCCAAATCATCACGTTTAACCAGCTCACCGTGGTATTCCTTGGTGCGCGTCAGGTAGTTGGTTCCGTAGATCAACAGGTTGGTGTCTATGATTTGAATATCCCAAGTATCAATGGAGCCGTTCCAATTCATCAGCCCGACCACGAGATCGCTTTGGCTGGGGTCAAAGGATTGACCGGGCAGCAGGCGGGTTTCAAAGGTATTGCGCCAGCCAGGACCGAGCGCGCCAGAGGCATAGGGGTCTGTGCTGCCGAGTTGATAACCGCCGAATGTGTTGGCGCTGGAATAACCAAAGTGAAAATCGAAAGCGATGCCCGGCGTGGGCCGGGCAAACGCCGTTTGCTCCCAAGAAAACGAACCTGACAATGGCACGATGGCATCCCGCCCGCCATTGCGGCGAGAATCATAGGTGGATTGTTCGCCCGCTTCGTCAGTTTGTTCAAACGTCACCGGTCCAATGGCCGAAAGGCTGGCAATACCGCTGGCAGGAGACGGCGCGGAGTTGGTGAGTTGGTTCGCGGCATTGGTCGAATAGCCAAGCTTGAAATAGCCGGTCAAGTTCGGTTGCGCCGATTGATCGGCAAAAAGGTTGTCCACGATTTCCGCCCCGGACAAGGCACGTTGATAAATCGAAACCTCCTGGACTTCACCGAAAAGGTATTTGCTGGCTCCCCATCCGCCAACACACATGCTGCCGGTATTGGAAGAATCGCCGACGATGGCGCTGCCGTTGAAAACTTGGCGTCCATCAACATACGCGGTGAACACATCGTTTTGACGCACTACGGCTACTTGATACCAGCGCTCAAGATATGGCCGGGTAATCAGCGTGTTGGTATAAATCCCTGACGCCCCCCGGCAGGAGTATTCCACGTTGCCGGTAAAATAATTGAAGAAAATCAAATATCCATGCAGGTCAGTCTGTGCCCCATTATTCCGGTTGACAAGAATGGTCATGTTGTCAGTCAGGTTTGTGCCGGACGGGATGGAAATCTTAAACCAGCACTCGACGGTCATCGCAGCGCTGCCAGTTTTCCAACTCAACGCACCCGTCGGGTCGCTGGCGTTCAAATATGCCGTGCCTGGGAACGTGGCGGCACGGGCCGGCAACATTGGCAAAACGAACGCGCCAGCCACCGCGAGGGCAAACAGGCAACGACACGCAGTTTTGAAGAACGGCTTAAAATTACGATTGGCGCTTTTCATGTGGGCGATTTTTCCGAAGCCATTTGTTTGACGTTGTTGCAGCGGACAATGCGATACGTCTGTCCCTCACGGAGCATCACCACCTCGGCACGAATGCCGGCACGCTCCATCTTGAAGGCGACGCAATCATCCGCATTCACCCCCGCTTGCGAACACCAAATCGGGGCTTCGTTCGGGAAAATTGATTTTAACGGCCCAAATTCCGAGTGGCGTTTTAACGCTTCCACGCCCGCCGGAGAAATTTCATCCGCTAACGCCTTGGCAAGGAATTCCACCTGCTCTGATTGGGTGCGTGACTGGATCGCCACCGGGATTAAAATGGTGTCCAACAACTCAGAGCCGTGTGAATTTGCCAGATTATCCGCCAGCTTGGAAACTGCCGACAAGGCAAAGCGCCGGGGTTGGCCATGTTGCCAGAGCAAAATTGCTGCCCCAACAGCCAAGCCGATCGCGAGAGCAAAAATGCCCCGAACCGCCCAGATTTTCATCTCACCTTAAAAATTACTTTAATCTGAGAAACGCAACAAGAAATTAAACCGGATTTTGATGGCTCATGAATCAGATGGCATTTGCATTCATATCTCAGAAACATTAATCAACCGAGGCAAAATCCGCTTCGGCGGGCTTTTGGGGATGACAATTTTATTTGTCACACGGGTTTCTGAAGGCCACGCTCACTGCGTGCCAACGCGTGTCGCCTTATTTGCCGGGGCTGAACTGCGGTGCATTTGTTGCTGTGGCCACTTCATGCCACCTGACAATCCGGTGGTTTGCGCTAGTATTTCTGGCGCATCTCAGGAATAAATTTAATAATACTCGCATGAATCAAATCGGGAAAAACTTTTTTCGAGCCGCTGTCGTTTTCACCGCGCTCTCATCATTTCAATTTGCCAGCGCGGCCGTGGAGCCGCTGCGTCCGCCCTCGGTGCCGCTCGTCGCCTGCGATCCTTACTTCAGCATTTGGTCGCCGGCGGACAAGCTGACCGACGCGGACACGACCCATTGGACGGGCAAGCCGCATCGGCTCACCAGTTTGGTGCAGATTGATGGCCAGACGTTTCGCGTCATGGGCAAGGAACCGACCGCCGTGCCGGCGCTGGCGCAGACCGGACTCGAAGTGCTGCCCACGCGGACGATTTATTCATTTGAAGGCGCGGGCGTGAAGCTGACGCTGACCTTCATGACTGCCGCGTTGCCAGAGGATATTGACCTGCTCTCGCGACCGGTGACTTATCTGACTTATTCGTTTCAGGCAACGGATCGCAAGTCCCACCAAGTTTCCTTTCAATTTGATGCGAATGGAGAAATCGCGGTCAACGAAGGACAGCAGCAAGTCGTGGCATCGGCGGTCAAGCTGCCCAAACTGACCACGTTGCGCATCGGCTCGAAAGATCAGCCGGTGCTCGCCAAGAAGGGCGACGACCTGCGCATTGATTGGGGCTACCTCTATCTGGCAGCCGACTCCAAGATGGCGACGGGCACGCTGAAGGCCGGAAGCGAAGCTTCGGTTGAGGGCCATTCCGCCTTGGCCACGCTGAATTTCTCGGATTTCAAAGTTGGTTCCAAACCTGTCTCTCGCTGGCTCATGCTGGCCTATGACGATGAGTATTCGATTCAATACATGAAGAAGAATCTGCGTCCCTATTGGCGTCGCAACGGCTGGGAAGCCGCCGATTTGCTCAAGGCTGCTGCGAAGGATTATGCGTCGCTCCAGAAACGCTGCGCCAAGTTCGACGACGAGATGATGGCTGACCTCACCCGCGCCGGTGGCGAGAAGTATGCGAAAATCTGCGCGCTGGCTTACCGTCAGTGCTTTGCCGCCGGCAAATTTGTGGCGGATGAAAATGGCCAGCCGCTCCAGTTCTGCAAGGAAAACCATTCAAACGGCTGCATTGGCACCTCGGATGTTTTTTATCCGATGGCTCCGCAGTTCCTTTTGCTCGGTCCGTCGCTGGCCAAGTCGTTTCTCGTGCCTTTCATGGAGTATGCCGCCAGCGAGCGTTGGAAATTTCCCTTTGCGCCGCATGATCTCGGCACTTATCCGCAGGCGAACGGCCAGGTCTATGGCGATGGCGAACGCGGCGTGAACAATCAGATGCCCGTCGAGGAATCCGGCAACCTGCTTCTTCTCATCACCGCCATCGCGGAGATGGAAGGCAACACGGGCTTCGCCGACCGCTATTGGCCGCAGTTGGAAAAGTGGGCCGAGTATCTCAAGGAAAAAGGTTTTGACCCGGAGAACCAGCTTTGCACGGACGACTTTGCCGGTCATCTCGCGCACAACGTCAACTTGAGCGCGAAGGCCATTTGCGGCATCGCCGCGTTCGGAAAGTTGTGTGACATGCGCGGCGACAAAGCGAAAGCCGCCGAGTATTCAAAGACCGCCAAAGAGTTCGCCCAACGCTGGGTCAAGGAAGCGGACAGCGGCGATCATTACCGGCTCGCCTTCGACAAATCCGAAACCTGGAGCCAGAAATACAACGCCACTTGGGACCGCATCCTCGGCTTGAATCTCTGGCCGGCGGAAACCTGGCGCAAGGAAATGGATTTCTACAAGAAAACCCAGAACCAATACGGACTGCCGCTGGACAATCGCAAGGCTTACACCAAGCTCGACTGGACTTTGTGGACGGCAACACTTACGCAAGATCGCTCCGACTTCGACGCGCTCATGGAGCCGGTGTTCCGTTTTCTGAACGAAACGCCGGATCGTTCGCCAATGACGGATTGGTATCAAACCAAAGATGCCCGCAAGGTTGGCTTCACCGCGCGGCCCGTAGTAGGCGGCGTTTTCCTCCAGATGCTTTATGACAAATCCGTGTGGGCAAAATGGGCCAAGCGCGATCGGACGCACGCGGCCAATTGGGCACCGATGCCGCCGCCGACCAAGGTCTCGGTCATCGTGCCGGCAGCCGACACCGCGCCGGCCCTGTGGCATTACACCAAAATCCAGCCGGCGGCGAATTGGAATCTGCCGGAATATGATTCCGGGCCGTGGCAGGAAGGCCAATCCGGTTTTGGCACCGCTGGCACACCGGGAGCCATCGTTGGCACTACTTGGAACAATGAAGACATCTGGCTGCGCCGAGAAATCGAGCTGCCGGCCGGCAGCTTGAAAAATCTGCAGGCATGGCTGTATCACGACGAAGATGCGGAAATTTATTTCAACGGCGTGCTGGCGCTGAAGGCCGATGGCTGGATAAACAATTATGAAATTTTGCCGCTGCTCGACGCGGGCAAGGCGGCGCTTAAACCGGGCAAAAATCTGATTGCCGTCCACTGCCATCAGACTGGTGGCGGACAGTGTATTGATGTCGGCTTTGTCGAGGTTGAAACATCCACAAAACATTGAACGCGCCGTTCAATGTGCAACTGAATTGATTCTGTTCCGATTCAAAATAAAACAACAACCAGCAACCAAAAAAATGAAAAAACAAATCTTGATGGTCCTCGCCGTGGCCTCCGCCTCAATCCTGGCGGGGTGTTCCGACAATAACTCTCCCGGTAAATCCGCGGCCAAGGACAGCATCACCGAAGCACCGTTTGGCGCGGATAGCACGGGCGCGCCGGTGAAGCTGTTCACCTTGCGCAATGCCAGCGGGGCCGAGGCAACGATCAGCAGTTACGGCGGCTTGGTCACCTCGCTGAAGATGCCAGACAAGGACGGTAAGTTCGGCGATGTAGTGCTGGGTTACGATAATGTGGCGGCTTACATCAAGGATACTCCCTACTTTGGCGCGCTCATCGGACGCTATGGCAACCGCATCGCCAAAGGCAAGTTCACGCTCGATGGCAAGGAATATACCCTGGCCACTAATAATTTTCCCAACGCGCTGCACGGCGGCTTGAAGGGCTTTGACAAGGTCATGTGGACGGCCAAGAGTGCCCAGACGGCGGATGGTCCGTCGCTGGAGCTGACCTACGTCAGCAAGGACGGCGAGGAAGGTTATCCGGGCAACCTATCCGTCAAGGCGGTCTATACTCTGACCGAAGACAACGCATTGAAACTGGAATACACCGCGACCACGGACAAAGCCACGGTGGTGAATCTTACCCATCATTCCTATTTCAACCTGGCCGGCAAGGGTGACATCCTGAACCACACGGTGATGATCACGGCGGACAAATTCACGCCGGTGGACAGCACCTTGATCCCGACCGGCGAACTCAAGCCCGTGGAAGGCACGCCGTTTGATTTCCGCACGCCGACGACCATTGGTGCCCGCATTGGGCAGGACGACGAGCAGCTCAAGTTCGGCAAAGGCTACGATCACAACTGGGTCATCAACAAGCCGGCGGGTCAGATGGGCCTGATGGCGCGCGTTTCCGAGCCGACGAGCGGGCGCGTGTTGGAAGTGTCGTCCGACGAACCCGGCCTGCAGTTCTATTCGGGCAATTTCCTCGACGGCACGCTGACTGGCAAAGGCGGCTGGGTGTATCAATTCCGCAACGGCTTTTGCATGGAGCCGCAGCATTTCCCGGATTCACCGAACCAGCCGAATTTCCCGTCCGTGGTGCTCAAGCCGGGCGAGACCTATCACAACACGATCGTCTATAAATTCTCCTTCCAGCACTGAACGGCGGCGGATGAATTTTATTTCTGGCAGCCCCGGCCTTTGCGCCGGGGCTGTTTCATTTATGCTGCGGTTCGGCGCAATGCATGCAATGGATTTGGCCGCTAAGGCGAACCACCAAGACACAGAGATGCCAAGTTTTTCCTCTCCGCCTCGAACGGGGAGAGGATCAAAGGTGAGGTGTCGAATCAGAAATCCATTTGTGCCTTGGTGCCTTGGTGGTTGTCCAACCTGTTTGCCGAAACGCCGCTCTGCCGCCGAGGGCGGCCTGCGAAAGAAATCCCGTCAGACGCTCTGACCACCAAAGGTCTTGGTCGTGCAATAAAACCGGTTCGGGAACGGCCGCTGCCCAATCCCACTAAATCTCAAAGCTTGCCCACGTCCGGGGGTTGTGACGATATCGCCAAAGGCTGGCAGGCCTGCAACCGATAGGCCGCGATGAAGCTGGCCAGTCCTTCCGTCGGGTGATGTTTCGCCTCATCCAAAATCAGCGCGTTCCTGAACCGGCCCAGATCCAGATAGGTTTGATAGCTCTTCGGAATGGAAAGCATGGTGGACAGCGGCTTTTGACCCGCGTTCACCTGGGCCATTTCATCGTTGAATCGCTGCATTTGCACGGCACTTGTTTGGTTGGTGATGGCCGAAAGCAGCCGGCCATAGAAGCCGGCAACGAGCTGGCCGGCGGTCTGTGAAATTTCATTCGTGGAAGCCCGGGCGATTTCCTGCAGGCCATCGCGTTGTGCGGGGGTGACCAGTTCGATGCGCCCGACCATCACGCGGTTGAGGTCGGCGGGGACGGAAATATCCAGCGGCAGATAAAAGTCCGTCCACGCGCGCGGGACGAGAAAGAAAACCCGCAGGCCCGTGCTTTTGAAATAAGACACTTCCCACGTGTTCAGCAATGCCTGGGCTTCGTCGGGGTAAAGCCCATCCTTCACCAGCGCCGCCAACAGTGAGGCTTTCAACTTCTCCAGATTGCCGGAACTGAAATCGCCGGGAGCGAACGCCGCCGGGGTGTGCGCCACATATCGTTTTGAATCCTGATTGAGCGCCACCGGCGGCAGGGTGCGAAAGGCGATCTTTCCGCCCGACAGGATGTCCACCAGCCAGAGGGCCGGGAGCGTCAGCGGTTGGTCCGCCGGCAGATTTTCCAACTGGCTCCGAAAGAGCAGTTCGCCGGAATTTGGATCGTGGGAAATCTTCAGCGGCGCATTGATGTGCGCGATGCCGCGATAGAATAAAAACCTTTCGCTCTCGCCGCCGATGGTTTGCACCGAAGCCGCGTTGACGGCGCGCGGCGAAGTCCAGACGTGCGCGGTCGTGTTCGTCACCGGCCAGTCACCGCCAATTTTCAAATCCTTCCACTCCAGCCGGCTCTCGGTGCTGGACAACAGATGGGGAAAATGGTTGGTGCGGTCCTTGAGTCCAGGCGCGTAGGCATCGGCATCGGGAAAAAATTCCGACAGCCAGCCGCCGTGGAATTTCACCGCCACGGTGGCGGTCTGCAGGCCCGCTTGTCCTGCCGGCGGATGAAAATAGACCACGGGTGTTTCCAGCCGCATCGTCACATCCGGATGGCAACTGGGCGCGCCTTTGAAAAATGACGGCGGGGCTTCGGTTGGGGTGAGCAGCGCGAAACCATCCAGACGATGAACAAACGGCGGCACCGGCTCGTCGTCGGTGTTGATGCCGCCGATGGCTTCGCCGGCTTCATTCTGCAACGAAGTAAAGGTGCCCCATTCGTGAACCGTCCATTTTGGTTCCGCGCCGGCACGCAGCGCCGTCAGCAATGACACGATGCCGAAAAGACAAAAGGTCTTATTCATATCCTTATTATATCTGATACCGCCGGGATGTTGTCAAAAAATTGTAAAAAGATTGGAAGCACCTGGTGTGGACCGGCGGAAACATTTCCTGTTTCCAAAAACGCCGCACTGCCGCTGGGCGCAGCCTGCGAAATGAATCCTGACGATGACGCCATGTCCGAGGTTCTGGCCACCGCCCTGAAAAAATCGTCCGTGGCCCTGGTTAAATCCTTGCGTCGAAATAATCAGGCGGACGCTTCCGCCTGGTGTGCGGGCGACGGGTGGTGGCTTTCCACCAGCGAACCCGCTGAATGAGCCTGTTCGGCATGGACCGAACCTACGCCGGGGAATGACAACGTGCCGTCCAGCGTCCCGCGCGCCGCTGCGAGAATCAGTTTTGAATCCATGCCAGAGCATTAAAAGTTTTTCGTGTGAAAATCCCGGCTTTTTTAGGCTGGCTTTTTCCCGTCAAACCGTTGGAATAGCTCCATGCGTTCCTACCATTCGCCGGCGAAACCGGCTGCGAGGCATAGGGCAACCACGCGGGTGATTTTCCCGTTGGTGCTGCTGGTGTTCTTGTTGTTGGCGGCCACGACGGGCTATTCGTTCACCGCCTTGTATGCTTTTGGCGACAGCATCTCCGACACCGGACGCAACCCCGCTGGTCCGGCGCAGTTGTATTTTAACGGTCGTTACTCCAACGGCCCGCTCTGGGTGGAATATTTATCCGCAAGCCTCGGTCTGCCCTACAACGCCGCGAACAATTTTGCCGTGTCCGGCAGCACCACGTCGGATTTGCAGTCGCAGATTGCCGGTTTGACGGCCTCTACGAATCTGCAGTCGGCGCTTTTCACGGTCGAGTCCGGCGGCAATGATTTTCTGCAGAACTCGGGTCTGGGCACGAACGATGCCGCCTGGGGTGTGGTGGTGACAAATGCCGTGAAAAATATGACGAATGCCATCGTCGCCCTTTATACCAAGGGAGCGCGCGAGATTCTTGTGCTCAACCTGTTCAATGTCGGGCAAGCCCCGTTTTTCAGCGCCTACTCCGCCAATTATCGCGTGTATGTGAATTCAAAAGTAGCTGAGTTCAACGCCCGGTTCGCGTCCGCGGTCACCAATGTCATGCAACAGGTTCCGGCATTGCGTATTTATGTCGCGAATAACAACCAGATGAGCAGCAATATCATCAGCGCGCCGGTGGCCTATGGTTTTACGGTTTCCACCATCGGCGCACTGGAAGATCCGAGCCTGACGGATAAAAGTTTCGCCGGGCCCGGGGCGAATTACGTTTTCTGGGATCCGATCCACCCCACCACCAAGGGACATGCCATGATCGCCGCGCTGGCCTTCAGCTGCGTCGGGGTGCAACTGAATCTTGCGCGCAATGGCACCAATCTGAATCTGACGGCCAACAACCTGTATCCCAGCCTGCCCTACACCATTCAAAGCAGCACAAATCTCACCGCCTGGACAAATTACCTGACTTTCACCGCCACGAACACCAACGCGGTCACCGTCCTAACGAATGGACCGGGCACGAAGCTATTCTATCGGGTGCAATACTAAGGCCCCGCGCCGGGGAATCATCCCGTGTGCTGGTCGCCGGTGCGGCCCCAGTGAGTGACGCGCTGGCCGCGCAGAAAGGAGATATACCCCCGCACACCGCCCGCCATCGCGCGCCGGGTGAACTCGCGATACGGCTGGCCGTGGCGCTGGATTACTAAACTGTCATCTGTTTGGTCTTGCTTCCTCCAAGGGATGGTCAGAATAATGTTCTTATGAAACTTCACAATTATTTCGCAAGCGGCCTCGTCGCGGCTGGAGCCGTGTTGGCCACAACCTGCATTCCATCCCAGACCGCTTCGGCGGCGGAGCCGTATAAAATTCTCAACATCACCCAGACCAACGGGACGGGCGGGATTGATTATGTGATTGCGGACA
>ODAK010002121.1_pt1 | contig 20993 bp, 24 predicted proteins | sample 1539591 | NCBI WGS metagenome assembly ODAK01 (sample SAMEA3539303, study PRJEB22396) | soil metagenome | biome: tundra; feature: field; material: soil | place: USA | collected 2010-05 | depth 0.15 m | reverse complement strand
GAAAGCCAGAAAGAAGTTCAAATACAAGTACAACACCAAGCGGCCAGAGACCTAGTGGGCGATTTCGGCGCGGCGTAGTTCCGCGTCCGTTAACTATATACGCACGGACTTCAAGAAGTGTCCGGCTTGGATCGCCAACTCGCGACCGATTTGGCTCACCAAGACGTCATGGTTTCTACGCTGGCACTGCCCTCAGCCATGAAAGATGATATCGTTGAGCGCGAAGGCCAAACCCGGAATCAGTGCTCCGGGCCCACGGCGTTAGAACCTTGTTCGGAGGCGACTTGATCGTCGCACTGTTTGCTGTGGTCGTCGTCGGGCTTAGGTCACGGAGACGTGACCGGGGGAGTCACGATTGCGTGACTTCGACTGCGGATCAAAGCTGTCGCCGGCTAGTCGCCAAAAGCACCAGAAGTTATTGATTATACAGATGTTACGTCGCTTTCAGTAAATTTGACGACTGCGAAAGTTATTGTGGACCGCAGATTGCTTTTTACAATGCGCGCCTCTGGCCTCGACGCGGCAGCCTGCCTCGGCCCAGCGAAGAACCTAGTATGATGGGCGATGCATCTGAAAGGGAGAACCATAGTGATCTTAACGGCAGGCTCAAGAAGGAAACTGTCGGGGCTGCTCCTGCTCATGGGCGTCCTTTCAGGGTGCCGGCCAAAGAGCGAACCGGTCACCATTGGCATTCAGACCTCGCCGGCGATGGCGCTGGTCATGGTTGCTAAGGACAAGCTGTTTTTCCAGGAGGAAGGCGTCGACGCCGACCTAAAGGAGTTCACTGCAGGAAAGTTCGCGTTGCAGGCTTTCCTCGGCGGATCTCTCGACTTTGCGGTTGCCGGTGAAGTCCCAGTCACCCTGGCGACGTTGCAGGGAGAACGGTTCTTGGTGCTATGCCAAGTCGTCGACAGAACGATCAAAGAAGTCAGAGTGGTGGCTCGCCGTGATGGCAACATTACCGACCCTTCTGCGTACTTCAAGAAGACCAAGCGCAAGCTGGCGACGTCGTTCGGCGGTGGACCAGAGTTCTTCACTTATACGTTCCTGAAGAAGATAGGGGTCACGCCGGATGAAGTTCAGATCATTAGTCAACAGCCCGAAGAAATGCCCTTTGCGATCGCGAATGGCAGCGTAGATGCGGTCTCCGTTTTTGACCCAGCAGCCTTTTTAGCAGAGAAGCAACTAGGGGACAAGGGGATTACCTTCGCAGACTCGTCGATTTATTCAGAGCTCTATGTGATCACCGTCAAACAACAGACTATCGACAAGAATCCCGCACTCGCGGAGAAGATCATCCGAGCTCTTGTCCGAGCAAGGCAATTCATTCAGAACTCGCCCGACGACGCCAAGAACATCGTTGTCAGGTATACGAAGCTGGACCGCGGCACGGTGGATGGAATTTGGAACAACTTCGTCTTCGCTCCGGCGATCACTCCAGAGCTTCTCGAATATCAGAATCAAGAAGCTGCGTGGGCTAGAGAGAAGGGCGACATACCTCAAAACGCTCCGGTTCCTGATTTCCGGTACAGGCTTTACCCAGATCCGTTGCGGAAAGTCCAGCCCGAAGCGGTTCGAATCCCTTGAAGCGGGGTGTTCGATATGAGATTCCTTCGGCTCTCGATTCCGGTTTTCGCCTTCCTGGCCGCGTGGGAGGTGGTATCGCGTTCCGGTGCCGTGAGCCCGGTCCTGTTTCCACCGCCCAGCCGTGTCTTTGCCACACTCTTTTCGCTAACCGCAACCGGACAACTGATCACTGATGCCCTAGCGAGCTATCGCCGGCTGATCGTTGGTCTGTCCTTCGGATCAGCAATCGGCGTCTTGGTGGGTCTGTTCACTGGACGAGTCAAGAGAATCGCTGACGCGTTGGTACCTCTCATCCAGATGTTTCGGCCGCTACCGCCGGTCGCGATCATTCCGCTGATTATTGTTTGGTTCGGGATCGGCGAACCCGCGAAGTACTTCTCGATCGCCTTCGCGGTTTTCTTCCCTGTCTGGCTCAACACTCATCTCGGAGCGCAACAGATTCCCGAAAACATCATGTGGTGCGCATCAACACTCACTCGCTCGCGGTCGCGGAAATTGAGGTCCGTTGTGTTTCCTGCGGCATTGCCGTTGATTGTAGCGGGCCTACGGGTAGGGCTGGCACTTTCGTTCACGATGGTGTTCGTCTCGGAGTTGATGGGTTCGTCGGAGGGGATAGGATACGAGATCCACATTTCACAGCTTGCATACAGGATTGACAGGATGATGGCATCACTTGCGCTCTTGGGTGCATCTGGCGCTTTGGCGGACTTTCTATTCACCAAGGGAATTGTGAGGGTATGCCCATGGTTGAGGTTTATCCAAGCCAAGTGAGAGAGAGCCAGGTACATACGCGAAATCTCTCCGTTTCCCACGGAAGCGAGTCCGTGATTGTCAACGTGGACTTGGACGTCCGCCAGGGAGAGTTTGTCAGCATAGTCGGCCTCTCTGGCTCGGGTAAGACTACACTGCTAAATGCGCTCGCAGGCTTTTTGCCGTCATCGGGTGAAATACAAGTTCCAGGGAGAATCGGCGTGGTCTTCCAAGACTATTCCGTATTCCCCTGGCTGACGGTGTACGAGAATATTGCCTTTGGTCTGAAAGACTTTCGGCGCCCGGACGAAGACGAGATCGTTCGACGGCACTTGAAGCTGATACAAATGGAGTCACAAGCCGACAAGTTTCCGGCTGAGCTCTCGGGAGGCCAGGTCCAACGCGTCAGTATCGCTCGGGCACTGGCTCCAAACCCTGATGTCATCTTCATGGACGAGCCGTATGGAGCCCTTGATCGGTACACGCGCGAGAGGATGCAGGAATGGCTTCTAGAGATCTGGACGGAAGATCAGAAGACGGTCCTTTTCGTCACGCACGACATCGAAGAGGCAGTGTTTCTGTCCGATCGCGTGTTGCTGCTTTCTGACGGCCGCATCGACCAAGAGTTCCAGGTTGATGTTGCAAGGCCTCGAACAGAAGACCTGAAGTTTTCGTCGAGATTCATCGAGCTTAAGAAAAGAGTTTTAGAACAGCTTAGGAAAATATGATTAAGAATTGTAAACCAACAACAGCCAGCTCACGGGCGGCTACGCCAGGGATCGCTGATCACTCAGCGGTGGTCCTGATCCCTGCGGGTGAGTTTCTCATGGGTGCTGAGGATGGAAGTCCGGCAGAGCAGCCGGTGCACAAGGTGCATCTCGATGCCTTCTATATAGACGCAAACCTTGTCACGAACGCCCAGTTCGCGGCGTTCGTCAATGCTACGGGATACCGTACGACCGCCGAAGAAGACTCAGGCGAGCAGCGGTTCGTCGAGGGTACTCCGTTCCCTCCTGGACTCACCTGGAAGGATTTCAACACCGAAGTCCGCCAGGACCACCCCGTGGTTCTCGTCAGTTGGTTTGATGCAGGCGCTTATGCTGAGTGGGCGGGCAAACGGCTGCCAACCGAGGCCGAATGGGAAAAGGCCGCACGCGGCGGAGCGGACGGCAAGCGTTTTCCGTGGGGAGATGAACCGGCTGAGGAATCCCATGCGAACTGGAATCATGCGCGCCCCGATATCACGGTGCCCCCAACCTCATCGGTAAAGGCGTACCCGCCGAATGGCTATGGGCTATTTGATATGGCAGGTAACGTTTGGCAGTGGTGTGTCGACTGGTACGCCGATGACTTCTACTCGCGGTCGCCGAACCAGAATCCTCAAGGGCCAGATGCGGGTCTGTACCGGGTGCGCAGAGGTGGCAGTTGGAATGTCGGCGAGATATTCCGCCTAAGGTGCGCCAACCGCGGAGCAATGACCCCTAATCTCTACTGGCCGAATATGGGGTTCAGGTGCGCACGATCGGAGAGCCCGGGGGAGGAGTCGTGACGGCCAACAACGTTGACCCTCCACAACATCAATCGACTTTCGAAGAGAACGTGCGCGCAGTTCTCCAAAGCCTTCTGCCGAGGATGCGTGCTGATGGCGGCGGTGCAGAGATTGTAAGCTTCGCTCCAGGCACCGTCACTCTGAAGCTGATAGGCGTGTGCCTATTCTGCCCAAGCCGACCGCTGACGGCAAAGTCAATCGAGAGCATCCTCAAGAATCGGGTGCCTGGCTTGGATAGGGTGGAAATCGTGTACCCGGAGCTTCGCGGCGCGAAATCTTTCGTCTCGCTTGGATGAGGATCCTTGAGGTGGGAACACAGAAGAGCAATCCGGTCCGAAGCACCTTCGCGCCGTTGGCGATGTTGCCCGTATGGTACGCCACTGACGAAGGCCTAATCGTTCAAGACTGGAATGACTTTGCTGCAGATCTGCTGCTGTTCTTTAAGAAAGAATATCTTCTTCCAGACCGCTATCTTTCTATCGCGCTCGACCCTCCTGTCGAGAAGGGCTATGAGAGCCTGTGGAGGTGCATTCTAGACTGCTCTGCCGAGATACTCCATTTGATCGCCGATGCACTACGCATTCTAGCTGAGCATCGCAACATTCTGGACCGATTCAATCAAGAGGAAGGCAACGGTGGAGTTGGCAAGCTGGCCAGTGATCTTGCATCGATTACTGGCGTTCCAGGCGTCTCTGGTTTCGCGTACCGTCCGTCAAACCCCGAATACCGTAAGGCAGAGCTTGTGCTCGGCGTTAAGATATCGCCGGCGCAGGGCCTACCTATGAAGCAGAGAGTAGAGATCGGAGGCACCGTCGTAGAGTACGTGGACATGGTCACGGCATATCAGTTGGCCCCCATTCGGCGAGACGGTGAACTGATCGGCGTGCAGTTCATGGGTGCCCAACCAGCACTCCACGACGCCACGAACAGGCATCAGATCTGGGTCTCTTCCGAAGAACGCATTCGGGTAGAAAACGAGGCCCAGGTCACACAGTTCCTGTCCCACGCATTCAACACGCCTCTCTCCAACATTGAGTCGAAGATACGTGAGTTGGAAGATGCCGCTCTTACCGACTACTATCGGGGGGTCCGCTGCGAGCTGGAAGCCAACGTCGAGGATCTCCGCAATCTCTCGAACCTGTTTCTCTTTGTAGCTAGCGCTCCTGGGTCCGTACGATCCCATTTTGCGGCCTCAGAGCGTGGAGAACTAAGTTTCCAGTACGTCGAGCCTCTCGATATCTCCGACGTGGTGTCCAAAGCGGTTGAGAGCATCCTGAACGGCCGGACGAGTGACCCCAGAAACGGGTACAAATTGAAGAACCTCGTGGGCAGCGGCTCATGGGACGCAGACACCCGTTCTATCGCGACCGATCTCAGTTCGAAGATTCTCGATTTGGGGGAACTCGCCCACATCCCTAGGCTTCATATTGTTCTTGACTTCACGCCGAAGGAACCTGTTGAGCGCTCCATTACCACTAATGTGAAGACGGCCTTTCTGAATCTTGTTGTGACGGAGTTGCTCGTAAACGCTGTCAAGTTCTCGGACCCTGACGCGCCAGAGGTCAAAGTTGAATGTGAGATAGATTCAACGCGTTCGTACGTCCAGATTCATTTCGTCAATAATGGCCTGGAGCTCAAGGAGAGCGAGTTCAAGGACGTCTTGGGTACCTTTGCGATGAAACCCGGTGAGAAAAGGACGGCGCTAGGGTTAGAACTGAACAAGAGGACCGCCCGAATACTTCGCTGGGATCTGCGGTGGCAGAAGCCAGCTAGAAAGGGCACGCACCTCGTGCTCGCTATTCCGTACCGCGATTAACGAGTGGAGCTAAGTACATGCTGAGGATCGGAATCATAGACGATGAAATCGACGATCTCGTTGGCGTTTTGCGAAACTTAGTAACTCTGAGCTCTGCCGAATACGCCTTGGAATTGGTCCCGCTTCTCTTAGCAGATCCGGTAACAGAAACACCACAGCGGATTGAGCAGTTTGTAGCCGAGAAGGGAGTGCGCCGCCTGGAGCAAATGGCGAAGTACTGCCGGTGGCCCAAGATCGAGGTGCTCGGAAAGTTATGCCCAGTTAACGATGCGCATAGGGCGCAGATTTTGGATTACCTGATCGCTCGGGATGTGTCCGTAATTCTGTGCGACTCGTGGATCGGGAGGGATGAAGAGACTAAATCCAAGTACCCCAACTCAGTACTTGAATTGGCTGGCGTTATGCTACTCGATGCAGCAGAGCAGATGGCAAAATTCTCTGGGAACTGCTGGATGATGACCAAGTATAAGCCTGAGGTCTCGTCCAAACTCTTTGATGCTGCAAGTATCTCTGAGGCAACTGGTTGGAAGCCGTCGGTATTCTACCCTCTGGATAGCCGGCGGCCGAGATACGTTGACAAGAGCCAAATTCTCGCATGTAAGCCCGGCGATTGCGACTACCAGTTGAGACGGATTGCGGATGAAGGGATGGCAATCTTGAAGATGGCAGAGTCCATTGAACTGCCGGAAACAGTTGTGCGAGACGGGCGGTATCACGATCTAGTCGGACGTCATCCGGCGATGTTGGAACTTTACGGTTTGATCGAGCGACTCGCTCAGACCAAGACCAAGCGTGTTAATCACAGGGGAAACCGGAACAGGAAAGATGCTTGTAGCGAGGGCGTTGCATCAGGCGAGTCCACGTAGGCATCAGCCTTACGTCGATTTCAATTTCTCTGGCATTCCAGATTCGCTGTTTGAATCGGAGGTGTACGGGCACGCGCGCCGCTCGGGCATCGCCGGTTCTGATAGTGGAGGTCGACCTGGCATATTCGAGCAGGCACAGGGGGGAGTGATGTTTCTTGATGAAATCGGAGACATGCCTCAGAGCCAGCAAGTCAAATTGTTCCTCATCCTGGACAGGGAACAAGTCCGGCCGCTAAGCGCTACTCGCCCTGTGCAGCTCAACGTCCGAGTCATCAGCGCCACAAACCAACCGCTGAGACCACCCGAAGGGAGGCTTCGGCCGGAGTTGTTGCGCAGGCTCGGTTACGTGATTCACATCCCTGCCTTGCGCGAGCGTTTGGACGACCTTCCCCTGCTTTGCCAATATTTCCTTGATCGGTATGCTTCGGAAAACCAAACGTCGCCCAAAGTAGTCACCGACGAGACCATGGATGCGCTTTCGCGCCACGACTGGCCAGAAAACGTCGGCGAGCTGAAGAATGTGATCGAAGGCGCGGCTTTCGACGCTAGAAACATGCCGTTTATTCTTCCGGATAATCCACAGATCAGAAAACTGGTAAGCGGAGGGCGCGGCGCTAGCATCGGCATTGGTTCAGCGACCGGAAGTTTCTACGAATGGCCGGTCGAGAATATCTTAGCCGGCATAGAGAGCGGTGAGTGTCCTGTTCAACCGATCTCCGCATGGGCCGATGGCATGGGACATCCTAAGACCTTACAACTGGCTGAGGCGGCCATTCGGAAGTTCGCAGGAGGGCATAGACATCTCTCCGACGACGACGCTGTTCGGCTGTTTGGCATGAAGCAGCATGCTCTGAAGACGCAAGTGATTGATCGTCGGAAAGCCGAATGGCATGGCTGACGCCCGCCTGGAGGATGTTCGAGAAGCACCAAGACTGGGGAACCACGGAGCACTGTCCAGCGACGAGATTTCAGAGTTTTGAGCATCCCACGTAGAATCAATGACTTTGCCAGTGTCTCCGCACCGTGAAATACCCTTTGTTTCACTTGGGGAGCCAATTCCTTTCCCCGCAAGGTCTTGCCAGCAGTTCGTTGACGGCAGCGCCGCGCCAGAAGTGCGCAACTGGCCGGCGTTTCGTGCTATCCGCGTCTCTCCGTTTTTTCTCCGCGTCCGGCTTGAGCAGACGACCCTGCCACCCGCAACGTTTGCTGAAGGCCGTTTGTCTGCGTCTCTGCCGGGAAAGACCGAGTTGGTTAACACCGCCAAACAATCGACCGACCCCAAGTCGGACAATCCGAACCCTGCCAGGTCCTGTGCGTTAACTCCCACTCCGAGACCGTTTTGCTATGCCACTGCGAGGGTCGACTCTCGACTGCGAGCGGACGCGTGAGGACCTTCCTTGAGCAAGCGAACGGCGCTCTCGCGATTCAGCAGTTCGGCGGGGGAGCCCACTTCCCGGATGGTCCCGCTTTCGATCATGATCACGTAATCAGCCCAGTGGAGGTTTTCGAGGTTGTGCGTAATCACGATGATGGTCCTGCCGCTGAATGATCGCATTACGTGCCGGAAGAACTCTCTCGATCCATCGGCATCAAGACCGGAGGTAGGCTCGTCCAGCACGAGAACGTCAGGAGTCTGTAAGAGCACCCGCGCGAGCGCGAGCCGCTGTTTTTGACCGCCAGATAGTCCAGCACCACGCTGGCCGAGCATCGTGTCGTACTTTTCCGGCAAGGTGTCTATGAAATCACTCAAGCCGGCCTGCTTTGCTGCATGGTCCACTGCAAGCTTAGAAGCATCCGGCCGGCCATACCGGATATTGTCTGAAACCGTGCCGGCGAAAATGTAGACATCCTGGCTCAGCATCCCAACGCTGGCATGGCTGCGGGAGTTCTTCGCGGACTGATTGCCTACTACGACGCGGCCCTGGCTGGGGGCTACGAGACCAGTGATCAACCGAGCTACCGTCGACTTGCCGCCTCCGCTCGGGCCGACCACAGCCACATTCTTGCCGGCGGGCACCTCGAACGCCACTCCGGACAACGCATCGTTGTCACGGCCTGGGTAACGGAAATGCACATCTTCAAAGATCACGGCGACCGGCTCCAGTAGCGAGGCGGACTGCCCGTCACCCTCAACGGTAGAGACCTTGAGGATCTCTAGGAAGTCCTTCGCCAGTAGCCACCGTTCGTGACCCTCGTCGACGATGCGATGAAGTTGCCGGACCGGCTCGGTCATGCGGTCGTACAACAACAGGATCATCAACACACCGCCAGGGCCGAGCGTGTTTCCGGGGCGAAGCATGGCCACGAGAGCAAATGCCAGGACCGCAATGAATCCAAGGCGCTCCACCAGGAACTTCGCCAGGTCAAAAGCGGCCATAGCCCTGTGGTGCTGATATTCCCGTTCGGCCAGCAGTCCGGAAACGCGCCCCGCGCACATGGCCTCTCGCCTTTCAGCTTTGAACAGCTTCACCTGCTCTATCCCAAGAACGGATTCCGTCACCCGGACGCCTTGTTCCTCCCGAGTACGGTTGATGTCCACGCGGATGCCGGCTTGGCTCGCAAGTTGAGCGAATGTCAGTGCGACGAGAATGGGAATGACGATCAGCACAATGATGCCTACCGCGGGGTCCGCCCGAAACATGAGGATGCTGGCGACGGCTATGCCGGCCAGAGGCGGCAGGGCGTCACAGAGAGCGAGCTTGAACAGTTCAGAAATGGCGCGGCTGCTACGTTCTAGTCGCACCTGTACGGCTCCGGAATGGTTTTCAAAGAACCATTCGAGAGGATACGAGAGTAGGTGATGTACACCGACCTGAAACAGTCTCGCGCCCAGCCGGGTGGCGGCGCGTTCGGCAAGAAGTCGCTGGCCGATCTTGAGGAACTGCGTTCCGACCAGTGCGACGGCCAGAAGTGCGCCCGCTCTCCAAACCAGGGCCGAATTATGACTGACTGCCGCATTTACGATAACGCGGAGCACGACAGGAACTACTTGCTCGGCGAAACCCGCAGCTATGGCCGACAGGCCGGATAAGAGAAACGCGAGCGCGAGCGGTCGTACCAGCCGCCACACTTTTGAAAGGGGAGGGGAGTTTTCCAAGTTCATCATGCGAATACCCTGTTCAGCAGAATGTACATGGCCATCATCAGCAGACTGAACGGCAGCCCGAAGCGGGCGTACGCCCGAAAGGTCAGGTCGAAACCAGAGAGTCGCGAAACGGCGTACAGGATCGGGCCTGCACTTGCGGATGTGAGAAAGACGCTCGACCCCGCGCAGATTCCGCTCGCCAATTGCCACGCGGAGAACATACTTCCGCCGGAAATCTGGTGCACCAATGGTGCCAGCATCGCAGCTGAGCCGTCGGCGCTGATTCCGGCCGTAAGAAGGTACGCGATCACCTCGATCACGCCCGGTCCGGATTGGCGAGCCAGATTATCCGTGAAGTGCTGGACCCACGGCGTATGTTCAACGCCTCCAGCGACAATGAATAGCGATCCGATGACTATGATCGGTTCGAGACCCAGGACGGTGAGCGCCTCGGTTTGATGTCGCTCCGGCGTCAGCAGCAGGAGCACCAAAAGGGCCGTGCAGGCCAGTACGAGCGTTTGGTGGGGAAAAATGAATTGGAGCCCGATGAATGCCGCGAGTACCCCGGCGCCGGCGAGTGCCTGGTGACGCCGAGTAACGATCCTGAAACGTGCATCTCGTGCAAGTTCATCGCGGGTCTTCAAGCGCCGCAGCATCTCCTGCCAGTCCGTAAGCTTCGCGCGGACCGGAAACCACGTCGCGAAACAGGCGGTCGCTGTAAGGGCAATCAGGACAGCGAGGTTCCGCGGCAGCATAGCAGCAGCAAACTGCGCTGGAGTAAACCCCCAAATCCCACGCTGAATAATCGCGGGAGTGTCTCCGAAGGCCATTGAGGCGCCGCCCAGATTGCTGCTGATCAGCATCGCGCTGAGCATGATGCCAGGGTAAACGCCATACCTCGAACAAATCGCGAGCGCCAACGGTACCAGCACGGCAATAGCGGTAATGTTGTGGAGAATGCTCGCGACCAGCATGCTGGCGGGAACGAAAACGGCGGGCAACAAAATCGCCGCCGGAACGTGCCGAAACCACGGATGAGCCGCCACCTTGGCGAGAAACACGCTGATGTGCTCTCCCGCGCCGCCCTGGAGGATGCGCTTGACCGCCAGTTGCGTCACACTCATGACCAGGAGCACTGTTGCAAAATTCGGTGCAATATGTTGGAGGATCTCTGGCGCCGAGGCGCCAGAGATCATTAAGGTCAGGAGCGCCGCCAGCGCCGTGATCGACATCATTCTTGTCGGCCACAAGAGCAGCGCAACCATCATTACCATCAGGATGTAAATCGTCATGTTCAGCATCGAGAGGCTCTCCCTTGATTGTTATTTCCACTCGTCCTTAATCGAAGGTCGGGATACGCGCGAAGCCCTTGTCGGAGATCGCCACCGACATGTGCGGGGCCCTGTGCTCCGTGTCCAACATCGCCACCGCCACGTTCGGAAACATGCGGATCGTGACCGGAACCAGCGGCGAGACATAGACCAGATCCGCGTGGCGAACGCCCTCGAACAGCATCATTTCGACAGTTGCCTCGGTAATCCCCCTAAAGTCGATCACTCCCCGCAGGCCGCGCCGCGCTAGGTGGTAAAAGTGCGCCGGCATGTCACCTTCCGGCGTAGGCGGGTGGATTTGTGTGATCTTGATACCTGACCGCAGCATCCGCTCCAGCAGGTGCGGAGGGAATTCGGCGATGACGAGCACGTCCTTGTTGACCATGTTCGTCATCCAGTTCTCCTCGGCACTTCGCGCACTGCGCAAGATCATCCGCGCACGATCCAAGGCACCAACTCCGCGGCCAGGGTCCACCGCCGCGTCCGGGCCGTTCAGCAACTCGGCCTCGCTATCGATCAGGTCATGGATGTCCTTGTCATCGGCTCCCATCGCCTGCAATTCGAGAATCTGGCGGTAGAATCCTTCGGTTTCGACATCGCCGGCAAAATGCGGCGGGTGGTGGCCCGGCCCGTGCGGTGGCGGATGAGGTCCGCGCAGTTTGGGATGACCCGGGCGATTGTCCTTAATGTGATCGTTGTGAAAAGGCATCGGCAACTCCCTGTCTTACTTGAATTTCCGGGATCTAAGACCGGATGCCCGTGCTTTTTGCAGTTCGCGTACCACAACCTCAGCATGTCGCTAAGAAGAAATATCTGTTGCAAATAAGGGGGTTGCCCGAGTTAAGTACTAGAGGGAGTACACGCGGAGGTGGTTTACTAGTCGGGGGGGAATGACTGCGGAGTCACGAAGCCGCGACCAAAAGCCCTTCGTGGTGATAGCGGTAGCGCACGCTACGAAACGCGAAGGATTCCGGGGGGTATTTTTGCATTTCTCCCTTGACATAAAACAGCGATCCGTGCGATATTCACGGGCGATGAAACTCAGCAGCGCCCGCGCGCGCAAGCTGGCGGGCATGCGCAAGACCCACGGCGCCGGCAGCGGACGGCCGCGCTCGTTGGACCGTTGCCCGTGCGGCGCCATGACGCGGGCCCGGGCGCGGCAGCGCGGGCATCTATGTGGGGGCGAAGCAAATCGAAGATCGTGAAGCGTACCGCGCCTGGCGCCCGGCAACCGGTCGAAAGCGCCGAGCTGCACGCCGTGCTGGCATCGGATTTCCACGGCCAGCGGTCAATGAACCGCCGCTCCTCCGCCGCATCGCGTCCGGCGGCGGCTGGCGCCGGAATTGGCCGCCGGCATCGCCCGCGTGAAGAGCGCAAAGTCGAATCGGCGTCAGGTTTGGCAAACTGGCCCACCCTTAGGCAGGCCCAGGCGCTCGCGCCGGACATCACGACCACGAAGCGGCTGCACGTCCGCGCCATCCTCGCCGTGTTCCTCGGCGGTGCGCTGCGCCGGTCCGCGGTGGCGGAGCTCACCGACGGGCGCCATTCGGGCGGATTCACGCTGGAGGCGACGGGCGACACACTGCGCGCGATACGCCGGAACCCCGAGCGCTACCGGTCTGGAGAGTATTGCCCTCGGCACACATGTGAGACACTTGACCGGCTTCGTATCGAAGGTTGCAAGAGCCAATACCTGCATAAAAGCAGAAGCGCGAACACCCGTTCCCGACCACTTTGCCGCGCAGTTGGAGAAGTTCCGTCGCTCGTGTCCACGCGCCCCGGCGCACCGCCGGATCGCCGCGCCCGCAGCCGCCGCACGCGATGCGGCCGAGGAGCAGCGGAGAGGCGTGTCGGCTTTGCCGTTGCCGGCCGACGCCAGTACCGCGTACAGATTTCGGTTTTCGACCAGTTGCATATAGTAGAGACACTTGGGCAGTACCGCAAGTCTTGGAAGCTATAGGCCTGGGTCATCCGAGTTTGACAGCCGGGCCTTCCTGCCGGAGCTGTGGGCTGGTCGTAGTTATCCTCGCGCGGTCCCGTGAGGGAAAGAGAGGGAAAGAGTGGCGGGATTGTTTTTGGGATTTGCTTGCGCTATTCTTACTGGAGGGTCTATTACAAGGTTCCATCCAACACCGCATTGGCCCTATATGGCCTATTGGGATCCGACAGCGGTAATGGTGGAGTTACCGGCAGCCATGGATCTGGATAGAGCACTACGGGATTTGCACGAGGAACTGGACACGCTCAACCGGGTGATCGCTGACGTGGAAGAGTTAGCGCGCACCGGGATTCCGCCCACGCCGAGCCGCCCTGGCCGTAAATCCATGCACGAATCGGAAAGGCAGCTCGTCTCCGAGCGCATGAAGAAGTATTGGGCCGCTAAGCGAGAACAACGAACTGCCGCCGGGTCCGCCTCCCAAGCCCCGAGCGGCTGAGTTTGGCTGCTCCCCGCTTCTCGCCCGAGCGGACCAAAGCGTATGGTCGCGGCTAGGCCTGTTACACTGCGAAAGAGCGTGGAAGGCAACAGGAGTGACAGCGAGCGCGGGAAGGCATCGCGCTGTCCGGCATGCGGTTGGACGGACGTGCGTAGCTCCATGCCCCATGGCCTTTCTCGATGCTTTGGCGAGGATACCTGACGCAATCTGCCGCAACCTGCGCGCCCCGTCGCCAATCCTTCGCGGTTGCAGATTTATTTCAAAAAGGCCTTTACTTTCAAGCGCTTCGGAGTGATGGATGTTCATGAGCCGCGCCGAGCGTGGCCAAGGAGAACGATTATGACGACTTTTACCATTTACGAAACGAACGAAATCGTGGCGTTTGCGACCCCGGAGGAGGCTTCCGCCGCCACCACCACACCCTTCGACAGCTTCACCAGCGAGCAGGAACTCGCACAGTTGGCCGCGGCTTGCCACCGTTCCCGTGACTCACCGTATCCGCGCCGCCCCCTGGGTACCCCAAATACTACTGCCCGCCGCGCAGGGTTTGGCGACGATGCGGACGGAACGACAGGGCAGTAATCGCTACCCTGGCGGCACCGCGGGCCGAAAGCCAGGATCATCGCCCGAGATAGCTTCGCGCGGCCCGCGCGATTGCCTTAAGAATCCGCAGTCCGTCGTGCGGTGAGCCGGTATCGAACTGCTCTCCCGCATTGTCGATAGCGTTGCTAACCATTGCAACCGATGCGACCGGCGCTTGCTGGGCAGCACCGAATGCAAACAGCGAGGCGGTTTGCATCTCCACCGCGAGTGCGCCCCCGCGAGCCCATTTTTCGAGTTGATTTCTCGTTTCGCGATATGGAGCATCCGTTGTCCATACCGTTCCCGTGCGAACGCGCCATCCGGTGGTGGCTAACTCGCGCTCCAGGTGTGACGCCACCTGCGTGGGGCATGCGACCTCCGCACCGGGCGCCAGGTAGTGATAGGAAGTCCCTTCGTCCCGCACCGCCGCGGTGGCCACCACCAGGCAGGGGAGCGGAAGGCTTGGCGCAACGCGGCCAGCCGACGTCAGTCCGACAATCAGCTTGACGCCGGCGGCATGGAGCTGCTCGGCGATCAACACCGCGTACGGTCCGCCGATCGTGCGCGCGATAATCCCGCAACTCGTGCCTTCCAGTTCGACCGCGAACATCGTCGTGTGGAAGCAGGCCCACGATGCCACGGGCGTTGCCATGCCTTGCCCGACGAGCCAGTCGGTAATGTCTCCGTCAAACTCGAGAATGCAAACTGCGGGTATCGCGCCCTGCGGGACTCCGCGAATCCGGCGAAGATCCTCGATAAGCTGTTGGGGAGTGAACGCGGAAGGTTCCGCGGTCGCATGATCCAGAATCGGCAACAAATCTTCGCCCATCGCTTAGTCGACGATCCGCTACGCCACTACGCAATAGCAATAGAGGAACTGTTGCGTGGTCCCGAACGGTGTCTGGTGAAGCTCTTTGGAACTCTCGATCAAACGAAAGCGCGCCCCAAACTCCGCATGCAAAGACTCGCCGTCGTAGCGGACCACCTCGAGACCACTGCACTTCACCGGACCCTCCAACCCGAAAGCGCTGACGATCACGTGTCCTCCCGGCCTCACCGCCCGGGCGGCTTGCCGGACATAGGCGGCACGGTCCCGTGGCTCGGTTAGAAAATGAAAAACTGCGCGGTCGTGCCACACATCGTACGACGCAGGCGCCAAGTCCACCTGAGTAATGTCCGCCACCAGCCAACGGAGCCGCTCCGCCGCCTTGCCCAATCGTTTTCTGTTCGCATCGATCGCGGTTTGCGAAATGTCGAGGACCGTGATGTCCGCATAGCCCCGCGCGAGCAGGTCGTCTACCAGGGTGGACTCACCACCGCCGACGTCGATGATCGACGCGGAGGGGCTGGAAGCCGCCTGTGCGATGAGCGCCAGTGAGGTCTCCAGGTGGGGACGGTACCAACTGACCTCGTTCGCCGCCTTCTGGCTGTAGATTCTTTCCCAATGGGCCTGTACATTCATATCAAGGAAGGTTCCTGGCTTCTGGACCTTCCCTTTATGGTAACCCGGCCGGGTCCGCTATTGCCGCGGCTTTTCGAACACCGCGAAGTAATATCGCGTTCCGTCGGGTGTGCCGGCGAAGTCCGAGTCGAACGAGATCAGGCGAAGGCCGGCGCGCGTGACCCGGTCGATCAGCATCTCCTGCGGGAGTCTGTGTCCGTCCATGTATTCGGCGGGTTTCATCCCCAGGCGCGCGCTGCGATCCAGCACTCCGAGGCGTCCGCCAGGCTTCAAGGCAGCCGCGATTCCCGCCATCATGGCATCCGGGTGCGTAAACTCGTGAAAGGCGTCGACCACCACGACGGCGTCGACCGACAGTGAGAGCAGTTTTGGGTTTTCCTGTGATCCCTGGATTGTCCGGATCTGCGGGAGCTTCTTCTCTTCAGCCTGCCGCCGAATTTGCGCCAATACTCCCTCGTCGATATCCTCGGCAAACACCTTCCCCTTTGGGCCGACTCGCGCCGCTAGTCGGAAAGTGAAGTACCCGCCGCCGGCGCCCACGTCGGTCACGGCGCCACCAGCCTTTAGGCCGAGAGCGTCAGCAATCTTGATGGGTCGCTGCCACGTGTCGCGTTGTATGCGCGGCGAGACCGCATCAGCCGCCGTGACCTCGAATAGCTGCTCATCCAACATCGCTGCGCTCGCGAGCCGCGCCGCGATATTTCCCGCGCGGTCGATCACCAACAGAACCGGCGATCCCTGTACGTTATAGAGCTGTGCGATCTCGCCGTTTTCCGCCTTGCCGTCGCAAATCTGCGGCCAGAACAGGCTCCGCTGGGTGACGGTCCGCTCGGTAGTCGCCTTGTCCGCGTCCAGGGAAACTCCAATCAGGTTCACGCCGCGATCCTGATATTTCCAGTAAAGCTGTTTGAGCAGCGGAACCTCCGCCGCGCAGATCGTTCAAGTGGACGACCAGAAGACCACTACCACGGGTTTTCCACGGTAGTCCGCGAGCGAGATTTGCGACCCGTCCAACGCTGTCGCGGAGAACGCCGGGGCGGGCCGGCCGGGTCCCAGATGCAGCAATTCGTAAAGTTGCCTTTCCGCCTGCCTCCCCGACGCTGAATCCGGGGCCAATTCAAGCGCCGCTTGGTATGCGGCTTTGGCCTTCTCTTCCTGCTTCTGGCCTTGCCATACGCGCCCCAGATTCCACTCGATTGCCGCCCGGATCGCGGGCTTCGTCGAAGTGGTAAGAACCGCAGTGAGCTTGCGAAAGAAATACGTAAAGTCATTCTGCAGTGAGCCGGCTTCCACTAGGATTTCCGGCATGTCCTCCCATGCAGGATCGTCCGCGGGTACGCGGTCCGCGCGCTCGTATGCTTCCGGAAACCGGTCGGCGTGGATTAGCAAGTGCACCGCTTGCACCGCGGCTTTGTCCCCCTCCGGAGTGCGCGGGGATTCTTCATAAACCGCCCACAACGTCCGGACCCATTTCTCCACCGGATGGTTGGCATCGCCCTTCTTGCCCCCAGTTTTCTCGAAGTCCCGGATCTCCGCACGAGCTTGCGTCAGGATCCCATCGACGTCGCGTGTGCCGGACTGCTGCCCGGCTGCCATTGCGGCGACGGAAAATACAATAGCGAGTTTCCGCATGGACCTCAGCATACGGGGTGAACACCAACCATGTCTTCACCGCATGCAACCTGGTTGTAAAAGTTTGTCTCCTCATACGAGAGGCTCGGTTCCGTCTCCAAAAGGCGGTGTAAAATGGCTTTGGCGGCCCCATGTTCGTGCGTACAACGACCCATCTGCGAGTGTTATTCGCTTCGATTGCGGCAGTCGTCGTCTGCGCGGCCATACTTGGCGTGTTGCAATACCGTTCGCTCGTCCAGCTCGAGGCGCGAACCAGGATCACATTCCAGGACGAACTGGTCAGGTCGGCGCAAACCGTCGCCGAAAGTGTCGAAGCCGATGTGCTGACGGCAGGTGTCGCCGCGCTGGGTTCGTTCCGGAGCGAAGACACCGCTCACTATGTCCGCGAGCTCGCGGCGCGTTTCCAGGAACTTCTGCGCAGCCGGCCCGAAATCGACGAGGTCTTTCTCTTCGCCCTCGACGATCCAGCCGGCACCTCAGCCGTATTCTCCACCCGCGACGGAACCGACCGCTGCACTTGAAATGGCCTGGATCGTCCGCCAGTTCGGGCGGCGCGCATGGCATTCTCAACGTCCCAGCCGTTCCCCGGCACGAACGATCTCCGCCTCGACCAGTCTGCCGGCCCCGGAGGAACGCGAATCCATCTGTTTCGAGTGCTCGCGGCCGCCGGGCGGCAGGACGCGAGGCGTTTCGCCGGCGTCACGTTCAGCCGCTCGTTTGTCGCGAACGCCCTCCTGAAAGCCGTCACCGGCGCCTCTCGTCCCGCTGGACCGGATACCAGGCCAGTGTTCGCCGTATTCGAAAGGGGACGCCAGATTCTGAGCGCACCAGGCTGGTCCGGACGCGCCGAATCGCGCACTTCGCTGGCGCCCAGGCTGCCGCTTTGGGAGATAGCGGCCGGGTATCTCGGCACCACGGTCGAGGACATCGCGCGCGGCCAGTTTCGCCGCAATCTGCTGATCTCGCTCCTGGCGCTGGCAGCCTTGGGTATCGCCGTCTTCGCCACGTTGACGATGGCTTCGCGCGAAGCCCGCTTGGCGCGCATGAAATCGGGGTTCATCTCCAACGTCTCCCATGAAATGAAGACCCCGCTGGCCCTCATCAGCATGTACGCGGAAACCCTGGAATGTGGGAGGATCTCCACTCCCGACAAGCTCCAGGAGTATTATGAGACGATTCTGCGCGAGAGCCGCAAGCTGGCGCGGATGATCGACAACGTGCTGGATTTCGCCAGGCTCGAATCCGGCCGAGCTCCTGTCAGGCTCGAACGAATAGACGTGGGCGAACTGGCGAGAGACGTGGTGCGCCATTGGGACGAACACTTCATATTGAGCGGTTTCCGGCTGTCGGTAGAGATCGACCCGGATCTACCCCGGGTCGAGGGCGACCGCGCTGCGTTGTCGCATGCGCTTCTCAATCTGCTCGACAACGCCGTGAAGTACTCCGCCGGCGAAAAAGAAGTTGGCATCGCCGTCCGGCGGGCGGGCAGCGCCGTGATGGTCGAGATCACCGACAAGGGCATGGGCATCGATCCGTCCGAACAACGGAGGATCTTCGAGCAATTCTACCGGGCCGGCGATCCCATGACCCAAAAGGTCCGCGGCGCCGGACTCGGCCTAGCCCTTGTTCGCCAGATCGTCGCGGCTCACCGTGGTCGCGTGGAAGTGCGCAGTATTCCCGGCAAAGGGTCCGCTTTTTCGGTCGTCCTTCCTGCAATCGCCCCGAGTCCAAACCTGACGTGAGACTGACATGTCGACGATCCTGATCGTGGAAGACGAGCCGCAAATGGCGAACGGCTTGCGCGACAATCTCGAGTTCGAAGGCTACACGGTGCGGATCGCACGGGATGGCGACGAAGCATTAAGGTCTGCCGCGGAAGTAGTTCCCGATTTGATTCTGCTGGATTTGATGTTGCCGAAGAGAAATGGGCTCGATGTCTGCCGCGAGTTGCGGCGCCGCGGTCTCGATACTCCGATCATCATGTTGACCGCGAAAAGCCAGGAGACCGATAAGGTCGTCGGCCTCGAAATCGGCGCTGACGACTATGTTACTAAGCCCTTCAGCGTTCGTGAGCTTCTGGCGCGCGTGCACGCTCAATTGCGGCGTACTGCGTCCCAGGAAGCCGAAATGGAGATTTATCGTTTCGGCGAGATTGAAGTGGATTTCCGCCGCCACCACGCAGCCAGGGCCGGACATTCTCTGACGCTCACTGCCAGAGAATTTGACCTCCTGAAGTATTTCGTACGGCGGCGAGGGGAAACCATCGGCCGGGATGAGCTGCTAGATAAGGTCTGGGGACTGCGCGTATATCCTTTGAGCCGCACTGTCGATAATCACATCTCCAAGTTGCGTCAGAAAATTGAGCGATTGCCGGCCGAACCCGAGTATCTGATCACCGTCCACGGGTCCGGTTATAAATTCTTGGGGTGACCTCGGGGCAATCAATTCCAGAAGAAGCCCCGGCAGCCACAGCGGCGGGAATGCGGGCGTCCAGGCGCCCGAAAGGCCTTCTGACATTCCGCCATTGTGGCGGGAAGACAGAGGCCCGCCCGTTGCATTGACGCCGGCGACTCCGCAAGTTGGGCTTGTCGGCCCTTATCGGCGTTCACTTCTCAAAAACGAGGCAGTATTGATAAGGTAGCATTTCGAGCTTTCGCCCGAGCCTAAAGCCAGCCTTCTGGAACTCCGCGACGACTTCGTCCTCCGACAGCTTCATTGCCATTGGCGGCCCGACCGGAAGTTCCCGCTTGAAAAAATCGATGATCACGACACGCCCGCCCGGTTTCAATGCGTTGGCAACCTTCTCATAATATGCGGGACGATTTTCGATGTGATGTAGAACGTCGCAGAAGAAAATGACGTCTGCCACGGCTTTGGGCAGACGCGGATTGTCCGGCGCCGCAAGGACGGTCACCAGGTTTTTGGGTGCGTCCTTGGCGGCGATGGCCAACAGGGCCGGATCGATATCCACCGCGTACACCGTGCCGGCATGGTGGGCAAAGCGACGCGCGAAGTACCCGGTACCCGCTCCGATGTCGGCGACGACATCGGTCGGCTTGAGATCCAGGGCCATCACGACCTCGTGCGGTTTTTGCCATGCATCCCGCGAAGGATCCTCCAACACCTTCGCATACTCATCTGATGACGGCGGGTGGTGTTGATGCGGCACTTGCCCGAATCCCACCGCAGCGCAGGCCAACAACCATGTGTATCGTTTCATAAGCTCCTTCCTGCTCTTGCTAATGTACAACATCGCGCATCAAGGTTTGAAGCTGCCGCCGGCCTTCACTCGATTCGCTGGAGGACGTTCAACGATTTCGTTTGCGCTCAAACCGGTCGTCCGCCACGACGCCACCGGTTGAGACTGAATCCAGCCATCCTGCCCTAGCTCCTTCGAAACTGTCAAACCGCGGCACGTACGGCTTGATGTCCAGCACTGGAGTGCCGTCAAGGACGTCCACACCGCGAATCCTCAAAACGTTACACTCGATACCGAGCAACTGGACTGAAGAAAGGCCAATGCGATTCGGCCGCGATGGGGCGCGCGTCGCAAACACTCCCCTTGGTGTTGTATCGAGATATGGGGTAACAGCCAACCTGCCATCCCATTCGGCCTGATCGAACCAGTACAGCAGCCAGATTCGTTCAAAGCCATCCAAGTCCTTGAGGCCAGGCGCGAATTCTTCGAACAACTCCACCGAGCCCTCTTTCTCACCCGCCAATGCCGCCTGAATGGGCGTGCCTGCCGCCATCTGAAATGCCGATCGCACAACACCAATCGGCCTCAGATGAATTTCGTGCATTCGCATGGTCCACCTTGTTTCATCGTCGCGAGAGAGCGTCGACCGGGGTTCGAGCCCTCCTGGTAGCAGCAGGCGAGCAGGAGGATATTCGCCCG
>ODAK010002120.1_pt1 | contig 21000 bp, 17 predicted proteins | sample 1539591 | NCBI WGS metagenome assembly ODAK01 (sample SAMEA3539303, study PRJEB22396) | soil metagenome | biome: tundra; feature: field; material: soil | place: USA | collected 2010-05 | depth 0.15 m | reverse complement strand
CTCGCGGCATAGGCTCCGCGGAGGCCGCCAGAGTTACATTATACTAACACTAAAAATGCTCTAGTAGTTAAACTTCAAGCCCATCTGCAGCTGACGTGGTTGATTCAGTTGGCTCGTGACTGCTCCGAAATTCGTGCCTGAAAGGTCTGTATTCGGAACATTGAAGACGACGTTGTTGAAGATGTTGAAAGTTTCGGCGCGGAATTCAAAGTATCTCTTTTCTCCGAGCCCTACGTGGAACTGCCGGAAAAGGGACAAGTCGAGATTGCGGCGCCAGTTCGAATTCAACGTATTTGGCTTTTCATTGCCATACGTGTAGGGTGCCGGCAACGAGAAGGCGCTCGTATTGAACCATTGCGCCGGGGTGTGGGTACCGGACCCGCCGTTTGGATTGCCGGACACGTTCACTCGTTCCTCGACACCACCCGAACCTATGTTCTCAGGATCGGCGCCGGTGGTCACCGTGTATGGCAACCCCGAACTGAGTTGCAGAATACCGTTCAGCGACCATCCACCTGCCACCGCAGAGACCATTTTATTGGAACCCTTGTTAAATGGCGACTGCGCCGTAAAGGCCGCCGACAGCACGTTGGTCTGGTTGGTGTCAGAGATGCCGTAGTCAACGGAGCGGTTGTAGGGATTTGTCGAGTGACAGCTCGCGCCCAAGCCGCAGCCGTCTTCCAGCGACCGCGACAACGTGTAAGCAACCAGGTAGGTAACACCATGGCTGGCACGTTTGTTGACGGTGACCTGCAGGGCGTTGTAACGGCTGTTGCCCACGCTCTGGTCAAACCATTGCTGGAGCATGTAGGGGTATGGCCGCCGGGTTTGAGCAGTACCGGGTCCTGGAGTGGGGACATTCTCGACGGGGCCCCAGTCCAAATGCCTGCCGACCGAACCGACATAGTTGGCATCGAGCACGGCATTACCCGGTAACTCCCTTTGGATACCAACGTTCCACTGATCCATGTACGGACTGCGGAAGTTCGGATCCACCATCCACTGGCTGACGGAGCTGAAGTCATTCGAAGGATAAACGATCCCTCCGGTGCTGCCGAAATTCAGCGGGTCGTGGGCAGACGCGGTCTGGACACTGGTGTTCAGACTGTTGTTCTCGATGGTGGCGACTGCTGGCCAGTTTCCACCGAAATTCTGCGCCAGCTGGATCACAGTGGCCCACGCGTCGTAGAAGCGGCCATAGCTGGCGCGGAGGGCCGTCTTATTGTTGAGGCGGTAGGCCAGGCCCAGGCGGCCAGCCCAGTCGCCTAGCGAGTTGTTAATCACGCGGTGATTCGAGTTGGGGTTGACGTAAGCGTTGGCGGGAAGTCCGCCGGGAGCGGGCGCGCTCGATGAAGTGTAGATGCCGGTGGGAATGCAGGGCGCGCCCTGAGTTGCCGAGCAGTCAGGCGGAAGCGCGTTGAGCTCGTATTTGCCATTGAGGGGGTTGGCATTGCCAGTGTAGAAGTTCCCGCCGTTGCCACTCCCATAAATCGGCGTAAGTACCAGGTCATGGCGGTAGCCTGCATTCACCGAAAGACGGCTTGTGGCTTTCCACTGATCCTGAATGTAGATTGCCATGGTGTAGCCGCCGGACGTTACCTCGTGGATGTTCCTATAGTTGGCTTCACTCGGATCGCCGATCAGCAGGGATGCCCAGGAATCTCCGCCCAGGCCCTGATTGTCCCCCAGTCCCGCGGTCTGCGCGGCTGAGAAAGACTCTCCAGAATATGCGATCGGCGATTGCATGTCGTTGGTCTGGAAATCGCCACCGATTTTAATCGTGTGCCTGCCCAGGATCTTGGTGAATGCGCCGCCGAACGCCCAGTTATCCGCCAACCCCGTCCCCTGCAACTGCGAGCCGGTCAGCCCGACATATCCGCTCGAACTCCACTGCGGTGCGTACAGAGTGTTGTTCAGGGTCAACCAGTAAGTCGGCAACCCGAGGGTCTGCAACTGAGAAAGAAATGCCCCATCCTCACCCGGATGACTGGTGCCGACTTGGGTGAATCCGTAGTTTCTGCCGAAATATACGTCCGAGAAGGTCGTCGGGCTGAACGTGTGAGTCCAATGACCTACGTAGTTCTTGCCCAGAACGTGGATCGTCCCCAAGCCGATCGTGTTTGAAGGAGACGCCTCTTGCTGATCGAACTGGCTGAAGCGGAACATCAACTGGTTGTTGTTGCCGAAGTACTGGTCCCCGCGAATCGTTCCCGTATCCTGGTTGGTAAAGGCTTTTCCGGATTCGAAGAGGTTGGACCCGTTAACCAACGCACCGGATTTTGGGATGATCCCTTGGTACAGGGCCGAGATCGGATTGATGCGATTGGCGCCGTTGGTGCCGTTGGGGATTATGTTGCCCGGGAATGGTTGGCGCGTGCAAGCTCCGCCTTGAGTGCAAACCGTCGTAGCGGGATCGTAGATGACGATTGGTTTGGGCAAGGCGAGCAACGCGCTGAAATCGCCAGTGCGCTGCGCATCCGTCGGTCCCAGCGCTCCTGTTTCCTGCGCAGTGCGTTGCCGGTAGCCTTCCCAGGATGCGAAGACGAAACTTTTATTTTTGCCGCTATACAGCTTCGGAATCGAGAGGGGGCCCCCGCCCGCTACGCCATATTGGTTCTGGCGCAGCGGCGTACGGGCTAACTCAAAATAGCCGCGCGCATCCATCTGCTCGTTGCGGAGGAACTCCCAAACGGTACCGTGGTAATCATTGGTCCCAGATTTGGTGACCACGCTCACTATGCCCCCAGCGACCCCGCCGTACTCGGCAAGATCGTTATGCCCCTGGGTCTTGAATTCCTCAATGTCGTCGATGATCGGCGAGTAATTGTACATGCCGAGCATCGTGTTCAGGTCGTTGACGCCGTCCAGAAGAAACAGGTTGCTGCGGTTGCGAGCGCCGTTCACTGCCGGGAACGAGAAGCTTCCGATCGAGTTACCGGCCCACCCGCCGCCTCCGCCTGAACTCTGATCGCGATTGACGTTCGCGACACCCGCCGTGATCGTCAGTAGCTGGGTGAAGTTACGGCCGTTCAAAGGCAGGTCTGCGACTTCATTCGGCGAAACGACCGTGCCCAGTTCCGAGGTTGAAGTCTCCACGGTAGCCGAGATGGCTTGCACGCTAACGGTGTCCTGCGCTGCGCCGACTTTCAGGTTAAAATCGAACGTCGCGGTCTGGTTCACTTCGAGGGTTGTCTCCGGTTGGGTCACCGTGTTGAAGCCCGATGCGGACGCCCGCATCGTGTAGGTGCCGGGCACAATATTCAGGAAGACATACACTCCGTCGGAGTTCGTTGTAGTTGTCTTCACGACCGCGGTATTGACGTTCCTGAGTTCAACCCGAGCATTTGCGATTGCAGCACCTGTCTGGTCTTTGACAACTCCGTTGATGTTTGCAGATGCCTGTTGGGCCATGACCGCCGGGGAAATGAACCCCGCAACTCCCAAAAGCATCAAAAGCACCGTGAGATACCGGCGCCTATTCGGTTGCTTTCTGACTGACCATCCCATAGTGTCTCCTGACTACGCAGTTTTGCTCAACCTGCACATTAGTTTTGCTCAACCTGCACATTGGCAAGTCGGCAACAAATCAGGGCTCCAGCACGTGGCACCGCCATTGTTAGATTGATATCGAGCTTGACTTATCACATCCGCCACCGACGATGACGTTACCGTTAACGCGAAGAGCGCCACAAGAACATTAACTGTGTCGACCTCAAAGCCCTGGACCTCAGTGGCGTCAGCAACATTGAATCCGACGTCACACTCTAGTTGCGATGCAGCGTTAACGCGCCCATGCTACTCACGGATAGCAGGGGTGTCAAGGAATTTCTAAGAACCCGGCAATGCGCGTGTAACATGCATCAAATCAGCGATGTACTGATGAGAATTCGGGAAGATCGGGATTCGGAATAGAAGGTTTTCCGGGGAGAAATCTGTCTGCACGTGGAACTTCTTCGAAGGTGGAGCGGCCTCTGGAGAAGATGAGGCAAGCGCGGCATCGGCATGCAATGAAGTGCACTCCATTACATGCCTACATGCCAAGGGCCAGGCTTATGCCCGCCAGCGATGGGTCGAGGCGCAGCAGCGGGACCTGCTCAACATTAACTAGGCCCTTGCTGTGAAGCAGGTGGAGGAAAGCGTTGATCAGGTCGCAAAGTAGGGTATTCTTGCAAATCATCCCGGTCAAGCGGAGTAATGAGCGTTTGAAATTGACCGCCAGTTCACAGTTGACTAAATGGGCCGGAAAAATGAATCGCGGAACCGCAGCTATAGCATTCGCGCTTGCTGATGGCAAGAACCATGCATCAGCAGGCTCCAGTAACCGGAGACGCCAGATTGGCTATTGCTCGCAACATGATGAGAGGACGACTGATGCAACGTTTCGGAATGACCCTACGACTCAAGCGTGGCGCGGCTGAGTCCTACAAGGCATATCACCGCTCGGTATGGCCGGAAGTACTCGAGATGATCACAGAGTGCAACATCCGAAACTACTCGATCTACTTCAAGGACGACATTCTGTTCAGCTACTTTGAGTACCACGGCAGCGATATGAAGGCGGATTGGGCAAAGATGGCCGCGGACACCAAAACACAGGAATGGTGGGCTGTGATGAAGCCACTTCAGGAGCCGCTGGCAAGCAGAAAAGAAGACGAATGGTGGGCAGAGATGGAAGAGGTATTCCATCTCGATTGAGAGCGCCGGTCAGGCCCGCTGGCGCAATTGTCGTACAGGGATGGGGGGGCGCTTCTTTCGGGCCCCTCGTCGAGTGCAGTTCAGCAGCAATGCCGCGGAAAGCTTCAATTGTTTCCGGGGTGGAAGGTAGTACCCAGTGACGATGATTCCGGATTCCCGCAATTCTTCTGTGCGCAAAAGTGCCTTTACGCCGAATCGCCGTGATTTTATGAGACTCGCTCTTGCGGGTTCCTGTCTGCCTTCTTTCTCTCATCTGGCATGGGGAGAAGGCTTGGCCTACGACCGCACAAGCTGGTATCGCAAAGCCAAGTTTGGCATGTTTATCCACTGGGGCCCATATTCGCAGGCCAGCGTCGAGGCATCCTGGCCGATTATGGTTCCCACGCCGGGAGGGATTACCGAGGCCGCGTACCGGGCCTTGCCGCAAACATTCAACCCGATCCAGTTCGATCCCCACACGTTCGTCGACCTGGCGCGATTGGCAGGGCAGGAATACATGGTATTCACCACCAAACATCACGACGGTTTCTGCATGTTCGATTCTTCGTATACCGACTACAAGATCACGAACACACCCTATGGCAAGGACATCGTGAAGCAACTGTCCAAAGCCTGCGAGGAAGACGGAATGCCCCTCGGCTTTTACTACTCGCCGCCGGACATGCACCATCCGGGCTTCCGCGATACTACCAAACTCGCCAAGGAGAACTGGCACGGCGAGCCGCAGCGCCCGGAGTGGGAAAGTTATCTCCAATACATGCAGCTGGAGTTGGCGGAGTTGCTCACCCGCTATGGTTCGGCGGCCATCATTTGGTTCGACGGTCTCAACAATCAGGAAAAGTACAACGGTGCGCGGGTGGTGCAAATGATTCACGATTTGCAACCAGCCACTCTTGTGAATGACCGCATTGGCGTTGATGCCGACTATGAAACACCGGAACAGTTCATTCCCACCGCCATTCCAACCAAAGGCATCGTCCTCACGGGCATTGACCCCAAAGTATCTCAGCAGCTGAAAAATGCGATTCCTCGCCCGGAAGACTTCAGACTTTGGGAAACGTGCATGACGATCAACAACACCTGGGCCTATAACAAGAACGATCGCGATTTCAAATCCGAGCAAACGCTGATCCGCAGTCTGGTTGAGGTAGCCAGCCGTGGCGGCAACTTCCTGCTCAACGTCGGCCCGCAGCCCGATGGTCAAATCCAGCCCGAGTTCCGGCAACGGCTTCGGGCGATTGGAGATTGGCTCACGCTAAACGGCGACTCTATCTACGACAGCACCTTTGGGCCAATTCAAGGCGTTGCCGGACTGCGCACAACGGCAAACGACAAGTCCATCTTTGTCCATGTGTTTGACTGGAAGGCACCAGTCTGCGAGATTGCAGGGATCGAGGCGCGTGTACTATCGGCTCGCCTGCTCGCGAATGGACAACCGTTGAAGTTTCGCCAGACCGAAGGCAAACTTCAAATCGATGTCCCTGTGCAGGCTCCGGATCCGAAAGTCAGCGTCATCGCGCTCAAGACATACTAGCCTGGAACCTTCAAACTACTCGGGCGTTCGGCCCGGCAACCCAGGCCCGAGTAGCAAGCTGGTCAATGGTACAATTCGTGGCAATCACCGCTGAAAGAGGCGATCCATGTTGAAAAGGCTACCTGCCCACTTCTTTTGCCTTGTCGTCTTCTTCGATTCGTTTGCGGGGTTTGGTCTGGCACAATCCGCCGCGCACGGAACTACCTCGGCCAGGCATGGTGGCAGGTTTCAAGTGGATGTTCCCGGCGTCATCAGTCGATCCGACGTAATTTTGGGAAGACCAAACCTGGAACCCGGTGAGGCGATGCCGCTCGGCAATGGCAGGCTCGGGGTTGCCGTGTGGTCTGCCGATGGGCTCACGGCGCAACTCAATCGAAATGACACCTTGCCGGATCGCTTGTCGCCGGGACAGGTTGTCCTTCCTGGACTCTCTGCCCTGACGGGCTCGAAGGATTACTCAGGGCGCCTGGACCTCTACCGCGGCGAGTTTCGAGAGCAGGGCGGCGGTTTGGCCGCCACTGCCTTTGTGGAGCCGGGTACGGATACCTTTATCGTTGACGTAACCGGCGCGAATCCCGACCAGCCGCAAACCGCGGTGCTGAAGCTATGGGCGCCTCGTGCCCCTCATGCAATCGCGCACATCCGCGCGGGGTATCTTGCAGAACACTGGATCGACAACATAAATCCAGGGTCTTCCGGCCGCGCTTTCGGATCGCTTTCTGCATTTACTGCGGTGGGACGCGACGTTTCCGCCGTTGTCACGGACCCTTTGACCATCACCGTTTTGTTCAAGCCTTTTCAGGACGGTCATTTTCGGATCATCGTCGCGTCTCCTCATTATGACGGCACCGGAAATGCGGAGGATATCGCTGACCTGGCCTTTTCTCCTGGGCCCGATGCAGCGCACTTATCCTGGTGGCGGGATTTCTGGAAGCGCGCTGCGATCATCAAGATCAACTCTAAAGATGGCGCCGGAGAGTATATGGAGAATCTCCGGAACATTTATCTTTTTGTTGCGGCGATCGAAAAAGGTGTCGAGCATCCGGGTTCCCAGGCGGGCATCGCAGATATGATCTCCGCGGCGCAGGATGAGCACCGCTGGGATCCGTCCGCATTCTGGCACTGGAACTTGCGTATGCAGGTAGCGGCCAACATTGGTGCGGGCCTGCCGGAACTCAATGGACCCTACTTTAATCTCTATCGGGAAAACCTTGCGCATATCGAGGATTGGACCAGAGAGCACATGAAGGGACTCGCCGGCAGTTGCGTGCCGGAGACCATGCGCTTCAACGGGCCGGGCATTGAGTACGAACACACTTGGAAACCAATCTCAATTGGCAAGGATTGTGACGCGGACTTCAAGCCCTATTACAACGCGCGAACACTAACGACAGGAGCAGAGGTATCGCTGTGGGTCTGGGAGCAGTATCTTGCGACCAGCGATCGCAAGTTCCTTTCCGAAAATTATCCGCTGATGGCCTCCTCCGCTCGCTTTCTTCTTGCTTATCAGAAAATGGGTCCGGACGGCCTATTGCATACAAGCCCTTCCAACGCTCACGAATCTCAATGGGACGTCACCGATCCAACTACAGATATCGCGGCCATTATGGCGCTTTATCCCGCAACCATTCGGGCAGCCAATCTGCTGGGCAAAGATGCGGCGTTGGTTCGGCAGTTGCAGGCAGCGCTGCCTAAGGTTCCTCCGTTGCCGCGAACTCAGCAGATCGGTCCGCGCACGTTGCTGCCATCCTCTGCCGACCTCGATGCAGCGGATGTGATTGCGGAATCCTACCTGCCAGGTTCGGAAGACCATAACATCGAGAACATCGGCCTTGAGCCAGTGTGGCCTTACGATGTCATTGGGGACACTTCTCCGCTGTTTCCGTTGGCACAGCGCACCTATGCGCATCGACCCAATTCTTCGGCCGTTGACTGGAGTTTCGACCCCATCCAGGCTGCGCGTCTTGGACTGGGCAGCGAAGTGGGGTCAACTCTGATCGAGACCACCCAGAAATTTCAGGGCTTTGTGAATGGCATGGCGAAGTGGGAAACGTCGGCGAAGGAGTTTTATGTTGAGCAGAGTGCCGTGGTTGCGGACGCGCTGCAGGAAGCGTTAGTCCAAGACTATGACGGCGTTATCCGAGTTGCTCCAGCAATTCCGCCAGGATGGGATTTTGACGGCAGCGTCTATGTCCGAGGCAACACGAAGGTCGACGTTCAGACGAGGAATGGCGCAGTCACCAACCTTGTGATAGAGGCTGGAACAAGCGGCGCGCTCAAAATTCGCAATCCATGGCCAGGCAAACCGGTCGATGTGATCTCCGCCCAAACCGGGAAGAGAATTGTAACGGCTGCGGTGGGCCCAGTGATCGAATTCGCCGGTTCCATGGGCGCCACCTATGCTGTCGAAAAACAAGGCTCCGCAGCAGCGGAACAGCGCTTTCCATCGGTGAGCGGCACCCGAGCGATCGCGGCGAAGAAGTTGGGACGGGTTCAAATCGGTCTGTTGGCAAATAGCCACTGAGAACGAAGGCGTTTGGCAGGCTTCCTTCGGCGGGTGATCGAAGCGATCCATACGGCGAGCTGCTGAAGCCTGCAATGTCCTGAATTCGTTTCTTTGACTAAACTAGTGAAAACCTTGAATGAGGGAATGCCATGCGTCTGACGCGTAGGCGACTCTTGTCTCGGTAGGTTGCCCGAGCCGGAAAGCACACGGACACTCCTGGCCGCGACCACGGGCCTTCGGATCTCAGAATGCTTGGGCCTGCAGTGGGCGGACGTAGATTTCGTGTCGCAGGTCATTGAGGTCCGGCGCACTTGGACAGGGGGAAGGGTCGATTTACCAAAGAGCAGGCATCGCAGGCGGCGGTCTCACTTCACCCGGTGTTGGCAGGCCATATGAACTCATGGCACAAGGCCTCCCCCTACGCCGAACCCAGTGAGTGGGTATTCGCAAGCTTCAAGCTCAAGGGAAGGAAGCCTCGAGTGGCCAATATGCCGGTCGCGGACCATCTTCGGCCAGCTGCTGTCGCTTCCGGGGTGATCAACGAAGGTGACAAGGTGCGATGGGGATTTCACAACCTGCGCCACTCGCTCGAGTCGTTTCTGGTACAGGCCGGAAAGGACCCGAAAACCGTGCAGGCGCTGCTCAGACACGCGGATGTCAAGACAACTCTGCAGATTTATGCGCATGGCCGCAGCGAGGATCGCATGGCCGCGCAAGGCGATGTGCAAGACTAGTGGCGTTTTTCGCGCCGCGAACGACGCTGCGATAGCTCACCCGTGATTTTGAACGGGTGAGAGGGCTTTTCAGCTGGTCTTTTATTCGCCGTAAATGACTGAAAACAATGGTGGCCAGGGACGGGATTGAACCGCCGACGCCGGCCTTTTCAGGGCCGCGCTCTACCACTGAGCTACCTGGCCTCAGTGCAGACTTTAGGTTGCAATTTCCTGCGCGGAATCCGGCTTGGCCGGAAAAGGTGGGCTTGGTCCACGAACAGTGCAATGCAACAACTTGTGACAGTATACCAACTCTGAATGTCCAGGCCAAACCTGGCCGGCGAAAAACGCTCCACTTGCCAAACTGGTGCTCTAAACTGTAAGGCAATCATGCGCCGATTGGTCTGCTTCATCGCTTGCTTCACTCTTGCCGCAACCGCCGCTTATCCTCAAGTGCCAACCGCCAAGTCGCCGGATGCAAAGGCCGCCGCCCCGGTGGGCAATCAGGAAGCCCGCGCCGCCCGTGCTTACGAGGCCGCTGTGCATGCGGGGCCGCTTGCCCTTTATGCATTTCTCGCCGAGTTTCCCAAGGGAGCCGACCTGCACGTCCACCTTTCCGGGGCGGTGTATGCGGAGAGCTTTATCCGCGCGGCGGGCGAGGACGGTCTGTGCGTGAACACTGCGACTCTCAGCTTTGTGAAGGCTCCCTGCGTGGGCGATCTGGCACCGGCGGTGCAAGTTCCGGCCAACCAGGACCTCTACGACCGCCTGATCAATGCTTTTTCCATGCGCAGCTTTGTGCCCACGGCTGGCTTTAGCGGCCACGATCAGTTCTTTTCGACATTTGCGCGCTTTGGAGGGCTGAACAAGAGCCATACCGGCGAATGGGTGGACGAAGCGGCCGGCCGCGCCGCCGCCCAGAATCAGCAGTATCTCGAGCTGATGGAGACCCCGCCCTTCAGCCACGCTGCGCAGGTCGCTCGCCAAATCGGCTGGGGTCCGGGCTCCGCTGGGCGAGAGTTCGACACGCCGGATTTCGTGCAAATTCGGCAGGCCCTGCTCGATCATGGCCTGAGGGACGAGGTGGCCGCCGACCTTGACGATGTTCGCTCGGCGGAAGCGAGGCGTCGGCAAATGGAACACTGCGACTCGCCGCAGGCCGCGCTCGCCTGCAAGGTGGAAGTACGCTACATTTATCAGATTTTACGCGGGTTTCCGCCGGAGCAGGTTTTCGCGCAAACGCTGCTCGGCTTTGAGACCGTCCAGCAAAGCATGGCGTCGGAGACCCGAGGCAGGTACGAGGGCGCATTTGTCGGCATCAACTTCGTCCAGCCCGAAGACGGGTTCATCTCCATGCGCGATTATCGCCTGCACATGAAGATGGTCGAATACCTGCACTCCGTTTATCCCAAGGTCCATATCGCCCTGCACGCAGGCGAACTGGCTCCGGGTCTGGTGCCTCCCGAGGGGCTTCGCTTCCACATCCGCGAGGCGCTCGAGAGGGGACACGCCGAGCGCATCGGTCACGGGGTAGACGTCATGTACGAGGACGATGGCCCGGCCCTGCTCGCGGAGTTGGCCCGGAAGCACGTGATGGTCGAAATCAATCTCAGCTCCAACGAGGGGATACTGGGAATCAAGGGCGGCGACCACCCATTCCCCATTTACCGCGCGGCCCATGTCCCGGTTGCGCTGTCGACGGACGATGAGGGAGTTAGCCGTATCGACATAACTCACGAATATGTCCGCGCCGCACTGGACTATCACCTCACTTATCAGGACCTGAAGCAACTGGCACGAACCGGCATGGAGCATAACTTCCTCCCCGGTGATAGCTTGTGGGCCGTGCAAGATGGATTCGCGGTGTCAGTCGCCCGGTGCAAGGCACAGCCAATGGGTCAGGAAGCCCCCACCGGCGCCTGCAGGGAGTTTTTGGACGGAAGCGAAAAAGCCACGGCCCAATGGGAACTTGAGCGCCGTTTCCGCGCGTTCGAAGTAAGAATTGGCGCTTCTCAGCCCGGACTTCACGCAAGAAAATAGGCTCACTTGTCGGCGAAAAGGCTTTCGCCCTAAACTCACCGCATGGATAACGAGCGCATCCGCGCAATTTGCCTTGGGCTGCCGCATGTTACTGAGGTACTTAACTGGGGACATCACCTTGTCTACTTTGTAGGCGATCGCGATATAGGCGGCAAGATGTTCGCCATGACGGACCTCGACGGCACAGGCTTCGGCGTTCTCTGGTTCCACTGCGGGGCGGAACGCTTCCATGAGTTGCTGGAGATTGAGGGCATCAGCGCTTCACCCTATCTGGCCAGGGCCCACTGGGTCACGATAGAGCGCTGGGATGTGCTCAGATCACGGGAGATCGAAGATGAACTCGGGCGTGCCCACGCGCTGATTTACGAGAAACTCCCCAAGCGGACAAAGACTGTGCTGGCGATGCCGGAGAAAGAGCGCGCGAAGCACATCCGCGAGCGCAGGAAGGTTTTGGCAGCCCGGGCCAAGGCGAAGAAAGAATAAGTTGGCCAGAGGCCAAGTGACAAACATGCTCCTGTGGGTTCTAATGCGAGTTATGCGTATGCTTCCGGATCGCGCTCCACGCAAGTTGCCGTCAACAAGGTCAATCGGCGTCGCGCTGCGGATATTGCTTTGTATTCTCGCGTGTGCAATTGCCAGTTATCTGGTTCGGGCGCAAGCACCGGCGCCGGCGACGCAAGCCGAATCGGCGCAGCCGGGGGTCAAGAGCATTCTGCGGATCTACGACCTGAAGACCAAACGGGGCGCAGTGCTGGCAACGTTCGATGGGTTCTATGAGGCGCCCTACTGGTCGCATGACGGTAGTTATATTTACTACAACGGCGGGCCGGATCAAAAGATCTATCGGATGCTCGCGTCAGGGGGCGGCGCAGAGTTAGTCGATGTCGGAGATATCCAGGTGGTGCATGATCACGGGTTCTCTCCGGATGGCAAATGGCACGCGGTAAACACAGGAAAGACCTTTCAGTTATGCCTTTCCACGGCCAGCGGGAAAGACCTGCACCCGATCGGGACACCGGGAAATCCATTGTACCTTCATCACTGGTCGCCAGACAGCCACTGGATGGCAGGTGCGCGGATATCGCCGGAGAAGAACTTCGATGTTTATCGAATTTCGCTCGATGGGGACGAACAGCGCCTGACGACGAGCCCGGCGCTCGACGATGGGCCCGACTACTCGCCCGACGGGAAGTGGATCTATTTCAACTCGGATCGAGCCGGCTCTTTCGACGTCTGGAGAATGCCCGCAACGGGAGCGGGACCGGGCGACAAGCTTGCCGAGCAGATAACTTCAGACCCGGCCGAGGATTGGTTTCCCCATCCTTCACCGGATGGAAAATGGCTCCTGCTTCTTTCTTACGCGCCGGGCACGAAGCTTCATCCCTCGAACATGAACGTTACGATCCGGATTCGTTCGTTACCGGGTAACAAGGTTGATGCGGCTGCGATTCGTGATCTAGTCCATCTGGTTGGCGGACAAGGTAGCATGAACCTTAACTCCTGGTCGCCGGATTCACAGAAATTCGCCTATATGAGTTACGAGGTTCTCACCAAGTAGAACCGCAGCTATAACTCAGGAGCTAACACAACGTCAGGGATCATAATTATGACAGTTGTTATAGTCACGGAAGCTGAATACGGGAAAGGCCAAGCGACTTTTGTAGATACACCTCGATTGGCATTCGTACCCGCGCCGAATGAGGAAGCGCTGCTCGCCGCCGCAATTAGAAAGGCCGGGGCGTGCTATGTGATCCTTGGACATGCCCAATATATCGATGACCTTTATCGCGCAATGCCGCCTGGCAGTGTACTGGCAAGGTTTGGCGTAGGGCACGAAGGAATCGACAAGGCAAAGACGACCGCCGCGGGCATCCTTTGCACCAACACTCCCGGCACCCTGGATGATTCGGTTGCGGAACACACGGTAGCGCTCCTTTTAGCGATCTCGCGCAAGCTGTTGCCGATGACGGCTGCTATGCGGCGAGGAACGTGGGACCAGGAGTTAGGACTGGAAGTTAGAGGGAGCAAGATTGCCGTGATCGGCGCCGGCCCAATCGGGCGCCGTGTAGCTGAAATGGCATCCGCCGGCTTTGGCATGCGCGTAGCGCTTTGCGACCGGACGCGTGCCGGGAAGAAAACTTACGAGATTCCCGGCGTGTCGGTAGTCGAGAGTTATGAAGAGGCGGTCGCCGACGCGGATTTTGTGTCGATGCATATTCCCGGGACCAAGGAGAACCTTCATTTCCTGGATTGCGAGAGGCTCAGCAAGTTAAGGGCAAATACCTGGTTGATCAACACATCGCGAGGATCGATTGTAGATGAGGTTGCGCTCTACGATCTGCTGGCTCGGGGTTCAATTGCGGGCGCTGCCCTCGACGTTTTTGCCGTTGAGCCTTATGTTCCCGCGGCGCCGGATAAAGACCTGAGAACCCTGAATAACGTGATAATGACGCCCCACGTTGGCAGTTATACCGGAGCGGCAGTAAGGCGCATGGCGGAGCGTGCTTTGCGAAACGTACAGATGGCACTTGAAGGCCGATACGGAGAAATGGATCTGCTCAATCCGGGAGTTCTGGAACATCTGAAGTCAGGATTGTAAGCTTGTTCAGGACGGGAAAAGGCTGATTGCCGGAATATGTCACGTAACTTCTACATACTGGCTGCGACGCTGGTGTTCTTCGCGCTGGTCTCGGCGGGCATGTCCCTTGTGCCCTCCGGCTTTCAGCCGGGACTGCCCGCCAACGGATCGTTGTGGCGCACGGTTGCTTTGATTCTGATGTTGGCGGGGCTGGCTTCCGCGCTGGCGGGCGTAATGAGCCACCTCTTCGAACAGGTTGACCGGCGCAGCGAAGCGGCACGACAGGCGGCACGGCGGAAGAAGCGTGGGCACGGCCAGTAAATTCTAGCCACACCCGCTAGAATGAGTTGAGGGACACTTCCCCGCTCAAGGTCACACAGACGCCGATGTTTGAAGTCACCGTGGAAGCCGGTTTTTCTTCCGGCCATTACCTTCGCAACTACCGGGGCAAGTGCGAGAATCCGCACGGGCACAACTACAAGGTGCGCGTAACGCTGGCTGGGGCCGCGCTGGACGAGACCGGCATGTTGCTGGACTTCAAGCTGCTGAAACAGGTGATGCGTCCCGTGATCGACCGCATAGACCACCAGATGCTGAACGACCTGGAGCCCTTTACGGAGCTCAACCCATCCGCCGAGAACTTGGCCAAATACTTCTACGACCAGACCAACGTGCAACTTGCCGGAATGACCGAAGGCCGGGTGCGGGTGAAAGACTGCACCGTCTGGGAGACGGATACGACCACGGCTACTTACTTCGAGTAAGTGGTTCACGTGGCTCAGTTCATCTGGCTGGACTTCGACTTCAGGTACTTGTCGAAGGGAATTTCGAAATAGAAAAGCTCCTTGCCGTCGGCATCGCGCAACTTGCGCAGGTGGAGTTTTGCGCCCTGGAGGGGGTCGTCGAGTTGGGAGACGTCGTAAAACAGGAAGCCCGCGCGCGTGGTGTGCGGCTCAACAACCAACGCTCCATATTCGAAGGTATTGAAGTCCTGCTCGATCTCCTTGTTGCTGGCCTTGGGCTTCATCTTGATGGAGGGCAATGGCCCGGGCAGCGGAATCTTCTTCCCTTCGCGTTCCTTGCGCGTCATCAGGCGTTCCACGTCTTCCGGCTCGGCGGCCTGGATTTTGTCGCCCGCCGCGGTGAGAAAGAGGATGCGCGCGTCGCGAAGTGAGATGGGGCGGGTACCGTTGTTGGTCACTATCAGGCGCACCGGCATCACGCCGTGGCCAAGATAATCGACGCGGAAGATCGACGCTTTCTCGTGCGTGTCAAAGGGTTCCACGGCAATGGCCACCTTCTCGTCATCGTGCACCTCGACTGCCGCAAACGACGTGGCCGGCTGCACGGCAGGCGGCGTGTGGTCGCTGGCCACGGCCGGCAGCGCAAGCCAAAGAAGCGAAAGCGGAACTGCCCACACGGTCTTCATTGCCATCGACTGTATCATTTGAGGGTTGGGTCCTCAGGCTTAGACGGGGGGAAGGCAAGTTCCGTCACGCATGATTTTGTTTTTCTACAATCTGGCATTGCTTGCGGCGCTGGTGGTTGGCGCGCCGTGGTGGCTGTGGAAGATGGCGACCACGCGGAAGTATCGCGAGGGGCTGTTGGAACGGTTGGGCTGGATGCGGGCTTCATTGGGCGATCTGGGCCAGAAGCACCCGTTAATTTGGATTCATGCCGTTTCTGTAGGCGAAGTGCTGGCAGTGAGCCGCCTGGCGGGAGAGCTGGACCGCGCCTTCCCAGGGCATCGATTGGTCGTTTCCACAACTACCCGCACCGGACAAGACTTGGCGCGAAATCGGTTCGGCGCCAATCGCGTTTTCTATTGTCCGTTGGATTTGCCATGGGCAGTGCGCGCTTGCTTGAACGCCCTCCAGCCCAGTCTTTTCATTTTGGCAGAGACCGAATTCTGGCCCAACCTGCTTAGCGCCTGTTTTCGGCGCGGAATCCCGGTGGCCGTGGTCAACGCGCGTATCTCCGACCGCTCGTGGCCGCGTTATCGGCGGCTCCGCTGGCTATGGCGACCTTTTCTCAGCCGGCTCAGCCGAATCTTGGCTCAGAGCGAGATTGACGCCGAGCGACTTAAGGCTATCGGCTGCCAACCGAAGCACGTTGCTGTCGTCGGAAATTTGAAATTTGACGTGCGGGCAGTTGAAGAAGCCGAGGCAACGCGACTGTTAAGATTGCTTGGGCCGGGTCAAAGGCTGATAGTTGCCGGTAGCACGCTGGAAGGCGAAGAATCGGCGCTGCTTGAGGCATGGCCGCGAATAGTCGAAGCCGATCCCAAGCTGGGATTGGTGCTTGCGCCACGGCATCCCGAGCGATTTGGAGCGGTAGCGGCGTTGCTGGAAAAGTCCGGAATCCCGTGGGTCCGGCGGTCGGATTGGAACTCGCAACCAGCCTCCACAATCCAACCACTGAAACCCGGTACGGTTGTCCTATTGGACACCATCGGCGAACTTGCCTCGGTCTATTCGCTGGCCGCGGTTGGCTTTGTGGGTGGCAGCCTGATTCCCGCCGGCGGACACAACCCGCTGGAGCCGGCCCAATTCGGCGTCCCCATCGTGATGGGGCCCTACTATGCCAACTTCCGGGCCATCGTCGACGATCTGCGAGCGCAAGATGCCCTTCGAATCGCCACCGAAGAGGACCTTGCCGCAACCTTGATCGATTTGCTGCGAGACTCAGCGGCCGCCAAAGCCATGGGCAAACGGGCCAGGCAGGTATTCGACCAGCAGGCCGGGGCCACCGCGCGATGCGTGGAAGCGTTGAAAGCGTTGATTGCTGAAGGAGATCGAGCCCTGTGAATCGCCGCTGGCTGGTCCCATTCAAGCCGCTCTATGCTCTCGGACTGGCTCTGCGCAACCTGCGCATCGAAAAAGGCTGGGAACCGGTAAAACGCCTTCGCTTTCCCGTAGTCAGCATAGGTAACCTCTCGACGGGCGGCTCCGGCAAAACTCCGCTTACAATCGCGTTGGCCAAGGCGCTGACGAATCGCGGTCTCCAGGTAGATGTCCTTTCCCGAGGTTACGGCCGACAGAGCCGGCTGGCCGCCCGTGTTCGACCGGAAGGAACCGCCGAGGAATTCGGTGACGAGCCGCTCTTGATTGCGCGGGAGGCAAATGTTCCGGTCTACGTTGCTCCCCAGCGCTACGAGGCCGGACTGCTGGCAGAGTCCGCACCGGTTGTTGCCGAGTACCCCATCGTGCATCTGCTTGACGACGGCTTTCAGCATCGCCAGCTCTTTCGAGACGTCGACATTTTGCTGATTGGCTGTCGGGACTGGCGTGACACGTTGCTTCCGGCGGGGAACTTGCGTGAGCCGCTCGCAGCCGCCAGCCGTGCGAGCGTGATTGCAATTCCTGCAGAGGAGCCGGAGTTCGAATCCGAACTGAGAACCTGGGGCTGGCAAGGGCCGGTGTGGCGGCTGCGACGCAAAATGGACGTCCCGGCCATTGACGGCCCGGTTGTCGCATTTTGTGGCATCGCCCGACCCGCGCAGTTCTTTCATGGCCTTGAAGCTGCTGGGATCGAACTCTCCACCCGCATCGTCCTTCCCGACCACCATCGCTACACCGCCCGCGACATCGACCGCCTGGTGTTCGCCGCCACCAACAGCGGAGGCTCCGCATTCATCACGACCCGGAAGGATCAGGTGCGGCTCGGAAAGCTCGCCGCATCCTTAATGGGAGCGTTGCCGCTGAAGATCGCTGCCCTGCATATTGAAATCGAGAACCAGCCAGCCGCCGTGGACTGGTTGAGAAGCCGCATTGCGCCCGTCCCTTGACACCCACCCCTGTGAGAAAATCAGAGTTTGCACACGCAATCCAAGTTTCGCTTGCTTGTGGTTCGGCTTAGCGCCATGGGCGACATTCTGCACGCCTTGCCGGCAGTCACGGCGCTGCGGCAGGCCCACCCAGGGTGGGTTATCGACTGGGTGGTGGAACCGAGATGGAGGGCGCTGCTGGCCGCCGACTTCAGCGAATCCGGCCAGAGCCTCCGCCAGCCACTTTCCACGCAGCCCCTTGTCGACAACCTTCATCTGGCGTCCACCAAAAAGTGGCGCAATCGCCCGTTTACTGACCAGACCATCCGAGAAATCGCGGCTTTGCGCAGGTCGCTGAAGGCCGGCAGGTACGACGCTGTGCTCGACCTGCAAGGGGCAATCCGATCGGCGGTGGTGGGTCGGCTGGCGGGCTGCCGGCGGTTGATTGGCGAGGCTGACCCGCGCGAACGGGCAGCAAAGTGGCTTTTTACCGAAAGGGTGGCCACACATAGTCCACACATGATTGAGCAGGGCCTGGAATTGGCGGGGGCCGTGGTTGGCGAGGAGTTATGGCCCGTGCGACCCTGGCTCCCCGTGGACCCAGCCTTCGAGGCGTGGGCCAGGGAGATCCTGCCTGCACCCGCGAGCCATCCGGCAGTACTTATCAATCCCGGCGCCGGGTGGGGAGCAAAACGCTGGCCGGTAGAGCGCTACGCAGCCGTCGCCAAGGCACTGAACGAGCGGGGTTTGCGTGTGCTCGTGAATGCCGGTCCCGGGGAGGAACCGCTCGCTGAGGCTGTTGCCCAGCAAAGTGGCGGAGCCGCCACCTCCCTCGCCTGCTCCGTGGGCCAGTTGATCGCTCTCACCCGCCGGGTGAGCCTGGCCATTGCCGGGGACACCGGCCCGCTGCATCTGGCATGTGCCTTGGGCCGGCCGGTGGTCGGTGTCTACGGCCCAACCGATCCCACCCGCAATGGGCCTTTTGGGACAGAGTTCCGTGTGCTGCGCAGCCCGCAAAGCCGCCGCGACCACACCCGCCATGCGGCGCCTGAAGCCGGCCTGCTCACCATCCAGCCCGAAGACGTGCTGCAGGCAGCCGATGAACTGCTTGCCCGTTTGACCAAGGAGAACGCATCATGAGCCAGCCCGACCACCGGCCCAATTCCAATCCTTCGTCCCAGGCCGCACCCCCCCCGCAGCCGGATTGGATCGCCCGCTGGCAAAGGGTGGCCCGCCGGATTCGCGTGCCTTTGGGGTTTCTCGCGGCGGCCCTTTACCTCTTTGAACTGTTGCGTCACGCGCCAAACCCGACGGCCATGGCTTGGAGTCTCGCGCTGGTTTTGCCAGGCCTGTGGCTGCGCGGATACGCCTCGGGCTACGTAAAGAAGAACTCCGAACTGACCATGACCGGCCCCTACGCCTTTACCCGCAACCCTCTCTACCTGGGATCGATGCTGGTTGCCGCCGGTTTTGCGCTGGCGCTGCTCAGTTGGCCTGTGGCGCTGGTGCTGGCCTTGGGTTTTGGCGTTATTTACGTCCCTGTCATCGCCTCGGAGGAACGCTTCCTCCGCGCCACATTCCCTGAATTCGACGCCTATTGCAGCCGGGTGCCCCGGACGGTCCCGCGCCTGACGCCGGGCACACCTGGCGGGAAGGCTGGGGCAGGCAATTTCTCCCTTTCGCTTTACCTCAAGCACCGCGAGTACAATTCAGGGATGGGGGCCGCACTGCTCTATCTCAGCCTGCTCTGGCTGCGGCCTGCTCTGGCTGCTCTCCTCCATAAATTGCAGTGAGGAGTATCTGTGCTGAGCGGTTTCCACTCCATAACAGTCAAATTATAAGGAGCCAATTCCGAAAGTGAAGACGCGATCGATTGCAGTTAACATCCTTTGCGCCCTCACTTTGGCCGCTTCGGCTCTGGGCCAGCAGGTTCCGCCGCTTGCGCCACCGCGCGTGGGCTTCAGTTTCCCGCAAAAACAGACTCTCACATATACCGTTGACTGGCGTGTCTTCTCCGCCGGGACGGCCGTGTTGCACTTCGAGGCTACGGGAGACCAGGAGCACATCACGTCAAATGCCGACACGGTAGGCGCCATCAATATGCTCTTCCATGTGAGCGACCATTTTCAGTCCGTTTTTGATCGGACGAAGGGCTGTACCTACGAGTTCGACAAGCAAACGGTCGAGGGAAGGCGCCAGGTCAACTCCACGCTCAAGCTGGACTATGCCCAGGGCAAATCCGTTCTGGACGAAAAGAACATGGTTTCCGGGAAAACCAAGCACGCAGAGTCGGGGGTGCCCGGTTGCCTCACGGACCTGCTCACGGGCGTCTTCTATGCTTCGTCTCAGCAAATGGAACTGGGCAAGACCTTTGTGATTCCGGTTGTGGACGCCATGCGCAACGTGGCCGTCACCATGAAGGTGGAGGGTCGCGAACAGATCAAAACGTCGTTGGGAACATTCAAGACCTTGCGCGTGCAGCCCACCGCGGATGCGGGCGTGGTGAAGAATCGCGGCAACATCTGGATCTGGTACACAGACGACGAGCGCCACCTCCCGGTTCAAATGCGGGCTCGGCTCTTCTGGGGCACCATCACTTTCCGCCTCACCGGAAACGATAACAAGTAAGCCGCGCCCGAAGTGCGACCAGAGTCGTCCTAGTACACTAAAAAGTTCCCCATTTCTGGGTCCACCGGCAGGAGGCCACCACCATGGCATCGATCATTCTTCCAGCAATTCCTTCCGAATCGCGGCCGGGCCGCTTTGGCGTTTATGGTGGGCGATATGTGCCGGAGACTCTTGTTGCCGCGTTGGTCGAGTTGGAGCGCGAGTACGACCTGGCCAAGAACGACCCTGCGTTTCAGGCCGAACTCACCGATCTCCTCGACAATTATGCGGGCCGGCCTACTCCGCTTTACTTTGCCAAGCGGCTGACGGAAGAGCTGGGCGGAGCAAAGATTTATTTAAAGCGCGAAGATCTGCTGCACACAGGCGCGCACAAAATAAACAACGCGCTGGGCCAGGGGTTACTGGCCAGGCGCATGGGCAAGAAGCGCATTATCGCCGAAACGGGAGCGGGACAGCACGGCGTGGCCACCGCAACCGTATGCGCTTTGCTGGGCATGGAATGCGTGGTTTACATGGGCGACGTGGACATGGCCCGCCAGG
>ODAK010002118.1_pt1 | contig 21003 bp, 14 predicted proteins | sample 1539591 | NCBI WGS metagenome assembly ODAK01 (sample SAMEA3539303, study PRJEB22396) | soil metagenome | biome: tundra; feature: field; material: soil | place: USA | collected 2010-05 | depth 0.15 m | reverse complement strand
CCAGCCTCCACAGCGTCCCGATGAAGCGGGCACCCAGCCGGTCTCGCGGACCGAAGTCGCGAGCGTCACCGACGACAAAGCGTCGCAGACCTCGCACACGATTCGGCTCGACGGGCGCGACATCAAGTACACCGCGACGGCCGGGACCTTACCCATCCGCCTCGACGATGGAAAGATCGCCGCGCGGATGTTTTTCGTCTCTTACACGAAAGACGGCGAGGACACGAAGACGCGACCGGTGTCGTTTCTGTACAACGGCGGCCCCGGGGCGGCCACCGTCTGGCTGCACATGGGATCGTTCGCGCCGCGTCACGTGCAGATGGCCGACGACGGATTCCAGCCGGCGCCGCCCTATCATCTCGTCGACAACGACAACTCCCTGATCGACGTCAGCGACATCGTCTTCATCGACGCGATCGACACCGGCTACAGCCGCGCGATGGCGGGCGTCAACGCCGCACAGTTCCACGGCCAGGAAGGCGACATCCGCGCCTTCGGCGAATTCATCAACACCTATCTCTCCGCGTACAACCGCTGGCCCTCGCCGAAATTTCTGATCGGGGAGAGCTACGGCACGATCCGGTCGGCCGGCCTCTCGCACGAGCTGCAGTCGCGCCACGGCATCGAGCTGAACGGCATCGTGCTCATCTCGTCGTTGCTGACGTACCAGACCCTGTCGCCGGCGCCTGACAACGACGTCGCCTACACCGATCAGATCCAGACCTTCGCCGCCACCGCGTGGTACCACAAGAAGCTGCCGGCCGATCTGCAGCAGAAGACCATCAAGCAGGCGGTGGACGAGGCGCGGACGTTCGCGTGGGGTGAGTACGCGGCGGCGTTGGCGAGGGGCAACACGCTCAACGACGCGGAGCGCCAGGCGATGGCCGCCAGACTCGCGCACTACACCGGGCTCTCGCCGCAGTTCATTCTCGAATCGAATCTGCGCGTCGATTCCGGACGCTTCCGCAAGGAACTGCTCCGCGACAAGCGGTTGATGCTCGGCCGCCTCGACGGCCGGTTCACCGGGCTCGACGCCGACGCGGCCGGCGAGCGCCAGGAATTCGATCCGTCGAACACGGCGCTGCAGGGCGCGTACACCGCGCTCTTCCAGGACTATGTGAAGAACGATCTCAAGTGGGAAAGCGATCTGCACTATCCGTCCTCGGGCAACGTCCGCCCCTGGACCTACCTGCAGAACCGCTACATGGATGAGAGCGATCCGCTGCGCCAGACAATGGCGAAGAATCCGTTTCTGAAGGTGTTCGTCGCCTGCGGGTACTACGACATGGCGACCTACATGGGCGGATCGGAATTCAATTTCTCGCACCTCGCGTACGACCCAGCGATTACGAGCCGTGTCTCGTTCGGCTACTACGAGGCCGGCCACATGATTTACATCCGGCCCTCGGCGCACAAGGCGCTCAAGGCCGACATCGCGAAATTCATTCACGGCAACAGCGGCCAAGTCAGATCGTCGACGTCACAGCACTGATGAGGCCTGACGTGAGACGTCTGAAGCTGCTGCTTCTGGCTCTCGGGTGCGTCGGCGCGGCGGTGTCCGGCGCGTCGCTGCAAACGATGGCGGCGCCGTCGGGCGTCGCCGACAAGGTCGTGCCGCTGGCGCGTCCGTTTCCGCTCACCGATGTCCGCCTGCTCGACGGCCCGTTCAAGCAGGCGATGCTGCTCGATCAGCAGTACCTGATGAGCCTCGAGCCGGATCGGCTGCTGCACAACTTCCGCGTCAACGCCGGACTCCCCTCCGCCGCCACGCCGCTTGGCGGCTGGGAAGCGCCCGACGTCGAGCTGCGCGGCCACGCGGTTGGCCACTACCTGTCGGCGCTCGCGCTGATGTATGCGGCGACGAGCGACGCCCGGTTCAAATCGCGCGCCGATCTGATGGTCGCCGAGCTCGCGAAGATTCAGGACGCGCAGGCGAAGCGCTTCCATCCCGGCTACCTCTCCGCGTTCCCCGAGGAGTTCTTCGACCGCGTCGAGGCGCGCGAGAAGGTGTGGGCGCCCTACTACACGATCCACAAGATCATGGCGGGCCTGCTCGACGTCAGCCAGTTGTGCGACAACCCGCAGGCGCTCACCGTCGTCACGAAGATGGCCGACTGGGTGAAGTTCCGCGTCGATCGCATCAGCGAGGAGACGCAGCAGAAGGCGCTCGGCACCGAGCACGGCGGCATGAACGAAGTGCTCGCGAACATCTACGCGGCGACCGGCAACCCTGAGTATCTGCGCGTCGCGCACGCGTTCGACCATAAGGCCATCTTCGATCCGCTGGAGCGCAGGGAGGACCCGCTCAACGGACTGCACGCGAACACGCAGTTTCCGAAGATCATCGGCGCCGCGCGCGAGTACGAGCTGACCGGCGACACCAAGTACCGCGACATCGTCACGTTCTTCTGGGACCGCGTCGTCCATCACCGGTCGTACGTGATCGGCGGCAACAGCGACGGCGAGGCGTTCTTTCCAGAGGATCAGTTCTCGAAGCATCTCGGCACGTCGAGCGCCGAGACGTGCAACACCTACAACATGCTGAAGCTGACGCGCCACGTCTTCGAGTGGTCGCCGTCAACCGACGCGATGGACTTCTACGAGCGCGGCCTGTTCAACCACATTCTGCCGTCCCAGGATCCGGAAACGGGCATGGTCCTGTATTACTGCCCGCTCAGGCCCGGCGCGTGGAAATCGTTTTCGACGCCCGATGATTCCTTCTGGTGCTGCGTCGGCACCGGGATGGAGAACCACACCAAGTACGGGGACACGATCTACTTCCACGACGATCGATCGCTGCTGGTGAACCTGTTCATTCCGTCCGAGGTGACTTGGGCCGAGAAGGGGCTCGCCGTCCGCCAGGAGACGCGCTTCCCTGAAGAAGATACGACCCATCTGACAATGACGGCGAAGCCGCCGGTTCGGGTCGCGCTGAAGGTGCGGTATCCGGGCTGGGCGCGGTCGGGCGTGACCGTGACGGTCAACGGTCAGCGCGCGCCGATCCAGGCGACGCCCGGGTCGTACGTGACGATCGACCGCGAATGGAAGAGCGGCGACCGCGTCGATGTCCAGCTGCCGATGAGCCTGCACACAGAAGCGATGCCGGATGACCCGACGATGATCGCCGTGATGTACGGGCCGATTGTTCTCGCCGGCGATCTCGGCCGGGAGGGGCTCGAGACCATCAAGCGGTACGGGCCGAGCGCCCCACAGGTCGGCCGCGTGAAGACGCCGGTCATTCCGGTGCTGGTCGGCGACGTCGCGTCGGTGACGTCGAAGATCGCGCCCGTGGCCGGCTCGCGGCTGCACTTCACGACGAAGGCGCTCGCGCAGCCGCACGAGGTGACGCTCATCCCGTTCTACCAGGTCGTCGACCAGCGCTACACGGTGTACTGGACCGTCGTGTCGCCGGCGGAATGGGAAACGCGCAAGGCCGCGATGGCCGCCGCCGACGCGCGCCGCAAGGAGTTCGACACGCGCACGATCGACGCGGTCGCCGCCGGCGACGCGCAGAGCGAGCGCGAGCACGCGTACGCGGGCGACAACGCCACCGATGGCTACTTCGAGGGCCTGCGCACGCGCGAAGCGCGCGACGGCTGGTTCAGCTATGAGTTGAAAGGCGCGCCGGATCGGCCCGTGACGCTGGTGTGCACGTACCGAGGCAGCGAAGGGCGCCGCCGCTCCTTCGACGTGCTCGTGGATGGCCAGAAGGTCGTCACCGAATCGCTCGAGTACCACCCGACCGAGCAGCTCGATCGCGAATACGCGCTGCCAGAGCCGCTGACGCGCGGCAAGGAGCACGTGACGGTGACATTCCAGGCGCTGCCGCAGTCGACGGCCGGCGCAGTGATCGGCGTGAGGACGATTACGGGCGGATCGCCGCGCGACTAAGACGATCGAGCCGCGGGAACTCGCGATCGAGAAACGCGTTCCCGCCGTCGAACACCGGCTGCTGCTTGCCGGCGCGGATGCCGCCTCCCGCCGCCTCTCCGTACTCCGAGTTCAGCGCGTCCGCGACGTCCATGCCCTCGACGACGCGCCCAAACGGCACGAAGCCTTGCGCGTCCTGCTGCGCGGACAGATCGCTCAGCGCGATGTAGACCTGGGTCGCGCGGCCGTTCGGCGCCGCGAACGCGAACGTCACCGTCCCTCGGGCGTTCGATTGCTTCGGCGGATCGTCGGCGATCGTCCGCTCGCGCCACGCCGCGGCGACGTGTGGATCCCCGTTGATGCCGAACTGCGCCCAGCGTCCCTTCACGACGCGGAAGAACCGGTTGTCGTCGTAGTAGCCGGCCGCGACCAGCTCGTGAAACCGGTCGGCGCCGTGCGGCGCCCAGTCGCGGTGCACGTCGACGACAATCGTCCCTTTGGTCGTGTCGAGCCGGACGCGATAGTCGGCCGACACGGGTGACGCCGCCTGCGCCGGCGCGGACGGCGACTGCATCGCGCCGCTGAACGCCGCCAGCGCGATCGACGCGACGATCCACGTCGTCTTCATCTATTTCGGCACGAGCGGCTTCAGGCTCCGACCGGGCGCCAGCTTGTTGAACTGCGCCACGTCGGTGTCCATCACCCTGCTGTAATCGCTCTTCGCCGCGTTCAGGTCCTTCTCGATTTCGCCGAGGACCGCGATCTGCGTGTCGGTCGGACGGAAGTCGGCGCCGCCGCCTTCGTCGCTGGCGCCGGTGCCGACGGCGCCGTTCAGCCAGATGAGATTCGAGTACGCCTTGTACGCCTGCTGGAAGTACTTGTCGTCGCTCGCCATCGCGGCGCGCTCGATGAACCGGAATTCGACCGACTGGAGCTTCTGATCCATGTCGCGCAGGCTCTTCAGCACCTCCTTGTTGTCAGGATGCGCCTTCTGCGCGTCCTCCAGCGTCTTGCGCATCACCTCGATCCCGTTGATCGCCGTCGAGGTCTGCTCGATGTCGTCGCGGATCCGAATCTGCATCTGCGTGGACGCCACCAGATCGGCGTCCGCCGAGGTGATGGTCGGATCCTTCACGACCTCGAACGGCGTCGTCGCCGACTGTCCGTTCGCCGTGACACGCACCGAGTACTTCCCTGGCGCGGCGAGCGGCCCCACTTGCGCGGGCGCGAGCCCCCAGTGCGTGACGGGCCGCGTCTCCATGCCCTTGAACCGCGGCTCCTCCCAGACGTGCGGATTCTCCGCCGGCGTCGATCGCAGCTCGACGTAGTGCGGCTGGTCGTAGCGCATGTCCCACACCGCGCGGTTCAGCCCCGCGCGCCCCTGGCCCTCGAACGTACGGATGACGGCGTTGGACGCGTCGAGAATCTCGATCTTCACCGGCGACGTGTCGCCGGACAGCGTGAAGTTGAACTGCGCGCGCCCGCTGCGCGCGAAGCGGATTCCCGATCGCGGCGCGAACAGCTGGACCGCGGCCGTCGCGGCCGGCTGCTGCTCGAGCGGCGTGATGTCGTCCATGATGTACAGCCCGCGCCCGTACGTCGACACCACGAGATCGTGATACTGCTTCTGCACGACGATCCAGCTCACCGGCGCGGGCGGCAGCCCCGACTTCAGCGCCGTCCAGTGCCCGCCCTCGTCCATCGAGTAATAGAGGCCGTGGCCGGTGCCGGCGAAGAGCATGCCTTTCCGATTCGGGCTCTCGGCCACCGCCTTGACGTAATCGAGCGGATGGCTCGACGGCAGATCGCCGGTGATCTTCGTCCACGTCTGGCCGAAGTCGGTCGTCCTGTAGAGGAACGGAGCGCGGTTGTCCATCAAATGCAGATCGACGGCCACGTACGCCGTGCCGGCATCGAAGTGCGACGGCTCGATCTTGCTGATCGTTCCCCACGCCGGCATGCCGGTGATGTTCTTCGTGACGTCGTTCCACTTTGCGCCCGCGTCGCGCGTGTACCACACCTTGCCGTCGTTGGTACCCGCCCAGATGAGCCCTTTCTGCACGTCAGACGGTGCGATCGCAAACACCAGCTCGCCGTAGAACTGCCCGAGGTTGTCGCCGACGATCCCGCCTGAGCCGACGATGTACTTGGGATCCTGCGTCGAGAGATCCGGGCTGATCACTTTCCACGACTGCCCCGCGTTCGACGTGGCGAAGACCACCTGGCATCCGTAATACACCGTGTTGTGATCGAATGGATCGATCGCCAGGGGCGCCGTCCAGTGGCAGCGATACTTCGCGTCGTTGGGCGGCGAGTCGAGCGAGATCATCCACGGCGCCACCGAGCGCGGGAATTTGGTCCGCGCGTCGAAACGCGTCAGCTTGTTGCCGTAGCAGCTCGCCCACACGACGTTCGGATCCGTGAGGTCCGGCAGGGTGAACCCCGATTCGCAGCCGCCGAGGTTGTGATCCCACTGACCGCCGCCTCGTCCGCCTCCAAAGCCTCCAAAATTGCCGCCGCCGAAGTTGCCTGCGCCACCGCCGCCGAGGGCCGCCGCGATGCCGAAATCGGGCAACTGAACCGGACCGCCTCGCCCGCCGCGCCCGCCGCCACCGCCGCCACCTCCGCGTCCACCACGGCCTCCGCGCCCCGCGGCATTGTTCGCCGCCGTTTCCGGCGAGTCGCTCGCCCCGCGCATCGTCCCGTCGTCCTGCATGTTGCTGTAGATGTAGTACGGCATCTGGTTGTCGACGGCGACGTGGTACATCTGGCCGATCGGCAGCACGACGCGCGACGAGGTGCGCGCGTGATCCGTGGTGATCGTCGCCCCGCCGTCGTGCGTCAGCACGTAGCGTTCGGGATCTTTCGGATCCCACCAGATGTCGTGGCAGTCGCCGCAGCCGCCGGTCGGCGCGAACGTGACGCCGCCGTCGGTGGACTTGTGGAGGCTGCTGTTGGCGATGAGCAGCTCGTTCGCGTCAGCCGTCGAGACGCCGAGGCGGATGTAGTAACCCGCGCGGCCGATCAGCGCGCGATCCCAGCTGACTACCTTCCACTTCGTCCCACCGTCGTCCGAGCGCCAGAGCGATCCCTGGTCGGCCGTCTGGATCAGCGCGTAGACGCGGTGCGAGTCGGTCGGCGCGATCGCGACGTCGATCTTGCCGACGGGCGATTTCGGCAGGCCCGGGTCGACGACCTTCGTCCATTTCGCGCCGCCGTCGCGCGTGACGTAAATCGCGCTGCCGGGTCCGCCGCTCAGCTCGCCCCACGTGTGCATTTCCACCTGCCACACGCCGGCGAAGAGCACGTTCGGATCTTTCGGATCCATCGTCAGGCCCGAGCAGCCGGTGAGCGGATCGGCGAAGAGCGACCGCGTCCACGTTTGTCCGCCGTCGCTCGTCTTGTAGACGCCTTTTTCCTGCTGCGGCCCGGTCAGCCGTCCTTCGGCGCAGACGTAGACGATGTTGGGGTCGGTCGGATGAATGATGATGCGGCCGATCCGGCCGGTCTCGTCGAGGCCGAGATGCGTCCAGTTGGCGCCGGCGTCAACGGACTTGTAGACGCCGTCGCCCATCATGTCGCTGTCGCGGATCGCCCAGGCCTCGCCGGTGCCGGCCCACACGATCTTCGGATCGGAGGTCGCGACGGCGAGCGCGCCGATCGCGGCGACCGGCTGGTTGTCGAAGATCGGCGCGAACGTCGCGCCGCTGTCGGTCGACTTCCAGATGCCGCCCGACGCGGCGCCCATGTAGTACGTCGTCGGATCGCCAGGCACGCCGGCGACCGACGCGATGCGGTTGCCGACGGCAGGACCCATGAAACGGAACGCCAGCCCCGGCGCGGAGCCAGCGGGCGGCTGCTGGGCGATGATCAGGTGGGTGCCGGCCCATGCCGCAACGACCGCGACGCCCGCACCGACAATGACGCGAATGATCTTCATGACCTAACCTCTATCTCGCAAACAGGTTCTTGACGACGAACCACACATTGGCCGGACGTTCGGCGAGGCGACGCATGTACCAGGCAAACCAGTACTCGCCGTACGCGATGAGCACGCGGATGCGGCGTCCCTGCTTCGCGAGCCGCAACTGCAGCGGGCGCTGGATGCCGTACAGCATCGAGTATTCGTACGCGGTCGTCGGCACGCCGTGCTCGATGATGAAGGTGTTCAGCCGATCGACGAGCACCGGGTCGTGCGTCGCGATGTGAAGCAGCGTGCCCATCCGCTGCGCCTCCTCGCTCAACATGCGGCACGACAGCCTGTAGAAGTTCTCGTCGACGTCGGCCTTCCTCGGGTACGCGATCGTGGCCGGCTCGAGATACGCGCCCTTGACGAGGCGAATCGCCGCGCCGAGCGGCAGCAGCGATTCGACGTCCTGCGCGGTCCGGAACAAGTACGCCTGCAGCGCGAGCCCGATGAGCGGCGACCGCATGCGCGTGCGGCGGAACAGGTCGAGGGTCGGGTCGACGTACGGCGAGCTCTCCATGTCGATCCAGACGAAATTCTGGCGCTCGGCGGCGCGATCGACCAGGCGCTGCAGATTGCGGAAGCAGATCTCCTTGTCGAGATCGAGGCCGAGCTGCGTCGGCTTCACCGAGATCTGCGCGTCGAGACCGGCGGCGCTGATCTTGTCGAGCACGTCGAGGTAGTGCCGCGTCACCTCTTCGGCGTCTTCGACACGCGTCAGGTTTTCGCCGAGGCGCGTGAAGATCGTGCCGATGCCGTTCGGCTGCTGCAGGCTCGCGGCCGCCATCGCGTCCTCGATGCGCTCGCCCGGCATGAAGGTCGACACCGAGCGGCGCACGAACGCCGCTTTCGTCGCGTGCTCGCGGATCCAGACGTTGGTGGACGCCGCGAGGAGGATCCTACGGGCGATGCTCATTCTTGATTCTCACTTCAGCATTCATGATTACAGGGTTCCGCGTATGAGCCCGCCGTCGACCTGCATCGTCGCCCCGGTGATGTACGACGCCGCATCGGACAGCAGAAACGCCGCCATGCGTCCGAACTCGTCCGGCTGGCCGTAGCGCCCGAGGGGAATCGTCGCCGCCATGCGCTGACGCTGCTCTTCCACCGTCACGCCGGCGCGCTTCGCGTTGATCTCGTCGAGCTGCCGGAGGCGGTCGGTGTCGATGCGTCCTGGAATGAGGTGGTTCACGCGAATCTTGCTCGACGCGAGCTCGATCGCGAGCGTCTTGGCCAGCGACGCCACCGAGGCCCGCAGCACATTCGAGAGCGCGAGGTTCGCGATCGGCTCTTTCACCGACGACGATGTGCCCATCAGAATGGCGCCGCCGCCGCGCGCCTGCATCGACGGCACGACGAGGCGGACGGTGCGAATCACGCTGAGGACCAGCAGGTCGAACCCGGAGCGCCACGCCTGATCGTCGAAGGCCAGCACGGCGCCGGCCGGCGGTCCGCCGGTGTTGGTGAAAAGCAGATCGATCCCGCCGAAGCGCTCGGCGGTCTGGCCGTGCCAGGCGGCGATCGCGTCCGCGCTGCTCAAGTCGGCCGCGTGCGCGAGCACCGTGCCGCCCGACTCCTTGCGAATCGTCGCCGCCGCCGCGTCAATCGCCGCCCGATCGCGCGACGCGATCGACACGGTCGCCCCTTCGAGCGCCAGCGCGCGGGCCACCGCGAAGCCGAGCCCCTTGCTCGCGCCGCCCACCATCGCGATCTTGTTTCTGAGTCCTAGGTCCATCTATCCTTCTTCTTCTTAATCTCGCGGGGCCCCACCCCCGCCCGCCCTCGCGGCTTCGCTGTCCCTCGGCCTCGAGCGTAGACTCTCGGCCTCGGGTGTCTCCCGTCCTGCCCACGCGAGCACGCGATCGAGGGCGTCGCGCGTCGTCTGATCGAGTTGGACGCCTGGCGGCCGGATGCCGGCATGCGCGATCGCGCCGCGGCGTTTGAGCACTTCTTTGCGAATGGCCATCCCGATGCCGTCCTGAAACTCAAAGCGCATCAGCGCCACCGTGCTGTAGAAGACATCGGCGGCCTCATCGACGCGGCCCGCGCGAAAGAGCGTCACGATCTTGACGAGGATCTCGGGGAACGCGAAGCCGGTCATCGCGCCGGTGGCGCCGGCCATCAGCTCCTCGAGCAGAAAGACGCCGCCCAGCCCGCCGAAGATGCGGACGTCGAGATCCTTGGTGTGCTCGAGGATGCGCGACGTCTTGAACGGCGTCGGCGGATCCTCGAGTTTGATCGTGCGTGCGGCCGGTACGTCTCGCGCGATGCGCGCCAGCAGCGCCGGCTCCATCGCGTACCCCGAGATGGGCGGGTAATCCTGGACGATCATCGGGATGTCGACGGCGGCCGAGACGTCGGCAAAATGCCGCGCGACGGCGTCGGAATTGATCTTCGGCATCCGCGGCGGGCTGATCATCACGGCGGCCGCGCCGGCCCGCCGGGCACGCGCGCTGTACCCGATGCAGGTCCGCAGGCCCTCCGCGGTCGTGCCCGCGACCACAGGCACGCGACCGTTGACGTGCGCCAGCACGGTGTCGAGCACGAGATCGCGCTCGGCTTCCGTGAGCCGTGCGACTTCGCTGGTCACCCCGAGCGCCGTGAATCCGTTGACGCCGGCGGCGAGAAACAGGTCAATCACGCGTGTGAGACTCTCGCGATCGACGTCACCGGCCGGGTCGAAGGGAGTCGGCAGGACCGAAAAGACACCGCCCAAACGGCATGACTGCCGACATGGTACACGAATTGAGGTCCACGGCTCACGCCATGGGGGATGGATGTGGGGCGCGTGGGGGCTGCTGCTCGCCATCCCCGTCATGGTGGGGATGAAAGCAGCAGCCGACCACATTGAGTCGACGAAGCCGATCGCCGAGCTGCTCGGACGACGACCCGATGAACTACGACCGGACCGTCACGAAGATCTCAGTCCCCTGCCGACTAATCAGCAGGAGCACCGGTTTGTCGGCCGATCGGCGCACCGCGGCCTTGAGCTCGTCGACCGTCTGCACCGGCTGACGGTTGACCTGTTCGATGAGGTCGCCGGCCTGGAGGCCGGCGTCGGCCGCCCGCCCGTCCGGATTCACCTCTTCGACGACCAGCCCGCGCGCGGCTTTCGGCGCGCCGATGCGCGACGCCAGATCCGGCGTGAGCGGCACGACCGACAGGCCGAGCGCCGCCTTGTCTTCACTCTCGCCCGCCGAATCGTTCCGCGCGCTCTCTGCCGGCTGCGCTTCGTCGAGCTTCACCGTCAGGCTCTTCTCGCTGCCGTCGCGCACGACGGTCACGTTGGCGCTCGAGCCCGGCTTCGTGTCCGCCACGCGGTTGCGCAGCGAGTTCATGTCGTGCACCGGCTGGCCGTTGAACGACAGGATCACGTCGCCCTGCTTGATGCCCGCGCGCTCCGCCGCGCTGCCCGCCGTGACGGACCCGACGATCGTGCCGCCGACCGTCTTCAGGCCGAGGCTCTGCGCCATGTCCGACGACACGTTCTGCACCGTGACGCCGAGCTGCGCGCGCGTCACCTTGCCGCTCGTCCGCAGCTCGTCCATGACGTGGTGCGCCATGTTCACCGGAATCGCGAAACCGATCCCGATGTTGCCGTCCGACGGCGACAGAATCTGCGAGTTGATGCCGACGAGCTCGCCCTTCATGTTCACGAGCGCGCCGCCGGAGTTGCCGTGGTTGATCGGCGCGTCGGTCTGCAGGAAGTCTTCGTAGCCGCCGTCGCCGACGTTGGTCGATCGGCCCTTCGCGCTGATGATGCCCATCGTCACCGTCTGTCCGAGATTGAGGGGGTTGCCCACCGCGAGGACGACGTCGCCGACCAGGACCGCGTCGGAGTTGCCGAGCGCGATCGGATGCAGATCGGACGCGCTGATCTTCAGCAGCGCGAGGTCGCTCGCCTTGTCGGTGCCGACCAGTTTGGCCGATATCGTGCGGCCGTCGGTGAGGTCCACCTTGATGTCGTCCGCGCCGTCGATCACGTGGTTGTTGGTGAGGATGTAACCGTCCGCCGCGACGACCACGCCCGACCCGAGCGCGTGCTGGCGCGGAGCCTGCTGCTGACGGCGCTGGCCGCGGCCGAACGGGCTCTGCTGCCCCTGCCCGAACTGCTCGCCGAAGAAGCGGCGCAGCAGATCGTCACCCGGCCCCTGGCCGCCGGGCATCTGGAACTCGGTCTGCGACACTCTCGCTTTGCCGTCCGCGTGCACGGTGACGACGGCCGGCGCCACGACGTTCACGACGTCGGCGTAGGAATCGCGTCCGCCGGCGACGGCGTGCGCGATCGGCGACGTGACGACGGGCATCGCGTGTGTGCCCGAGGCTTGGGGGCCGGCGGCGGCGCCGCGCCAGGCGGCTCCGGTGACGAGCACGGCAGCCGCCAGGGCGACGAGCCCGATCTGGCTGGCTCGCCGGCGGAGGTGGTGTGATGCATTCATTGACGTGTCCCTTTCAAGGAGTTTCCCTACCTCTATTAGACGGGACCACGCCTTACTGGCCGGTTACGGGAACATTACATCGGTGAAAGGTCCGGCAGCGCCGCAGTAAAAGTCGAGCCTTGCCCAGGCTCGCTGATGACGTCCACCGAGCCGCCGTGCGCCTCGACGATGGCTTTGACGAGACTCAGGCCGAGGCCGAGGCCGCGCGCGGTGCGGCTGGTATCACCGCGAAAGAGCCGATCCCAGATCCGCGGCAGCTCGTCGGCGGGGATTCCGGGACCTGTGTCGCGCACGCGCAGGAGCGCGCGATTGCCGTCTCGCGCGATCTCGACGTCCACGCGTCCGCCGGCCGGGGTATATTTCACCGCGTTGTCGATGAGATTGGCCGCGGCCTGCTCGAGCCGGGTGCGGTCGCCCGACACGATGACGGCCTCGCCTGGCGCGATGGTGAGCGTCACGCCCTTGGCTTCCGCCGTGTCGTGGTACAGATCGACGGCGCGCTCGACGACGTCGGCCAGGCGGACCGGTTCGCGCTGCAGCGGCATCGCCCCGCTCTCGGCCTCGGAGATGTCCATCAGCGTGTTGAGCATCACGAGCACACGATCGGATTCCTCGACGCAGTCGGCCAGCGCCTCGCGGAAGCGTTCGGCATCGGGGGCGCCGGCGAGCGCCAGTTCCGCCGTCCCGCGGAGCCGCGTGAGCGGCGTCCGTAAATCGTGCGACACGTTGTCGAGCGCGCCGTGCATGGCCCGCACGAGCCCTTCAATCTTGTCGAGCATGGCGTTGAAGAGCGCCGTCAGATCGTCAATCGCATCACCGGTGCCGGCGAGCGGCACGCGCGCGTCGGTGCGGCCGGTGCGAATGATGCGCGTCACGGCGTCGATGAGCCGGCGGATCGGCGCCATCGCGGACTGGGTCGCCAGCAGGCCGCCGCCGAGCGCGATGACGACGATCGACAGCGTCACCAGGCCGAGGACGGCGCGGAACCGCGCCAGCAGAGCCTCGCGCGCGTCGGGGCTCTTCCCCACGTCGACCAGCGTGCCGTCGCCGAGTCGCAGCGACGCCATCTCGAGCGCCTCGGGCCGCCAGCCTTCCGGCCCGCTGAGGACGATCATCTCCGAGCCGCGATCGAGCACGCGCACGAAGAGCCGCTCGGGCGCGGTGCTCTGCTCGGCGCGGACGATGTCGGTCAGCGCGGCGATCCCGCCGCGCTCATAGGCGACGGCGTACTCGCCCAGCTTTTCGTGGACGATCTGCTGATCGCGCTGTTCGAGCGACACGGCGGTCAGGAAATACGTCAGGACGACGATGGCGATCGAGCCGATGACAAAGAGTGTCGCGTACCACGCCGCGAGCCGCAGCGCGAAAGTCCGAGGGGGTCGGGAGCCTTTTTCAGTTTCTGCCATCATCGATCCACAGTTTCTGAACAGCGAGAGGTGCGCAGAAACTGAAAAAGGCTCCCGACCCCCTACCGCAGCACGTAGCCGACGCCGCGCAGGGTGCGCAGCAGTTTCCTCTCGAACGGACGGTCGATCTTCTCCCTCAGCCGGCTGACCAGCACGTCGACGATGTTGGTTTGCGGATCGAAGCGGTAATCCCAGACGTGCGACAGAATCATCGTCTTCGACACGACCTTGCCGGCGTTGCGCATCAGATACTCGAGCAGCGCAAACTCCCGCGGCCGGAGATCGAGCGCCGTGCCGCCACGCGTGACGCGGCGCGACAGCAGCTCGAGCACCAGATCCTCAACCGTCAGCGTCGTCGGCTCCGGGGAGCGGCTGGCGCGCCGCACGAGCGCCTGCACGCGTGCCAGCAGCTCGGCGAAGGCGAATGGCTTGGTGAGATAGTCGTCGCCGCCCGCCTGCAGCCCTTTGACCCGATCGTCCACCGACCGCCGCGCGCTCAGAATGAGCACCGGCGTCGCCGCGCCCCGCTTGCGGAGCGCGTCGATCACGCTGAGACCGTCGCGCCTGGGCAGCATCAGATCGACGATCGCCACATCGTACGGCTGCTGCAGCGCGGCCTCGAGGCCCGCTTCGCCGTCGGCTTCGTGATCCACGACGAAGCCGGCCTCCCGCAGCCCGCGCATCACGAAATCGGCAATCGTGCGATCGTCTTCGATCAACAGTACGCGCATCTTCGACCTGCGGTTAGCGCGCCGGCGTGTCCTTCGGCGCCGCGCGCAGATACTGCGCCGGCCACGGGACCACATGCCCGAGCTCGTGTGCCGCGCGCAGCGGCCAATACGGATCGCGCAGCAGCTCGCGCGCCAGGAAGACACAGTCGGCTTGTCCGCTACGGATCACGTGGTCGGCCTGCGCGGGCGACGTGATGAGCCCGACCGTCCCGGTTGCGATCTCCGCGGCCTTCCTGATGTGCCCGGCGAATGCCGTTTGATAGCCGGGCCCGATCGGCATGTCCGCGTTCGCCACGTTGCCGCCAGACGAGCAGTCGATCACGTCGACGCCGCGATCGCGCAGCCGCCGGCACAGGGCAATCGACTGCTCGACGTCCCATCCACCGTCCACCCAGTCCGTCGCCGAGATCCGCACAAACAGCGGCAGCCGCTCCGGCCACACGCTCCGGACGCCGTCGACAACCTCCAGACACAGCCTGACGCGGTTGTCGAACGATCCGCCGTACTGGTCGGTGCGCGAGTTGCTCAACGGCGACAGGAACTGATGAATCAAGTAGCCATGCGCCGCGTGGATCTCGACGAGATCGAAGCCGGCGGCCAGAGCGCGGCGCGCCGCCTCCTTGAACGCGTCGACGACGGCGGGGATCTCCGCCGCGTCGAGCGCGCGGGGCATCGGATAGGTCGTCGAAAACGGATCGCCGGTCGGGCCGACGGGGACCCACCCGCCCGCCGAAATCGGGATGGCGCCGTGGCCCTTCCACGGCGCCGCCGTGCTACCCTTCCGCCCCGCGTGCGCGAGCTGCATGCCGGCACAGCAGCGCTGTTCGTGAACAAAAGACACAATGCGCTCGAGCATCGGGACGTGCGCGTCGCTCCAGATGCCGAGATCCTCCGTGCTGATGCGCCCCTCGGGCGTCACCGCGGTCGCCTCCGTGAACACGAGCGCCGCGCCGCCGACCGCGCGGCTGCCGAGATGGATGAGGTGCCATTCATTGGCGAAGCCATCCACGCTCGAGTACTCGCACATCGGCGAGACGACGATCCGGTTGGCAAGCGTCAGCGAGCGGAGCGGAAGCGGCGTGAAGAGATGTGGCACGAGGACGATTGTACTTACTCAGGCCGACGCAAGACAGAACGTCTCGGCGTGCAGCCAGCAGGACGCCGACGCCTCGTGCCTGTCGCGTCGAAGACGCGCGATCGTCTGCCACTGCTGCGGCCCGCCCAGCATGGCTTTGCCCAGGCGATCGTTCAGATCGTCGTCGCGCAGCCCGACGGCGGAGTAGATCGCCACGAAGCTCAGAACGCGCGCGGAGAGCGAGGCCTGGTCCTCTTTGGTGATCACCAGCACCAGCCCCTTGCCCAGCGTGGGACCCATCGCCGCCAGCGCCGCGGTCAGCGGCAGAATCATCCGGCCGCCAGGGGCGAGCGCATCGAGCCAGGCATCGAGCGGATGCGTCATCCCCGCGTTGATCAGCATCGCGTCGAAGATCTCGCCGGCCACCTGCGACGCGTCGCCATGTTGCACGGAGACCCAGGGCATCGACGCGAGGTTCTGGCGCGCCTCCGACGCGAGCGTCTCGTCCACTTCGAATGCCACCACGCGGCCGGTCGGCCCCACGCAGTGCGCCATAACCGCCGTGTAGTAGCCGAGGCCGCAGCCGACGTGGAGGACGCGCGCGCCCGGCGCCAGGTCGAGCGCGTCGATCCACACGCCGATCGTGCCCGGCTGCCCGTTGAACAGCTGGCGCGCCGGATCGATGCCGACGGCGATGTTATGGCACACGCGGGCGGGATCGGCGTCGACCGTCGTGCGCGTGCGGATGCCCGCCGCGAAATCGGCGTCCGCCAGCACCACCCACGGGCCGGGCCGCAGAAAATGCTCGCGCGGTACGGCGGCGAAGGCGGCGACGAGCGCCGGCGACCGCAGCCTGCAGACCGCTTCCAGCTCCTCCGCGTAGAAACGCCGACGTAGCGCCGGGTCCATCACTTCCTCCTTCGCCGCGTCGGCGCCGGCTGTGGTGCCGCTTCGTGCGGGTGCCTCAGAAATCTCGCGACCTCTGGACCGACGACGACCGTGTGCGGCGGCTGGTTCCAAATGAAGGCGTGCTTGCCGGCCTTCGTGACGAACCGGATCTCGCCGGCCTCGTTGAGGCGCTTGAGGACGGTGTGGATCGCGGACAGATCGTTCGTATACACGGACAGGTCCGCGCCAATGCCGAGCAGCCGATCGCGCACCTCGAGAGGCGTCAGCGGGAGCCCCGCACCGCGCAGCACCAGGCGGCAGGCGTCAGTGAGGCCGAGTGGAACGGTGGGCGTGAGGCCGAGCAGGCGCGTGAGTGTGCCGATTGTCTGCGCGAGCTGGGCGAGCCGGTCGTCGATGTCGCGGCGCTGCTGCCCCAGATCTTCGTACTCCTTGATCGCGGAGGCGAGGGCGTCGCGGTAGTTCGCGATCGTCATACACATTTTTATACATGTTGTATAAATTGATGTCAACGACCGGGCCGCGGCCTCCCGCTGGAACGCAGCGGCGGCGGATTGGGTTTTCATCCCGTATTTGGGACGAACGGACAGTATTTTGAACCTTGACGGGCGCTGTCGTAGTACTCTGGCGAAACGCGGTCGTCAACGGCCGCGCCGCCTTTCGCCCCACTCGACCCGGCTGCTCTCCGCCCGTCTCGTCGAGGCCGCGCCAGGCGAGAAAGGGATCCCGAGTGAGAGTCGCACTGCTGTTGCTGGCGCTGCAATTCGGACAGCAGCCCAATCCGTTTCTCGGCGGCGTGCCGTCGGGCACGGCATCGGCCGCGCCGATCTCCCTGTCGATCGGCGACGCCATCAACCGCGCGCTGGAGCACAACCTTGGTGTGCTGACCAGCGAGCAGGCGGCCGACCACGCCCGTGGCGCCCGCTGGATGGCCCTCGGCGAGCTGCTGCCCAACATCAACGGCCGGCTCTCCGAGACGCGCGAGATGATCAACCTCGCGGTGTTCGGCTTTCCGCTGCCGCCGGGGGTGCCGTCGCTCGTCGGGCCGCTGAACGTCTTCGACGCGCGGATCTTCGTCACGCAGTCGATCTTCGATTTGAATCAGATCAACGGCGCGCGCGCGGCGGCGCACGACGTGTCGGCGGCCCGCTATTCCTACAAGAGCGCCCGCGATCTCGTCGTCCTGGTGGCGGCCAATCTGTATCTCCAGGCGCTCGCCTCGTCCGCGCGCGCCGACTCGGCCCGCGCCCAGATGGACACGGCGCAGGCGCTCTACAACCAGGCGGTCGACTTGAGGCAGGGCGGCCTGGTGGCCGGCATCGACGTGCTGCGCGCCCAGGTGCAGTTCAACACCGAGCAGCAGCACGCCACCGCCACCGCGAATGACTTCGAGAAGGCGAAGCTGCAGCTCGCCCGCGTGATCGGCCTGCCGGTCGGCCAGACGTTCACGCTGACCGATCAGGTCCCGTACGCGCCGGTTCCCGAGATGACGCTCGAGCAGGCGCTCGACCGCGCCTACAAGACGCGGCCCGACTACCAGGCGGCGCTCGAGCGTGTGCGCGCGGCGGAAGCCTCCCGTGCGGCGGCTCTCGCGACGGCGCTCCCCTCGGTGCACGTGACCGCCGACTTCGGCGACCTCGGCCTGACGCCTGGCGACGCGCGCGGCACCTTCGCCGTCACCGGCGCGGTCAATGTGCCGATCTTCCAGGGCGGGCGCACCCGCGGCCGGCTGCTCGAAGCCGACGCCGATCTCCGCACGCGCCGTGCGGAGGCCGACGACATGAAGGCGGGCGTCTACTACGACGTCCGCACCGCGTTCCTCGACCTGCAGGCGACCGGCCAGCAGCTCGACGTCGCGGCGAAAACGCGCGATCTCGCCGCCGCGCAGCTCACGCAGGCGCGCGACCGCTTCGCCGCGGGCGTCACGAGTAACATCGAGGTCGTGCAGGCGCAGAGCGCCGTGGCGCTGGCCAACGAGCAATACATCAGCGGTCTGTACGGCTACAACATCTCGAAAGCTTCGCTCGCGCGCGCCCTCGGCGTCGCCGAAGAGGCGGTGCGACAATATCTTGGAGGCTCTCGTTGATGGGGAATCGTGTTCGTCTCATTGCCGCCGTGATCGTGGCCCTCGCGGTCGTCATCGGCGTCTGGGTCTGGATCGCCTCCGGCCACGAATCGACCGACGATGCCCAGATTGAGGGGCACGTGACGCAGGTGGCGGCGCGCGTCGGCGGCACGGTGCTGCGCGTCGCGGTCAACGACAATCAGTCTGTCGACGCCGGCGCCATCCTCGTCGAGATCGATCCGCGCGATTATCAGGTGGCGCTCGAAAAAGCGAAGGCGGAGCTCGCCGACGCCGAGGCGACCGCGGTCGCCGCGCGCGCCAACGTGCCGATCACCTCCACCAACGCGTCGAGCGGCGTCGGCACGGCGCAAGGGTCGATCGAACAGGCGCGCGGCGGCGCCGACGCGGCACAGAAGGAAGTCGACGCGGCGCACGCGCGGCTCACGACCGCCCAGGCCAGGCAGCGCGAGGCGGAGGCCAACGCCGTCAAGGCCGCGCGCGACGTCGAGCGGCTGCGCGGCCTGCTCGCCAAGGACGAAGTGTCGCAGCAGCTGTTCGACGCCGCGGTCGCGGGGGCCGATGCCGCGAAGGCGGCCGTCGACTCGATGCGCTCGCAGGTGGCGGAAGCCGACGCCGGCATCCTGGTCGCCGAGAGCCGCCTGGTTGCGGCGCGCGGCGGCGAGCGGCAGGCGCACGCCGCGCTGCAGTCGGCGCAGACCGGTCCCGAACAGGTGACAGCGATGCGCGCGCGCGCCGCCTCGGCCGAGGCGCGCGTTCAGCAGGCGCGCGCCGCGCTGCAGCAGGCCGATCTCAACCTCCAGTACGCCACCACCAAGGCGGCCCAGGCCGGCATCGTCAGCGGCAAGTCGGTCGAAGCCGGCCAGGTGATTCAAGCCGGGCAGCCGCTGATGGCGATCATCCCGCTCGAGAACGTGTGGGTGACGGCGAATTTCAAGGAGACGCAGCTCACCAACATGCGCGCCGGGCAGCGCGCGACGATCAAGGTGGACGCGTACGGCGGCAAGGAATTCCACGGCCACGTGGACAGCATCGCCGCCGCGACGGGCGCGCGCTTCAGCATGCTGCCGCCTGAAAATGCGACCGGCAACTACGTGAAAGTGGTCCAGCGCGTGCCGGTCAAGATCGTGTTCGACCCCGGACAGGATCCGGAACATCTGCTCAGACCGGGTATGTCGGTGGAACCGATCGTGTACATCAAATAGCTTCCGTGCCTCAGACGCAGCGCCCGATCAACCCGTGGATCATCGCGATCTCGGTGATGTTCGCCACCTTCATGGAGGTGCTCGACACCACGGTCGTCAACGTGTCGCTGCCGCACATCGCCGGCAGCCTGTCGGCGACGATCGACGAGGCGACGTGGGTGCTGACGTCGTATCTCGTGGCCAACGCGATCATCCTGCCGATGACCGGCTGGCTCGCCAGCGTCTTCGGCCGGAAGCGGCTGCTGATGCTCTCGGTCGTGGGATTCACCGGGGCGTCATTCTTGTGCGGCCTCGCGCCGACGCTCGGCTCGCTCATTGTCTTCCGCATCATGCAGGGCGCCACCGGCGGCGCGCTGCAGCCGCTCTCGCAGGCGGTCCTCCTCGAAGCGTTCGCACCGAAAGACCGCGGCAAAGCCATGGGCTTCTGGGGCCTCGGCATTGTCGTCGCGCCGATTCTCGGCCCGGTGCTCGGCGGATACCTGACCGACAGTTACAGCTGGCGCTGGGTGTTCTACATCAACATTCCGGTCGGCATCGCGTCGATCGTGATGACGAAGATGTTCATCTTCGACCCGCCGTATCTGAAGCAGGAAAAACGGAGGGTCGACTATTGGGGCATCGGGATGCTGGCCGTGGGCATCGGGGCGCTGCAGATCGTGCTCGACAAGGGGCAGGAGGAAGACTGGTTCTCCTCGCACATGATCGCGATCCTCGCCGTCATCAGCGCGGTGACGATCATCGCCCTCATCGTGCACGAGCTCCGTACCGACGACCCCGTGGTCGACTTGCGCGTGTTCAAGACGCGCACGTACGCCGTCGGTGTCTTCCTCATGACGATCGTCGGCTTCGTGTTATATGGCAGCATGGTGCTCCTGCCGATCATGCTGCAGACCGTGCTCGGGTACCCGCCGCTTCAGGCCGGCATCGCGATGGCGCCGCGCGGCATCGGGTCGTTCTTCATGATGCCGCTGACGGGACTGATGACCGGGAAGTTCGACCCGCGTAAACTCCTCAGCGTCGGTCTGGTGGTCGGCGGAGGAACGCTCATCTTTCTCGGCACGCTCAATCTCAGCGCGGGATATTGGGACATCTTCTGGCCGCAGTTGATCCAGGGAGCCGGCATGGCGTTCGTCTTCGTGCCGTTGACGACGGTGACGATGGACTCGATTCCGCGCGAGCGCATGGGCAACGCCACGAGCCTGTTCAACCTGATGCGCAACATCGGCGGCAGCGTCGGGATCGCGACGACGGGCACGCTGCTCTCCAGGCACACGCAGGCGACGACGAACATGCTCGGCGCCAACGTCAACATCTATTCGCC
>ODAK010002117.1_pt1 | contig 21004 bp, 17 predicted proteins | sample 1539591 | NCBI WGS metagenome assembly ODAK01 (sample SAMEA3539303, study PRJEB22396) | soil metagenome | biome: tundra; feature: field; material: soil | place: USA | collected 2010-05 | depth 0.15 m | reverse complement strand
ACAGCGGCGCGGCCGGAATCTAGGGAGACCCGACCATGCCAATCGAAGCACCAAAGTCCCATCTCTACCACTCCATCAAATTGGAAGTGGCGGCGAAGAAGCTCGGCCACGGTGGCCGCAAGAGCACAAACTCCGCTCTCAATCTCGTTGCCTACATCGACATGATGACGATGCTCGTCATCTTCCTCCTCATGTCGTTCTCGGCGTCGGGTGAGATCCTCTTTGTTCAGAAGAACATCACGCTTCCGGATGCGCAGAACTGGAGCGACCTCGAACGCGCTCCCGTCATCGGCGTCACCCGAGACGTGGTGACTCTAGACGGCCGCCAAGTCGCCACGGGCGAAGACCTGCTCAAGGACTCCGCCACCGGCGACATGAAGATCACCGAGCTGCATGACGAGCTGGTGACCGCCAAGAACAACTACAAGCTGCTTCACCCGTCCGAGGACTTCAAAGGCGTGTGCATCATCCAATCCGACAAAGCCGTCGAGTTCAAGATGCTACGCAAAGTGATGTTTTCGGCCGCAGCCGCCGGCTACCAAAACGTGAACTTCGCGGTTCGTCCAAAAGCCAAGGGAGGCGCCGCGCCAGCCGCCGAGTAAGTGGTTGCGACGAAGGTCTTCTTCCGGGAGACTTTCGCTGCTATTCAGACCGTCTCGTCGCGGCCGGCTCCATCCAGGGTCGGCCGCAGGTTTATGTGGAGTACATTCCTCGGGAGGTGCCTTGATGCAGATGCGAAAGTTAGCCGTTTTGTCCCTGGTCATCGGCGCGCTTGTTGGCGCGTGTTCGGGGGATCCCAACGATCCCATGACCTGGGCGCGCAAGCTCAAGAACGTCCGCGACCAGCAAGAGGCGCTAAACCAGCTGGCTCGCATGGGCGCAGAACGAGCCAAGGTCGCGGTTCCGGCTCTCATCGAGCTTTACAAAGAGACGAAAAAGCCTGAACACCTCGAAGCGCTGGTCCGCTACAAGGATCCCAGCACGGTTCCCTTGTTCGTGGATGCCATGGAGTTCACCGAGGACGACTTCGACCGGGCTATCGTAGCCGCGGGCGCGCTCGGCGAAATGCGCGAGCAGGCCAAAGATGCGGTCCCTTCCCTCATCAAAGCCGTCGAGCACCCGCTGCCCATCAAGTCGCGCGCCAACGGCGTCCGCCTAGCGTCGATTCGCGCGCTCGTGAAGATCGGCGATGCACGCGCGGTTCCAACTCTTTCCAAGATTCTGACGACGTCCGCCGACGAGCAGGACTTCTTGCTCAACCAGAAGGCCGCGCTCGGACTCGCCGAGCTCCACGACCCGGCGGCGGTTCCGGCCCTCATCAAGGGCATGTTCATGACCGGCCGAGGTGCGAACATCTTTCATGAGTGCCGGCTCGGGCTAGTTCGCATCGGCGAACCCGCGGTGGCTCCGCTCGTCGTTCTGCTGGCCGAGAAAGACGCCGAGATCAATGCGCTGGCTAAGAAGCTGGACTTCGACAAGTACACACCGGGCATCGTCCGTTACAAAGCAGCGATCCTTCTCGGTGACTTGCGGGCGGCAAAGGCCGTTCCGGCGCTGGCAGCCAGCCTGAGGATTCCGGCGAAATCGGGTGAGCACAAGGCGATTCTCATCGCGCTCGGCTTCATAGGCACCAAGGATGCCGTCGATGTCCTGCTCAATATCCTGAAGGACAAAAAGGTCGACGCACCCACACGTTCTGCCGCCGAAGACGGCATCTACCTCTCCGGCGACAAACGAGCCGTGCCGATTCTTATGGAAACCGCCAAGTCCGGATACGTGGTGGTGGACGGGCAAAAAGCGTCGGATCTCCGCGCCAACGCGGCCATCGACCTAGCTCGCATTGCCGGTCCCGAGCACTACGACGAGTTCAAGTCGCTGGCCGATAAGGAAAAAGAAGTCCAGGGCGTGTTCGGCGAGGCTCTGGATCGCATGCAAGTCGCCAAAGAGTGCGGCGACAAGATCGCGTGCTACGGCAAGCACCTATCCGATCCGTCGTGGCCACGTGCCGAGAAGGCCGCCTTCTACATCGGCTTCTCCGGCAAGCCAGCCGAGGGGCTGCCGCTGCTGCTTGGTGCCTTGCAGCCGATTGCAAGGCTGGGCCAGGAGCGCTACGCGGTACAGCTAGCCATCCTGCAAGCTTTCGCCCGCCTGGCCACGAAGAACGACAAGAACGTCATCGAGGCGCTCGAAAAGCAAATCGAGCGTGACGAAAATGCGGTTCGCCTGCCCGGTGCAAGTGACCTCCTTGGTGAAACCCGCGTGACCCTCGCGGTGATTCAGAACAAGGGCTGATGACCGAACGGGGAGTCGACAGTCTGCCGAGCCAGTCGAAAGCAGACTGTCGGCTACCTCTTGTCTGCAGCGTAATCCGCGATTACGACGGTGTGAATGCCGCCACGAATCTTGAAGTCACCCTCGACACGAGCGCGCCGCGGATGAATCGCCGACACCAAATCGTCCAGAATTCGGTTAGTAACAGCCTCATGGAAAGCTCCCTCGTTGCGAAACGACCACAGGTAGAGCTTCCACGATTTCAGCTCAACGCAAAGAGCGTCGGGCACGTACTCCACGCGAATGGTGGCGAAATCGGGCTGGCCTGTTTTGGGGCACAGGCAGGTGAATTCGGGACATTCGAAACGGATGATGTAGTCTCGGTCGGGGCTGGGGTTGGGAAAGACTTCCAGGTTCTTGCTCGGCTTGGATGGCATGCGAGGGCCGAGCATAGCAGGTCACCGCGCGTGCCCATCCGAGGTTTGTATTTGCCGTCGGCGCCAGCGACGATCGCGCACGTAGCTTCCCGCCCGGCTTTTCATCCGTGTTGACATCGTGCTACACCGCTCGGCCGCCGGTGTGGATCAGTAGCCGAAAAAGAGCTTAGCTGGTCATTTGTAAGGAGGCCCTGCCCGATGACACATCCTCGAATCCGCCGTTTCCTTACCGCCGCCACGCTCACGGCGGGGCTTGCATGGCAGGGACTATCCCTCGCCGCAACCGTCAAAGGAACGGTTAGTCTTCCCGCAGGCCTCAAGACGGGTCGGCGTTTCCTCGGCCATTGGCGCGTCGAGAACACCAGTGTTCCAGTTCAGCACGCTAGCTTCCGCGGCGGCACCGTCGTCATGTTGGTCGGGCCGCAATACCAGGCTGTTCCGCCCAAGAACGTCTCGGTCGAAATCTCGGGCCTGCAGGCCAACCCGGCCGCGGTCGTGATCAGCGAGGGCACGGTGGTCGAATTCAAGAACTCGGATAAGGTCTCGCACGACCTGTCCACGCCCGATTCGCCGGGCGTGATGGAGCCTCAACGCCTCGCTTCGGGCAGCATCCGGAAGCAGCGCTTCGCCACGGCTGGCGAATATCTTGTCCGCTGCTCGGAGTACCCGCACATCGTCGTGTCGGTGCTCGTGACCAGCTCGCCTCTTTTCTCCGTCGTGGAAGACAAGGGTGCGTTCCGCATCGAAGGTGCTCCCGAAGGCCATGCCACGCTCAAGGTGTGGAGCAACGGCAGCTGGGTGCACGAACAAGAAGTCGACGTGACCGCCCGCGGTCTGGACCTGGCGGTCAAAGTCCAAGGCGCCGGTTCCGGTAAAGAAGCCGCGGAGTAGGAGTAGCCACCATGTTCCTCTCCAAGATTTGGTTCATTCTCGTCAGTCTCTTGGCTGGCGTGGCCGTCACGGCTGCCTTCGTAGCGCCCCACCCCGCCGACCGTCGCCTCGAACAGCTCGAAGGCCAGCGCATGGATCGAGCGCAGTACGCCGCCGAGCAATTGCTCAAGAACGACGCTCGCCGCTGGATCGATTACGTCGCCAAGCTGGGCACGGATGGAAAGCTCATCGATGCCCTGGATGCGGCGTCGCGCGGCTCGGGCGAGTTGCGTCCGCTTCACGAATCGGTACGCAACCGTCTGCGCGAGCTCGTGCCAGATCGCCAGGGCATCGGCGTGGAATCAATCATTGCCGTCGACAACAAAGGCCGCGTGATCGCTCGCGTGGGCGACGACGAGGGCGAGTTCGGTGAATCCATCGCCGGCGCCGAAGTGGTAGCAGATGCCTTGCGCGGCTATCTGTCCGACGACGTCTGGGGCGCCAGCAATCGCCTGCGCCGCATCGGCGCCGCGCCCGTCCTGTCGAAGTCCCATGACCGCATCGTCGGTGCCCTGGTGTCTGCGGTGGAAACCGGCAAGCGGCTGGCCGAAATGTGGAAGCGCAACCTAGGCGTCGACGTGGCCATCGTTCTGCGCAAGACCGTGCTCTCCTCCACGCTGCCCGAAGCGCTGCTAGGCGATTTGCCGGGCGTCATCGAAGAGCACGCCGCCGAGATTGCCAGTCACAAGCGCTCGCGCGCCCTGCCGCTGTACATGGGCAGCGAACGCTTGCTCACCGTCGCCGCGCCATTTGCCGGCGAAGCGTCCGAACAGCGCGCGTACTACGTGCTCATGACCAAGAAATCGCCGGAGTCGAATCCGTGGGCACTGCTGTCCAGCACCTCATCGGACGACCTCAAGTGGGGCAAGTTCCCGTGGTTGTCGCTTGCCGGGGGGCTTATCGCTATCTTAGTCATCGGACTCGGCCTCCAGCGCATGGAGGTCGAGGCGCCCCTTAGGCAGTTGCGCGCCGAAGTACAAAGCCTCGCCCGGCAAGAGCGGCAGAAGATCGACGACGCCAAGTACAGTGGCATGCTGGGCGGTATCGCTCGCGACATCAACGCGTCCATCGAGTTTTTCACGCACGCGCCACTGCCCAAGAGCGAAACGGCGAAGAAGGACATTTCCTCCATCCTGCTGGAGCCGAAGTCGAGCTCGGCCGACGGCAGGTCGTTCGACGTATCAAGCGTTGCCGCCCCGACGAAAGCTGCCCCACCGCCGCCTGCCGCTATGGCCGCATCGCTGTTCGGAACGCCGCGCTCGGCGCCGGGCTTGGCGGGCCATCCGCCGGCACTTCCGAACGTGCCGCCACCCGCGCCGCCAACGCCCTTTCCGACCCCGTCAGAACCCGCTCCGTTCCTGGCTCCGTCCCCACCGCGCCCGGCCGCTATGCCGACAGCGCCCGGCAGGGCGCTGCCGCCGCCCATCCTCAAGCCTACCCGTGCCGAGGCAACCACCAGCCCGTCGGCACTGGCCGGCGATCCGGACCACGCGCACTTCAGCCAAGTCTTCGACACATACGTGGCGCTCCGCCAGAAGCTCGGCGAGTCCATTGTTGGCCTTTCGCTGGAAAAGTTTGCCGCCAAGCTACAAAGCAATCGCCAGCAGATCGTGAGCAAGCACAACTGCCGAACGGCGCACTTCACCGTCTACGAGAAAGACGGCAAGGCCGCCATTCGCGCCGTTCCGGTGCGCGACTAGCACGACGGCAGAACACTGCTAAGCAAGGCCCGCGCGCTGGGCTTTGCCAGAAATTCGAGAAAAGGTAGGCAAAACGACACGCGGATGGCAAGGAATCGCCACCGTAGTGGCTGATGCTCAATTCCCGTGGACATCGAGCAGTATCCACGGATACAGGGTAGCCCTCGCCCTCGCGAGGCGCAGTCATGAGCCGCCAGGCTGGCGCGGTCTCGTCTTCGCCAGCGGCGGCGGCTTCCGTCGGCACCCAACCGACGGTGGAACGATTACGGGCCGCCCTCGGCATGCGCCACGAACACGATGTCGAACGGCTGCCTTTCGTCGCGGGCGATGCCACCGCCGGCGCTGAAGCAGAGCTACAAGCCTCAGTGCAAGGAAGCCGCGACACCGTCGACCTGCCGCGTGCGGTCGCCAGCTCGGATTTCCTCGCCAACATTCTCCGTCGAGCCGCCGTAGGCGATACGACGCCACGCCAAGTGCATGCTCTGGAGCGCTTTCTGGATGCGAATTCGGACGAGGTTTGGGACAACAGCTGGGTCCGTTTCCCGCGGCGGCTGCTTGGTGCCAGTGCGGCCGAAGTCTTTGCCCGCGACTTGCGCGCCGACAAATCGGACAGCTCTGGTCGTCTTCGCGGTGACGCGGACAAGTTCCTCGTCGTCGAGCGCGGAATCGACTACGCGCGGATGCCCATCAGCTACTTGCTCAAGCTCGCGCTGGCCGATGCGGTCGCGGCGCTGCCCGATCGCCCGGAGGCCATTCGTCGCACGGGGCATCGCCTGCTCGGGCATTTTCTGAGCGATAACACCTCGCCAGAAACCTGCTCGTTCAACGTTGTCAGCCTGGAACGCGGTGGGGGACGCGCGCTGGCACGGGAATCGGCGCGACGATTCTTGCTGACCCAGCTCATCCTCGCCTACGCCAATCGCCGCTACGAGCTCGCCGCCACCGGACAAAAGGCCGCCGCCTGCCACGCACCAACGCCGCCCGTGCGTCAGCGCGAGCTCAACGAACTAATTTCGGACTCCTTCTATCGGGAATTGTTCATGAACCCTTGCCTGTCGGGCTGGGACCGTGGCGAAGAAAAAAGTGCCTACATGGGCCTTTGCCACGAGGTGCTTTCGCGCAGCCAGCTTAACGGCGTCAAGAAGCTCCGCGATGCCGGGATCATCCAGAACAACTTGGTGGTCATGCCCAGCACGTCGAACCTGAGCCTGTCCAACAATGGCGTCCACGTCAGCATCGGCAGCAAGCGTTTGACCGCACTGGCTGCCACCGGCGAAGAATTTGGCGGGCGCGACGAAAAGTACTTCGGCGATCTGGCTATCAAGATGATGGAGCATTTCCTTCCGCTCTTCGTAGGCACGTACAGTGCTGCGCCCTACCGCCTGGGGTTCCAGGATTTTCATCCTGAGATCGCGCTCGGGTTCCTTCCGCACGAGCTCGACTATACCCATCTGCGCATGCTATGGCGCCGCTGGAAAGGCAAAGCCAATTTGCGCGCCCTCGGCCTGACGTTCACGCCGTGCGGACCAGGGTGGATTGATCGCGCGCTCAGCTCGGCTTTCCGGCTACGCGGCGACTGGGTGCCGGATTTTCGCTTGCTCGACTACCTGGTCTTCCTGCTCAGCACCAACACCAGCCCCTCGCTGAGCGGCACCCTCGGCAACTCCGATCGTCTCAAGCGCGATCTGGCGAGCCTGGGAGTGTTCGACACGCGCATGTCGCTTTACCTGCTGATCAAGCTGCGCGAGCAAGCAGTCATGGGTTTTTCCGGCTTTGAGGCACGGCAGTACAGCCTCTTCGAGCGATTCGGCGAAGACATGGGACGCGCGGTCAGCTTGCAAAACCTCCTCTGCGCCTTCGCCTACCGCGAGATCGCCGCAGGCAAGTTCACTCACGCCGACATTCCCGACGATCCGACGCTAGAAAGCGAGCGCCGCCAGGTCGTTTTCGACTGCGCCATCGGCTTGCCGACCTTCTTCGTGCAGGAGGCCGGCAGCAATCGCTTCTTGAAGGCGGTGCTTTCCCGCACGCGCGGTATTCGACCGAGCCGTCGCTATCCCGGCTACCACCGTGTGATCACCGACGAGTACCGCCGAGCCCTGGTGCGCACCTTGCGCGAGGAAGCTCCCGATTTGGTGGAAATGCTAGGCGCGCACGAGCTGCTCGACGAGCTCGACCAGCGCATCGCCAATCCGCAGGCGCGAGCGTCGCATCGGCTGCTGCACGGAATTCTCGACGAAGCCAGGGCGCGCGATCCGATGCGGGTCGAGGCGCGCACCTTTAATCTGGCCGCCGAGCGCTACTACCGCGATCATTTGCGGCGCTCGCAAATCGATGAAGCCCTGCAATTGCTGCGCGAGGAATTGTCATCCAGCGCCGCACGTCTATGGGGTGTGCAGTGGGGCGACCTTGGACTGGTCAGCAACCCGGACGCATACCTTGCTGAAGTGCACGACGAACTCTTGGCAGACCAGCTCAACACCGAAGAGATTTTGCGCCTCATCAGTTTGATCTTGGCGGTAACGGCGGCCGAAGAAGAAGAAGGCGGCGATGGCTGCTAGCTCGACAGCGCACCAGTACGTCGATCGTTCGTCGCAGAGCGTGTGCGACGAGCTCTTCTTCTGGGACAGCGCCATCCGTTTCTTGTACTCGCCGGTGCGGGAACGAGCGCCTCGGCTATTCGCGGCGCTAACCAGCCCGCGCATGTCGTCGTTTCTCGGCTTTCTCAACTACGAATCGTTCGTCGGCCGCACCTTCAGCGGCGGCCGGCGATTCATGCTCTCGTGCGGGATCGACTGGAGCGAATGCCTCGACCAGCCCGACAGGCTGCAAACGCTGACCCAGATCTTCGAGCGCAAGATCCGCTACTGGGATCGGCGACCGATGACGAGCGACGAATGCGCAGTGGTTTCTCCCGCCGACGCACGCATGGTGTGCGGATCCTTGCGCGACGATGGGCCGCTGTTCATCAAGGGAAAGTTCTTCGACCTCGAAGAATTACTCGGAGGTGCCTCGACGTGGCGCCATTTTGCCGATGGCGACTGGGCCGTGTTTCGCCTAACGCCGGACAAGTACCACTGGAACCACACGCCGGTCGCCGGCGTGGTTCGCGATTTTCGCGAGTTCGACGGCGCCTGCCACGCGTGCAATCCAGCAGCCGTCGTCGAATTGGTCACGCCTTATTCCAAAAACCGGCGGCACGTGACCATCATCGATACCGACGTTCCCGGAGGAACCCAGGTCGGGTTGGTGGCGATGGTCGAGGTCACTGCGCTGATGATTGGCGACATCGTTCAGTGCTACAGCGCAGAGAAATACCGCGCGCCCGAGTCCGTGCGCCCAGGCATATTCTTGCGTCGAGGCGTACCCAAGAGTCGTTACCGGCCGGGCGGCAGCACCGATGTCCTGCTCTTCCAACGAGGACGAATTCGCGTGAGTGCGGACTTACTCTCATTCCAACAGCGCAGTGACGTGGCCAGTCGATTTTCGCGCGCTTTCGGCGCACCGCTGGTCGAAACCGAGGTTCGCGTGCGGTCCACCATTGCCGAGCGAGTGCCATGACTTCCAACACGATCTTCTTTTTGCTTCTTGCCGTCTGTAACGCCGCGATCCTGTACTGGGGCTTGCGGGTCCTCCCCGGCGAACGCATGCAGATTCTGGCATCCGTTCCGCTTTTCCACCGCAACGACGGACTCTGGCAGGGAGTCAATCTCACCTGGTACGGCGTCCTTCAAGCAGTCGCCATTACCTTCGCTATTGCGCTCGCGTTGGTGCTGGCCAGCTCGGCCGGCGTTCCCGCGCTTTCAATTTCACTCACGCTCGCTGCCGTGCTTGCTGCGGCCTTACCCGCCGCAAGCCTCGTGGCCCGGCTCGTCGAGCGCCGACGCGGGACCCTTACAGTGGGCGGCGCGGTTTTCGTGTCGACCCTGCTTGTGCCGTGGGTCGCCCTGGCAGTGGATAGGCTTTGGGGTGGCGAGCATGCGTTGGCGACCGTTGCCGCGATGGCTGTCGCCTATCCGATCGGTGAGGGTATCGGCCGCCTGGCGTGCATTAGCTTCGGCTGCTGCTACGGACGTCGACTCGCCGATTGCGCGCCATGGATGCGGGCGCTGCTCGGCTGGCGTCCAGCCGTGGTGGTCGGAGCGACACGCAAGGCGGCCTATGCCGGCCACTGCGAAGGCGAGCCACTGCTGCCAGTACCAGCGCTGTCCGCCGTCCTGCTGTCGGTGGCCGGGCTCGCTGGCGTGCCTCTCTACCTCGCGGGAAGCTTTCGCGCGGCCATCGCGCTTTCCCTCGCCGCGGCCTTCCTATGGCGCTTCGCTAGCGAATTCCTGCGCGCCGACTACCGCGGAGAAGGCCGGCTCAGCGCCTACCAATGGATGGCATTGGGGTGCCTCGTCTACAGCGAAGTGGCGGTGATGCTCGTGGGCAGCCAAGACGCAACACCGGACGTCCAGCTTGGGCTGCCGGTTCTCGCATCGCCGATTGCCCTGTTGGCCCTTGCACTCCTCGGCGCCATCGTCTTCGTTCACTTCGGCGTAAGTCGCGTAACCGGCGCGAGCATTCGCTTGGAAATGCGCGGTCCGTAATACCCTACGACCGGGCCGATTCTTTTTCCGACGGAAATTCACCGGCGCGGACGTCGGCGATGTAGCGGCCAAACGCAGCCGCAGCGTCTTTGCCAAGCTCGGCATAGCGGCGGGCAAAGCGCGGTGACCAGTCGGGATCCAGGCCCAGGAGGTCGTGCATGACCAGGACCTGCCCGTCGCACGCTGGACCGGCGCCGATACCAATGGTCGGAATGGCGATGGTCTCGGTGATCGCAGCAGCCAGCGCAGCAGGAACGTTTTCCACCACGATGGCGTAGGCACCGGCGTCAGCGATGGCGCGCGCGCCGGCCAAAATCGACTGCGCCTGTTCTTCCGTGCGGCCCTGCATCTTGAAACCGCCAAACTTGTGCACCGACTGCGGCGTCATGCCCACGTGACCCATCACTGGAATGCCAATGGAAACCAGGCGAGCTACCAGCTCGGCGATTTCCTGTCCGCCTTCGAGCTTCACCGCTTCTGCGCCAGCCTCTTTGAGCAAACGTCCTGCCGAGCGAATTCCATCTTCGGTCGACGTCTGGTAGCTCAAGAACGGCATGTCCGCCACGACGTGCGCCCGCTGCGTGCCCCGCGCCACCAGCCGGCAGTGGTAGATCATTTCATCGAGCGTAACCGCCAGCGTGTTCGGCTGGCCCTGTACGACCATGGCGAGGCTATCGCCGACGAGCACGATATCGACTCCCGCCCGATCCGCCAGGCGCGCAAAGGCGACGTCGTAGGCCGTTACGGCAGCGATCTTGGGGCCGCTACCTTTGCGATCGCGCAGGACCGTGCTGGTCAGCTTCTTGGGGCTCGGCATGATGCCGCGATTGTACCAGGCGAAAGCCGCCCTGCCCTGCTCGACGGGCTAGCGCCGGCTCCAGTGGTTGATGCCCACGTGTGGCTTGGCAATCACGTCGAGCAAGGCGGCACGGTCGTCGGGATTGGCGACGAAATCGATTTCGGACGCGTCCACGATCAAGAGCGGGCCGTCGCTGTAATTGAAGAAGAATTCGGCGTACGCGTGCGCTACGTCGCGCAGATACTCGGGGCGCACAGATTTTTCTTCGGGGCGGCCCCGCTTGTCGATGCGACTGAGGAGCACGTCGGTGCGCGCCTGCAAGTAGACGACCAGATCGGGCGAGGCCACGCGTGGTCGCAGGGCCTGGTAGACGCGGTCGTAAAGCGCCATCTCCTCGACGGACAGGGTGAGCGTCGCGAAGAGCCGGTCCTTGGCGAAAAGATAATCGGAGACGATTCCGCCCTGCTCGAAAAGACCGCCCTGCAAAAGTTCGGACTGTTGCCCGTAGCGCGCGAGTAGAAAGAAAAGCTGCGTCGACAGGGCGAAGCGCCGAGGATCCTTGTAGAACGATGCCAAGAAGGGATTTTCGCCCGGATTCTCCTGCACCAGGCGCGCCCCCGTTTCGGCGGCGAGGATTTCAGCCAGGCTCGACTTGCCGGCGCCAATAGGTCCCTCGACGGCGATATAGCGAGGCCGTTTCCTCGTCGTCGGCCTTGGCGGCGCTTGCGTCATGACTACCTACTATGGCTAACACAAGATGGCCCGCCGCCGAAGTTTCCTGTGCATTTGCAGAGTGGCCGCGCTTCGGCGACCGTTATCTCGCCGGCTTCACGTTCCACATCATGAAGACGTGATCTTGGTAGTCGCCGTTGCCATCTTCGTCGAAGGCGACGACGTAAGCGTCCTGCACCGGCGAGTGCCCGCGGCTGCGCAGCGGAAAAACCTTGGCCACGTGTTTGCGCGATCCCGCGTTGAGTGCATCGTCCGAGTAGAGCGTTCGTTTGCCCACCTTCAAGAAGAGTCCGAAAGCGATGTCGCGCGGATCGAAGCTGGTTTGACTTTCGCCTTGCAGCTCGGGATTGAGCGTTTGGTTGTGGCCGCGCGCCGCACTGCCGATGGGCCTCATCACTGGCTTCCGACCGACCACGGAATAGGTGCCAAAAGTCGAATCTTCGTCGGAGGTATAGCGCGCGATGAGATAGAAGCCGACGTCGCCCGGCTTGGCACGCACGAACGTTGGCGCAAAAATCTCGTCGCCGGCCTTCTCGACCGGCACCGTGAGGCTCGTCGAGCCCACGTCCACGTCGTAGCCCAGAGCTTCCAGGATCTGCTGCAGCGTCGGCTCGTCGGCGGCGGCCCTGCCCTTCGCTACCAGGCCGGTAAGGTCGCACGGTGGGCCGTCGTCGTCTTCGGTGCGCAGGATGCGTACCCGCGCGTGGTGCACGCCAGGCTTTGCATCTGCGTGGGGCTGAAAGACCACCGAAAACGATACGGACGAAGCCGGCGGTAACAGCAGCGGCAAGAGCGGAACATCGACAATCCTGAACGTCTCAGCTTGGTCGCCGATGACGCGAATGCCGGACACCGGCACCGGCTCGTTGCTGTCGTTCTTGATGGCGACGGATTCGCTCGCCTTGGTGGCGCCGCGCAGCCCGGAGAACTGAAGCTCAAGCGGCGTGACCTCCAGCGGTTCGCGCATCTTTTCCACGCTCGCTGGCGGCAAGGGCGCGGACTGGATTTTCGGACCAGCCGGGGGCGCGGGCTTGGTTGCGCAGGCGACCGCAGCCCAACTGAGAGTCACCGTCACCCATCGTCCAGCCCAAGTCCGCATCGCGTCCTCCAGGGTAAGTCCACTTCAAGTCCACGGCCAGAATAAGCGCCGCCGAGGGTCTAATTGTTGCCGTGCGGGAAGAAGGAATCGTTGTAGGCGAAAACGCCGCCGAAGCGGTCGAAGACGATGGCGCCGAACAGGTTGATCGCGATGCCGAAAATCACGAGCGTCTTGAACAGCCGGGTGAAGCGGCGACCGCCCACGGCAAGTAACATGACTAGGAAGACGATGTAGTCCAGGCTGAAGCGGTACCCGAACTGCTGGAAGCCCGAGTTGTGATAGAGCAGCGTCGGCAGCGCCGTGGCTAGAATCGTGATCCACAAGCCGCGCGCGAGAGGACTGCGCTCGGCGGGAGCCACCGTGTAACCAAGGGCAGGCGAGGTCACGAGCATCGACATACCGTGATCGCTGACTTTGAGAAACGGGTACTGGGAAAAAATGCGGGGCAGAAGCAAAAGGGCACAGGTGAGGTTGCGCGACAGAAAGTGGTAGTTGGTAAGCCCCCACCTCTGCATGCGGTCTTGCCAGCCGATGTTGAGGTACTTGTGGCCAAATTCAGAGAACTGCTGGAACCGCAGGTAGTTGTGCACCAACAAGGCGGTCAGCACAGCGCCCGCCGGAATGGCAAAGCGAACCAGCTTCGTAAGAAGCCCCGCCGGCAGCCCCTCCCTGCGAAGCTTGCGCAAACGTTCCCAGCCGCCCGTGGCACGCACGGCCTCGAAGACAAAGAACGGCGCCATGAAGCCCATCGACGCCCGCGAGGCGAAGCCCAGTCCGACGCAGAGGCCGGCTAACGCTGGATAGACGGCGTCCAGGCTGGCCCACGCGTAGCCGATCGCACACGTAATACCCACCACGTGCGCGGTGAACCACACTTGGCCGATCACCGAGACGAAATAGTAGACCGAGCCCACGCCAAACATCACCGTGAGCCACAAGTCGTCGCCGATGCTGCGCTTGGAATAGCCGCGGGTTTTCAGTCGCCGCAGCAGGAGAAACAGCAGCATCGGATTGATGGCTGCCCAGATCGCGGTGAAGAGAACGTCGTTGAAGCGCAAATGGGATACAGCCACGAAGGGCAGCATTAGCACCGCCGGGAACGGCGGGAACGAAACGTAGCGAATGTCGGAGCGCGAAGCGATCTGCTCGTTGTCGATGGTCACCGACGGGCCACGCAGCGGATAGAAGCGATCGGTGGGGCCGGTCTTGCCGAACATGCCCTTGAGCGTGCGTCCGTCTTTGAGGTGCAGGACTTCGACGCGCGCCCAGTCGTTTTCGTTGGGCGGCGGAACCGGCATGTCCAGGCGACCCTTCAGCCATCCTTCCGCGAGATACACAAAATGGTTGTACGGCGAATGCTGGCGCAACCGCCCACTGGAAGCGCCGAGGTAGGCTCCTAAGAAGACGACGTAGAGGACCGGCAAGCCCCAGCGGCTCGCAAACAAACGTTCGAAGCGGTTCATGGTGCGAAAGTCTCCGACGGTCGAGGAGGCGGCGGTGGTGCTGCGTGGCGCTCATACGCCACGACGAACGGTACACCTTCGTGGGTGTAAACGGCAGAGGGCTGCGTGGTGCCGTACGCCTGCCACGCAAGTCCTTCGTAGACGGTGAAATGCTTTTCGAGAATCACGATGCCAAGCTCGGAATTCTGCAACACCTGCTCGCCGACGCCGACGTCGCCGATGCCGAGGGGCAAGCGGCCATCGCGCATGTACATGGTGAGCGCATCGTGAAGCACGTCGTGCCAGTAGATGCGATTGCTGGCCGGCCGGTGCTGGACCATCCAGGGCAGGAGCGGCAGTACGGAATAGCCCCAGAATTGCCGGTTCATGCCGATGCTTGCGCCACCGGCGAAACCTCCAGCGAGCATGTTGTAGTGGCCGAGCCCGTCGGGATGCGAGCGCACGGTTTCGGCCACGGCCGGAAGGCAAAGTAACCCCGCTAGTGCCGACGGTAAGAGCCGGGAAAGCCGAGGCGCTACGACCAGCTTACGCGCGAACGCCAAGAGCCACGCGGCGCCCGCACCCGCGACCACGCAAAGGAATGGCATGGCCGGCAGGAAGTGCTTCACGCCGCCAAAAATCGGCGTACTGGGCAAGGCCACGATGGCGATGGGGCCCGCGATATGAAGCGCGAGGAAAATGCCGGGCGCAAGGTCGACGTCGGCACCCGGCCGCAGCCACGAGCCACGCTGTGCCGTCGGCGTATCTTCGACGAGAATCTGCTGTTCCTGGCTGCGTCGGCGGCGCACGAGCACCATCGTTCCTGCTGCGGCAAGAGCCAGCGTGGTCACGGGAACCGCAAACAGCATCGAGCCGAAGGGAAAGCTCATGCGCAGAAGCTTGAGGCTTGCATCCTTGGGCGGCAGGTTCCAGTTCCGGCCGAGGTATTCGAAATTGTAGTGCTCGTGCTGCATGTGGCGCTCGAACCAGCCGCGGGTTCGATCAAGGGGCGCATGCCACAGCCATGGCCACAGGATGAAGAGAACAACGGGACCCAGCGTCGCCATAGAGACAAATGCCAACGGAACGCGCGGCGGCCGCAGCCGACGAAGATCACGCCGACGGATCCACAGATAGTGGACGCCAAGGAAAAGCGGGAACAGCCAGGCGTTGTGCTTGGTGGCGAGCGCCAGGCCCCAGAAGATTCCGCACAGAATGCCCCAGCGAGCCGAACGCAACGATTTGTAGTAGGCAAACGCGACCAGCACCGCCATCACGGTGATCGGGACATCGAAACAGGAAATCTGTGCATGAAAGAAGTAGTGCGGCTGCGCGACCGAAAGGACCGCCGCTACGGCTGCGGGCAGAGGGCGCAGGAGCCGTCGCGCCAGCCAATACACGAGCGCCACGCCGAGCCCGGCGAGCAGAATGGCAGGAAAGCGAAACGCGCTGGACTCGCGCTTGAACAGCGGCAACGTCACGTGCTTCGCGGTAATCGCAATTGGGTGCAAGCCACGCTTGGGCCCGGTGCAGTCGCAGGTGTGAAACAAGCGCCACGACACTCCGAAGAGCATCTTCATCAAGGCGGGATGCTCGTGGTTGTCCTCGAACGCTCCGTCGACTGCGCCGCGAGAAAAGGCTCGCGCTGGATGCCCTTGCCGAAGATTGGTCCACGCGGATTCGAACCAGCCCCAGTAGCGCTCACTGGCGCGGAAATACTGCGACTCGTCCCGACCAATGCCCTGCCGACCTTCCACGGCCAGCATCCATGAGCAAGTGAGAATCGCCAGAACCAGCGGCAACAGCCAGTCGCGACGAACGCGCGGCTTCTCTACGTGTGGCCCTTCGCTCATGGGTTGCGCGCCTCCGCCGCAAAACCGAAGTGCCGCGACTGCGCCTTGTCGACGGTGATTTCGAAGCGAACCGTAGCAGTCTTGCCCGACCACGCCGACGTGTCGAAGCGCCGCAAGGCCCAGCCGCCCTGGTTGGTTCCGTCAAGCGCGCCGACTTCGCGACCGTCCACGAGCACCCGCAGGTGCACTTTACCGTCCCCCGCTTTGCGCAACCAAACGTTGTGCAAGCCGCCGGCCACGGCCAACTCACGTCCAAGCGGGACGCTGGAATAGGTCAGAACCACCGTGGCCCGTTCGATAGGGTCCAGGGCCAGGCCGTTGCGCAACGTCGTATCGATCTCCAGCAGCTCGGGTTTCAGCGAGGCACCGCCCATGCAGACGAAGCGATCCGCGCCCGCAGCACAGGGCGTATCCCCGTTAGGCGAAACAACCGAAAGCTCGGCCTGGCGCCACTTGCTCAAGAAATCAAAGGTGATTTGTGCAGGCTTCTTTTCCCAAAGCCTGACGGTTAAGCCTCGGTGCTTCGAGGATTGAGCCAGCGATCCGCCTGCTGCCTCTGCGGCTCCAGCGCCGCGCTCGGAAATCTCCCAGATGCGCCCGTAGCGGGCAGCATCCATGCGGCCCGCCACCGGCATCGGCACCAAGTCGCCAAGCTGCTGGCGCATGACGGGATCCGCCCACGCCGGGGCCGCGACGATCAGATCGCCCGGTCGAAACCCGGCGCGCACCGCGGCCGAGGCCCCTTTCCAATCGCGTTCGTCGGGCGCGCGCAGGGGCGCGACTACAGCACTTACCGTCTCGACCACCGCCAACACGACCACGGCAACCGCCGCGACGACGGAAAAGCGTCGTTGCCGCAGCAAATCACGATCGAGAAAGCTTGCCCCAAGCACTGGCAGCGCAAGTTACCCCAACTGCCCTGTCGAAGGCGAGAGGTCCGCCGTGACGCCGATCATTCCGTTGCCACCTCGAAATACGTGCGGCCGATGAGTTGCGAGGACTCGGCCGTAAGCAAGTCCACGCGCCAAGAGCCGATGGCGGGCGCGCTCCACGCCGAGGAAGTGCGAAAGCCCTCTTTGCGACCGCCCTCGACCGTGGCCCGCACGCGACCGCCGACCGCAACGCCCTCGTGGTACCACTGGTAGGCGACTTGCTGGCGATCCCTTTTGGGCAGGGTGACCGCGAACCAGGCGTAAAGCCGAGCCGTGCCACGGGCGAAGCCTTTCGAGCGACCAACGAGCGCGCGCTTCAGGATGGCCGTGCCCACGCCGCAGTCGTGGCAAACCAGAGGGACCGGCGGAAAAACCGATGCAACGAGGGCGAGCAGGGCCGCGACGGGGACCGAGACGTGGGCCGCGGAACGCAGTCCGCGCCACGAAAAAGGGCTCTCACCGGGCGCCAGAGCGGTCCACGCCAGCGCCGACGACAGCAGCGCCGCGATGGCGATTGCCGTCCGCGGCGAGACAAAGGCTATCACGGCGGTTGCCGGCACGAGCGCCGCGAAGAGCACCACCGCCGTCCACAGGACGCGCACGCGCGGCTGTTCGAGAACCATGGTGCGGTAGTGCCGGGCAAAGCAGTAAAGAACGCCATGGCCGCAAAGCACAGAGGCACCACGATGTTGATCGAGCGAAGGTTCGCCGAGCCGAACCAAATCGGCACCACGAAGAAGAGCACGTTCGTGTAGAGGAGCACCGTCACCGTCGGGCTGGCCGTGCGCAGAAAATGGTGGATCCGTCGCTCGGCAACGCCCGACGCAGGCGGATGCAGCCACCGCGACACGGCCAAGGGAAGAAGCCACGCCAGCGCCACCAGCGCCACCGCCTTGGGCGCAAAATCGACGCCCTTTTTGCTCAGGCTGCTCGCCAGCACGCCGAGGGCAAGCGAAATCCACGGAGCATAGCGTGCGTGAATTTTGACAAGGCAATCAAGGATGGGTTCGTTTCGTATGAGATGAACTTCTCTTGAGGGCAAATCAGGCAGTCCTGACATCTTCATGGACGCACGGCTATCAACTCTCGTTGGTGTACTGGGCAAAGAGCGGGCGGGGAGGTGCCAGCTGGCGGCGGTTGCGAAATTCCTTTCACTTTGACCACAGTCCCATCGGCGGCTGCTTCGGCCTAGGCACGTAGACGTTCTTCATGAATTCCTCGGCTTGGTGTTCGCGTTGCACACGGGCAACGGCTGGCTTCACCGAAGCGTGCAAAAGACCGACCAATACACTGACCAGGGCGGCACCGACGAGCGCCGCGAATCGCTGTCCCTTCAAGCCAATCCGAAGCACTGTCAGCGCACAAAGAACAAGGACGGCCACCAAGACCCCTATTGCCGGCAAGGCAGCCCCGGGATTGGACAGTCCCATGAGGGATAGCACGCTATGAGGCAAAAAGCCGTGCAACGCAAGCGGAAGAGCCACTTGGTAGAGCGGGTTGGTAAATGTATCGGAAATGTAGTTGAGCATCGTCATCACGGAAGTGACCGCAATCGAAAGCGCAACCGCGGCTAGAGTAAAGCTAGTTCGCAACAAGCGCAACCACCCCCCTTCGCCGTCACGAAGACTTTCGAAAGAGAGTGCCAGTGGCAACAATAGGAAGGGAATGAGCGAGGTCAAATGCCGCGGTCCTGTGGTCCAGCCCCACGATTCGTAGGCGAAGCTGCTAGTGAAGTAGGCGTAGAGCGAGAGCGTCGCAAGGCTGAGCCAAATATCGGGGTCTTTCTGGCGAAGGAATCGTGGATTCAATAGAATTGGCAATGACAAAAGCAGCACCGGCGACAGGGTAAAAAGTCCACGAGACGGCGAAAAAAATGATTGAAAGAAAGCGCGGGCCTTCGGCAAGTGCACGCCAAGAAAGCCACCTTGGTGCCAGCCTTGGTAGCCGAGGTCGTTCAGATAGCGGTAGCCCGTAGCCAGGGGACTTGCGAAGGCCGCTTGATGGTAGGCTGCTAGAGCCGCGACTGGCACCGCAAGGCCCGCAAAGGACAGCAGAACGACAGAGCCCCGTCGGCGGCCACCATGGACCGTCAGCATGCCATACACGCCGAGGGGCAAAAGTGCCAGCGCGCCGGTGTATTCGGCAGCCACAATCGACCCGCCAAGAAGGCCCGCCAGCGCATAGCCGCGGACTCGCCATTCACCGCGGCGCAGGCGCCACAGGCAATAGAAGCACGCGAACGCCAACACAGCTGTCGATTGATGGCTGACGAATTGCTGTGAATAACTGAAAGCCAACGTGCCAGTCGCGTAAATCGCGGTCACGAGATTTGCGATCTCCAGCCCAACAACCGTCGTCAAATAACGCCGAACGAGAAGTAGCAGCACGAGCGACGGAACGATCAGGCACGCAATCCGCGCGAAGTACAAGAGAGCAAACTCGGGCACATCGCCGTGAACCAGCTTCAGCACGCCATAGACCGGAGCTGCTGCGAACGCAAGAAGCGGAGCCTTCGACGGAAAATAGCGTTCCTCCTTGAATTGTGGATTGCCACGCGCCTGCGGACAGGGAAGGCGAGCCGTGACCCTACCTTGGGCGTCACGCGCAGCCGCCACACACGAAAGATCGCCGATCCACCCATGTTCACGTAACTCGTCGCCAATCTCGATCGTTCCGTGATCAATGATGGCTCGACTCTGCAAGAGTCGACATAGTTCGTTCGGACTGCGCAGGGCCGGAAGATAGGGAAAAATGTAGAGGTAGACAAAGGCAGGAAGGACAATCGCCCAGTGGCGCCGGAAGAAACCCAGCGATCGGAGGGAGATTTTTTCAAACGGTCGCCACATCAGGTTTGGCATTGTACCCGCGATAGGACTGCCACCCAACTTGATAGCGGAGGAACGATGGGAGCGCTCTACTCGACCGGCGTGCACCAGCCGCGGTACTTGGCCACGCGGCCGCGGACCACGTCAAAGAATAGCGTGCGCAGCTTCTCGGTCACGGGGCCGAGCTGCCCGCTGCCCACCGGACGGTGATCGATGCGCGACACGGCAGTAATTTGTGCGGCGGTGCCGGTCAGGAAAACCTCGTCCGCCATGAACAGCTCGCCGCGTTCCACCGGGCGCTCCTCGACGGACATGCCCAGCTCGTCCCGCAGCAAGGTGATGAGCGAGCGGCGGGTGATGCCTTCGAGCACGCTCTGGTTGAGTGATGGTGTCACGGCCACGCCACGGCGGATGAGGAAGATGTTCTCGCCCGAGCCCTCGCTGACGAAGCCATCGCGGTTGAGCAGCAGTGCCTCGTCGAAGCCAGCCAGCTCGGCGTCGCTCTTGGCAAAGGCGCTGTTGGCGTAGCTGCCGGTGATCTTGCCGCGCGCCGGGATCACATTGTCGTCGGGGCGCCGCCACGAGGAAACCGTGCAGTGAGCACCATCGGCTTTGTCGATATAAAGACCGAAGGGAACCGCGACGATGCTGAGGGCGGGCGTCAGCCCATGCAAGCGCACGCCGATAGTTTCGTCGCTGTAGAAAGCTAGCGGGCGGATGTAGCAGTCTTCCTTAAGCCCTTCGGCGCGCAAAAGGTCGAGCACCGCACGCGCCGTTGCTTCTTCGGAAAGCGCCAGCTTCATACGCATCAGACGCGACGACTCGTGCAAGCGACGCACGTGATCGGTCAGGCGAAAGACCAGCACCTTGCTTTCGTCCGCGTTCCAGTAGCCGCGAATGCCAGCGAACACGCCCGTGCCGTAGTTGAGAGCGTGCGTGAGCAGGCCGACGTGCGCCTCGGTGTAGGGAACGATGCGATCCTTGAAAAAGGCCATACGGGGAAGCTTGGTTGCCACGGCGAACCTCCTTGAGTCCACTTCTAAGTCCACTTTCAATCCACTCGGCGAACGCGTTGAAAGTGCGCTGCGGATGCGCGATATTCAAGAACCACTTGGCGGCAAGTGGACTTGAAGCGCGACTCCCCATGACGAACGACAACGATCTGGCCAAGACCTTGGGCGATTTTCCGAAGGGCAGCGGGCCGCTCTACCAGCAGCTCGTGCAAGCCATCACGCTGGCGGTCGAGCGCAGCGATCTGTTGCCCGGCACACGCTTGCCCGCCGAGCGGGCGCTCGCGGAAGCGTTGAAGCTGAGCCGCACCACGGTCGTGCAGGCGTACGCACGTCTGCGCGAAAGCGGCATCATCGAAAGCCGCCACGGCAGCGGCACGTGGAT
>ODAK010002116.1_pt1 | contig 21008 bp, 16 predicted proteins | sample 1539591 | NCBI WGS metagenome assembly ODAK01 (sample SAMEA3539303, study PRJEB22396) | soil metagenome | biome: tundra; feature: field; material: soil | place: USA | collected 2010-05 | depth 0.15 m | reverse complement strand
GCGCTCGCAGTTCGGCGCGGTCCTGTACCGCACGACCGAGCTGTTCCTGCGCCTGCTCGGGCTGGGGTCGCTCGACGATCTGCCCGACATCAGCGTGTTCGACCCCTCGCCGGAGCTGGAGGAGGAGCTGCGCGAGCGGCTGCTGCGGGCCGGTGAGGCGCGCGCCGGCGCGTGAGCGCCGATGCACCGCCACACGCCGGCGCCTGAGCGCCGACTGCACCGCCACACGCCGGCGTCGCGCTAGCGTATAGGCGTCGCAGGGGCGCGGCCGGCGGCTCCACGTCGCAGCATGAAGCTTTCCCAGACCATTCCCTCCCGGTACCGGCTGCTGACGCTGATCGCGGTCGCGTGCGTGCTGCTGCTCGCAGGCGCGCCGGGCCGGGCGGCGGCCCAGGGCGTCAATCCGTTCGGCGTGGAGGTGGTGCAGACGAGCGCCAACCTCGCCCAGCACCTGACGCCGTTGCACGATCTGGAGTTCGGCCGCGCTTCGGCGACGCGCCTTCCGACGATCGCCGTCAACACCGGCGTTCGCTACCAGACTGTGGGGGGCTTCGGCGCAGCGATGACCGACACCTCGGCGTGGCTGATCGAGCGCGAGCTGCGCGCCGCCGCTCGCAATGCGCTGATGAACGAGCTGTTCGCCGCCGGCGGCATCCGCCTCAACTTCGTGCGCGTGCCGATGGGGGCTTCGGACTTCACCATGAACGGCCGGCCCTACACCTACGACGACATGGCGCCCGGTAAGACTGACCCCTCGCTCACCCATTTCTCGATCGCGCACGACGAGGCCTACATCCTCCCGGCCCTGCGCGAGGCACTCGCGATCGATCCCCAGACGGAGTTCATGGCCAGTCCGTGGACGCCGCCCGCGTGGATGAAGGCCAACGATTCGCTCAGCAACGCCGGCAACCTCGGAACCCTTCAGTCCTCGGCCTACGGGCCCTGGGGCGAGTACTTCGCCAAGTTCATCCGGGCCTACGCGCAGGCCGGCGTACCGATCGGCGCGATCACGCCCCAGAACGAGCCCGGCATCCCCACCGCCTACCCCGGACTGAACTTCGCGGCGGGAAGCGAGGCCAACTGGATCGTGCAGGACCTGGAGCCGGCGCTGAGCCGGGCCGGGCTGCACCCCAAGCTCTACGGAGATGACCTGGGCTGGGGGCCGAGCACGAACGCGTTTGCCACCACGGCCGTGTTCGGGCGAGCGGGCCAGATCCTGAACGGCCTCGCGTGGCACTGCTATTTCGGCGCTCCCGGCGTGATGAACGAGTTCCGCCAGGCCGCTCCGCGACTGGATCAGATCGTGGACGAGTGCTCGCCGGGCCGGATCACCCCGACCCCCACCCCGGAGATCGTGATCGCGTCGATGCGCGATTGGGCCAGCACCGTCGCGCTCTGGAACCTGGCGCTCGATCCCCACGGTGGACCGGTGCAGGTCCCCAACCACGGCTGCTCCGGGTGTGTCGGCCTGGCGACGATCAACGAGCGCACCGGGTCGGTGTCGCTGCGCCTCAGCTACTACCAGCTGGGTCAGGCCAGCGCCTTCGTCGTGCCCGGAGCGCAGAGGATCAAGTCCGCGCACTTCGTTTCCTATGCCTACAGCCAGCCCGGGGTCAGCGTGGTCACGCCCGGACTTGACGACGTGGCGTTCCGAAACCCGGACGGCAGCCTCGTGCTGGTGGCCTACGACAACTCCCCGGCGGCGATCCGGTTCGCCGTCAACTGGAGCGGGCGCTCATTCAGCTACCGGCTTCCGGCGCAGGCGATGGTCACGTTCGTCTGGGACCACGCCTGAGCCGCGCTCGCGGTTCGCCTCCAACGGCGTCTGAGCCGGGATCGCGGCCCGGAGCGCCGAGCGCCCGGCCGTCATCCGCGGGCCGCCAACTGGCCGCACGCGGCGTCGATGTCCCGGCCCCGGGTCAGGCGGACGGTCGCGTCGATGCCGTGGCGCTCCAGCTGAGACCGAAACGCGTCGATCGCCTTCGGACTGGAGCCCTCATAGGCCGACCCGGTCGGGTTGTAGGGGATCAGGTTGACCTTGAACACGCGCAGGTCCAGTGCCTCAGCCAGCGCCACCGCCTGCGCGTGGGAATCGTTGACGCCGGCCAGCATCACGTACTCGATGAACACCTTGCGTCGCTTGGCCTCGTAGAAGCGCCGGCACGCGGCGAGCACGTCGGCCAGCGGGTAACGGTCGTTGACCGGCATCAGCTCCGAGCGCAGCGCCTCGTCGGCTGCGTGCAGCGACAGGGCCAGGCGGATCGGCGCCCGCTCGGAGGCCAGGCGCTCGATCCCAGGGATCCAGCCAACGGTCGAGATGGCCGTGCGGCGGTGGGTGATGCCCAGGTCAGGCAGGCGCCCGCAGGCGGCTAGCACCGAGTCGAGGTTCATCATCGGCTCGCCCATGCCCATGAAGACCGCGTGGTCGACGTCGCCCGAGCGGCGGAAGTGAAGCGCCTGGTCAAGGATCTCGGAGGCGGTCAGGTTGCGCCCGAAGCGCATCGCGCCGGTGGCGCAGAAGCTGCAGGTCAGCGGGCAGCCCGACTGCGAGGACAGGCACAGCGACCGCCGGCCGTCGCGATAGGTCATCAGGACCGCCTCGACCGGGTAGCCGTCGTGGGTGTGAAACAGCGCCTTGACGGTCCCGTCCCGGGCGTGCGCCTCGTGCTTCACGGTCAGCGTCGAGAACGGCACCGCTTCGGCCAGCGCCGCGCGGAGCGCCAGGGGCAGGTTGGTCATCGATCCAAAGCCAGCGGCACCCTGGGCCGCCCATCGCCAGACCTGACCGTCCCGGTATCCGGGCTGGTCCAGTTCGCGCAGCGTTCGCTGCAGCCGCTTCAGATCCATGGGCTCTATGGTGGCACCGCATGCGCTTGGCCAAGTTCCTAGCCTCCGCCGGGGTCGCCTCGCGCCGCGCCGCCGAGGAGATCGTGCGCGCCGGACGGGTCACCGTCGGAGGTCTGATCGTGGAGGATCCGGCCCGCGACGTCGGTCTGAGCGACGCCGTGGCCCTGGACGGGGAGCCGGTCAGCGCCGAGACCGACCGTGTCGTCTATGCGGTCAACAAGCCGGCCGGCGTCGTGTCGACCGCGAGCGACCCCCAGCGCCGACCCACGGTGGTGTCGATGGTGCCGTCGCGGTTTCGCCTGTATCCGGTCGGCCGCCTGGATATCGACACCACCGGGCTGATCCTGCTGACCAACGACGGCGAGCTGGCCCACCGCCTCACTCACCCCAGCTTCGAGGTGCCCAAGACCTACCGGGCGGTGCTCTGGCGCGCCCCGGTGCGCCAGCGGTCGCTGGTGGCACTGCGCGAAGGCGTCGAGCTCGAGGACGGTCGCACCGCGCCGGCGGCGGTCACGCGCGTGGCGCCGGACACGATCGAGCTCACGATCCATGAGGGCAAGAAGCGCCAGGTCAAGCGCATGTGCGAGCACGTCGGGCACCCGATCCGGCGCCTGGAGCGGATCAGGTTCGGACCGCTGGAGCTGGGTCAGCTTGCGCCCGGGCAGACCCGGCGCCTGAGCGCGGCCGAGGTCGGGAGGCTGCTGCAGGCGGGCGGCGGCGCAACGCGCTGAAGCCGGGCTGGGGTACGGCTGCCGGCGACGTGGGCACCACCGCCTCAGCCAGCCTGCGCCAGCAGCGCATCGTGGCGCAGCGTGGTCGTCGTCAGTGCGTCGGAGATCGCGCGCCGGCTCAACAGCACCGGCCGCGGCGAGCGCAGGCGCATGATCGTGAACTGCAGCGCGCGCCGGCGCCAGACCACGTGAAAGCCCGCCAGCGGATATGAGCTCTGCATCGTCGACGACGTGAGGTTGCACGCCGCCCCCCACCAGCACAGGCGCTGGCGCGGGGCGCTGATCGAGATCACGTCAAGCTCGCTGACCCGCGCCGCCGGCGACAGGGACTTCAGCCCCGGCAGGTAGAGCGACAGCGGAAGCAGGTTGCGGTAGTGCTGGATCAGGATCACGCGCCCGTCCGCGCTGCTCGGACGCGGCCCCAGCACGCGCGCCACCGCGCGCCAGTCAGGACGCTGCAGGTTACGATCGCTCGCCACGCCAACCGCCGCGACGATGCCGATCGCGCACAGGGCGACGGCCGCCACGATCCCGAGCACGCCGGCGCACCCGCGGCCGGCGCCCAGCCCTCCGGCCACCATCAGCGCGGCCGGCAGCCAGATCACGATCACGTTGCGCGTGATCAGGTCATCGATGCCGAGCGCCACCAGCGCCAGGTTGAGCACCAGGGCGCCCGCAGCGAGCGCCCCCAGGGTCAGCGACCGTCGTCGCGCGCCGGGCGGAGCGCGGGTCACGAGCAGCCCCAGCGCGAGCAGGACGAGCACCGCGGCGATCGGCTCGAGCACGCCGGGCGCGGGAGCGCCGGTCCCGATCAGGAACTGGGGGAGGATCTGGCGCAGGCGCGGGAGCAGGGCGATCTGGGCGATCCAGCTCGCGTGGCCGGTCTGGTTCTGGGAGATGACCAGCGGGATCATGGCCAGCCCGCACGCGCCGACGGCGGCGATCGCCACCAGGACCGGACGGCTGCGGCGATGCGCGCCCAGCAGCCAGATCGCCTGCGGGGCGATCGCCAGCAACGCGTAGTAGTGGGTCGCCAGCGACAGCGCCGAGGCGATCGCCCACGCGCCCAGCGTCCGGGGGCTCGGTTCGCTCAGCGCGTAGGCGAAGGCCAGCAGCGCCAGCGCGCTGAGCGCCACCAGCAGCGCATAGGAGCGCGCCTCCTGCGAGTACCAGATCAGGAACGGGTTGCACGCCGTCAGCGCGGCGGCGATCAACCCCGCGCGGCGGGAGATCAGCTTGGCCCCGGCGCCGTAGACGAGCGGGACCGTGAGCACGCCGGCCAGGGCCGAGAGCGAACGCAGGCCCGCTTCCCCGTACCCGAACACCCGCGCCCAGATCCAGGCCAGGCAGTAGTACAGGGGCGGCGTCGACTCCGTCTGGGGGATCAGCCCGAGCATCTGGCCGGGCGAGAAGTGCACCAGCACGACGGTGCTCGCCTCATCGAACCAGAAGCCCTGATGGCCGATCCCCGCGAAGCGCAGCACCGCCGCGAGCGCCGTCAGGCCGGCGACGATCGCGATCGCCGGGTCAGCCGAAGCTCGTAGGCGCTGCGCGAACCCGCGCGACTCCCCCAAGCGCTGATCACGTCCAAGCGCGCCGACGCTCACGTCCCGCAGGCTACCGTTGACCGCGGCCGCACGAGGGATGTCCGGGGGCTCACCGAGCCCCAATCTGAGTCCGCACGCCGACCTTAACCAGATCCCAACCTGGCGACATAAGCAGGCACAACGTCGCGCAGGACACTATTTTCAGCTAGATGCCTCAGGATTCAGGCCAGGGCGAGACGCCCATCGCGTTGGCCGCGGGCTCGGTGAGCAGCTCGGTCGCCGGGGCCGGCGCCGCTCAGAGCGACGCTACGCTGGCGATCGGACGGCTTGGGCTGAGCGCGCGTAAGACGCTGCCGCGACCGCGGATCGCGCTGGGCCCTGTAGCCGCGCGGATCGCTCTGGCGACGCTGATCCTCGGGGCCTTTGCCGTCGTCGTTTCGGCGACCGCTGGTCCCTCTGTGCTGGTGCCGCGCAGCACGCAGGCGTTCCCCAACTGGGAGTCGGGACCGCTGCATCATCTGTTCGGGCGGCTGATCGCCAACCCGCACACGCTCGGGCTGGCGTTCAGCGGCGTGATCGCGCTGATGCTGGTGGCCTACGGCATCGTCCTGGCGGCCACCCGGGCGCTGTCGATGCGCACGATCGTGATCTGCATCGGGGTGCTGCACGCAATCCTGCTGCTAAGCCCTCCGCTGCAGCTGACCGACCTGTTCAACTACATCGGCTACGCGCGCCTCGGCGCCGTGCACCACCTCGGCCCCTACACGCACGTGATCAAGCAGGAATTGCACGATCCGGTGTACCGGTTCTCCAGCTGGCACAACCTGCGCAGTCCGTACGGGCCGCTGTTCACCGCGATCACCTATGTGGTCGCTTTCCTGCCGCTGCCGATCGCCTACTGGACGCTGAAGGCGGTGACGGTGCTGCTTAGCCTCGGGTTCCTGGCGCTGGTGTGGCACTGCGCGCGCAAGCTCGGGCGCGATCCGCGCTTCGCGCTGGCGTTCGTGGCGTTCAACCCGGTCTACCTGATGTACGAGGTCGCAGGTTTCCACAACGACTTCTTCATGCTCGTGCCGTCGATGGCCGCGATCGCGCTGGTGCTCGGCGGGCGCTACCGCTCGGCTGGGGCCACGGTAATGGTGGCGGTGGCGGTCAAGTTCACCGCCGTGATCCTGCTGCCGTTCCTGCTGATCGCCGCGCGGCCAAACCGGCACCGGGTGCAGCTGCTGGTCGGCGCGGCGCTGGCGGCGGTGCCGCTGATCGTGCTCGACCTGGCGCTGTTTGGCCTCTCGATCCCCAACCTGTCTGACCAGAGCACGCTGCTGACCGCCTTCAGCTTCCCCAACCTGTTCGGCGTGCTGATCGGGATCGGCGGCGGGACGCCGGGGCTGCTGAAGCTGGCCAACGTCGCGCTCGTGCTGGTCGTCGCCCACCAGATCTACCGCCGGCGCGAATGGCTCTCGAGCGCCGGCTGGTCGACGCTGGCGCTGATCTTCAGCCTCGCGTGGCTGGTCCCCTGGTACGTGGTCTGGCTGCTGCCACTGGCCGCGCTGGGCACCAGCGTCAGGCTGCGGCGCGCCGCCGTGGGGCTGACCGTGTTCCTGGCCGTGGCCTTTGCGCCCGCCACCGGACAGTTCCTCGCCCGGCACAACATCAACCCACTCTCAAGCTCGGTCGGGCAGGCCTCGACGTCACGTCAGGATAAGCTCGCGCAGTAGCCGGCCGACGTCGTGGCGAGCGCGTTTGTTAGCTTCGCGTTAGTGCGCGTTGATTATGTGACCCCTGCGGCGACCTCCGGCGCGCCGCCAGTCGTCGTCCGGCCACAGCGAGAGCGGCTCGATCGCTTTGAGCTCGCGCTGCTGATCGTCTTCGCGGCGATCTCGATCTGGGTGGTGGCGTTGGACCTGTTCCAGGTCGTCGCCCACGATCGCGTCTGGAGCGGCACCGACGGGTTCTACATCGTCGATCAGATGCAGTATCTGGCCTGGGTCCAGTCCGCCTCACAGCATCTGCTGGTCGCCAACCTGTTCGTCCTGCGCTCCGCCCCGGCGGACTACTTCCAGCCGGCGATCGCCATCTCGGGGATGATCTCCGCGCTGGGGGTCGCCCCCTGGCTGTCGCTGCTGCTGTGGAAGCCGGTGGCGGTGCTGGGGATGTTCTTCGCCGTCCGCGCCTTTGCCCACCGCTCGGTCAGTGGGCGCGACCAGCGCCGGGCGGTGCTGGCGCTCGGCCTGTTCTTCGGCTCCTTCAGCCTGGTCTTCGGCTCGCTCGGGATCGTCGGCGACATGTTCCCGGACTTCCTCACCTGGGGGTATCCGTTCGCGCTGATTGCCGTTGCGGCGGTTCTGTTCGCGCTGCTGCGCTATGACCGTGCGCGTACAGCCGGCCGCCTGGCCTGGGCTCCCGGCCTGCTCGGCGCGCTGGCCAGCATGCTGCACCCGTGGCAGGGAGAGCTGCTGATCCTGGTGCTCGTGCTCGCCGAGGTCGTCCGGTGGCGCGAGCTCGTGCGCCGCCGGCAGCTGGCGCTGCCGGCGGTCACGATCGGCCTGACGGCCGCGCCGCTGGCCTACTACCTGCTGCTTGGCCACCTCGACCTGTCCTGGAACCTGGCCCGGGGCGCCGGCGCGCACGCGTTCCCGTTCTCGGCGATCGCGATCGGGATAGCGCCGCTGGCGATCGTGGCGGCACTCGGCTACCGGGGACGCCCGCACGGCTTCCTGGATCTGGCCACGCGCCTCTGGCCGCTGGCCACGCTGGTGATCTACGTGCTGTCGGTGACCGGGCTGAGCGCCAGCCCGCTGCACGCCTTCGCCGGCATCACGGTGCCGCTGGCGGTGCTGGCGGTCAGGGGCGTGGGGGGGCTTGGTCGGCGCGGGCCGCGCGGCGTGACGCCATGGCGCCCGATGTCGTGGCGGTGGTCGGCGGGGGCCGCGGCGCCGGCAGCCGGGCGGGGTACGGGCGGCCGCCCGGGGCTGGCCGGACGGCTGGGCTGGGCTGGGCGGCTGAGCGGGGGCGGGCGGCCGGTGTCGACCCGGCGGGTGCTCGGGACGCTGGCGGTGGCGCTGGCGACGATCCCGGCCAACGTCTACGCGCTCCGGATCGCGCAGCAGTACACCGCTCCGGCCACGGGCAACTCGAACTTCATCACCGGTGACGAGCGCGACGCGCTGGACTTCCTCCGGACGGCGCCGGCCAGGGGGGGCGTGCTGACGCAGTTCTACCTGGGCGAGGCCGTCCCGGGACGCACCGGGCGCCAGACGTTCGTGGGCGATTGCCTGTGGTCTGAGCCCAACTGCATGCCCAAGTCGATCGCCGCCGATCAGCTGTTCACCGGAGCCCTGTCGGCGCAGGCATCACGCACGTTCGTCCGCCAGACCGGCGCGCGGTTCGTGCTGGCCAGCTGTATACCGCCGCAAGCGGACCTGACGCACAAGCTCGGCAAGCTGCTGGTGTCAGTCCGCCACTTCGGCTGCGCGACAGTGTATGAGCTCGACGCGCCCAGTCCGCCATCGGGTCCTCTGACAGAATTACCGCCTCATGCGGCTGTTCGCGCTCCGAGGCGCCAATAGCGTCGAGGCAAACGAGGCGAGCGCGATCCTCTGCGCGACGGATCTGCTGATCCGCGAGCTGATGGAGCGAAACTCGGTTGTGCCCGACGAGATGGTGAGCTGCATCTTCACGCTCACCGACGACCTGAACGCCGAATTCCCGGCGGTGGCCGCGCGCCGGCTCGGCCTGCACCGCGTGCCGCTGCTGTGCGCGCGTGAGGTTCCGGTGCCGGGGTCGCTGCCCCGCGTGATCCGCGTGCTGATGCACTACTACGCCGGCGAGGATCACCAGCCGCGCCACGTCTACCTGGGCGACGCGCGCGCGCTCCGGGCCGACCTCGAATCGGCACAATAGGCCCCGATGCCGATCGAGTTCGCCCAGCGGATCCGCCGGATGCCGGTCTACCCGGTGGCCGCCGGCTATGACCTCGGCGCCGACGTCGCGATGCTCGCATCAAACGAGTCCTGCTTTGCGCCGCTGCCCGCCGTGGTGGAGGCGGCCACGCGCGTGCTCGGCGGGACCCACCGCTATCCCGATCCGTCCTACTCGCCGCTGCGGAACGCGCTGTCTGAGCGCTACGACCTGCCCCCGGCCCGGATCGCGCTCGGCAACGGATCCTGCGACATCCTGCTGGCGGCCGGCGAAGCGCTGCTGGAGCCCGGCGCCGAGGTCGTCTACGCGTGGCCGGCGTTCAGCGTCTACCCGCATCTGGCGGCCGCCTCCGGCGCCCGGGCGATCGAGGTTCCACTGGACTCAGACGAGCGCCACGACCTCGACGCGATGGCCACCGAGATCACCGTGGCCACGCGGCTGGTGCTTGTCTGCAACCCCAACAACCCCACCTCGACCGCGCTCGGGCTCGACGAGCTGGAGGCGTTCCTCGAGCGGGTGCCCCGGCACGTGTGCGTGATCCTCGACGAGGCCTACTGCGAGTTCGCGCTCGCCCTGGGGGATCCGGGGGCGTCGCTGGAGTTGCTGGCGCGCCATCCCAACCTGGTGCTGCTGCGGACCTTCTCCAAGGTGTACGGGCTGGCGGGACTGCGCGTCGGTTACGCGCTGTGCGGTGCCGAGGACTTCCGCGTCGCCGTCGACCAGATGCGCCAGCCGTTCTTCTTGAACATGTCGGCGCAGGCCGCCGGGGTGGAAGCGCTGCGCCACCAGGACGACGTCGAGCGCCGGGTCACGCAGACGATCGCCGCGCGCCTGGAGGCGGAGGACGGCCTGCGGGCGCTGGGCCTGTGGGTGGCCCGGTCAGACGCCAACTTCGTCTGGGTCCGGGTCGCCGACGGCGACGAGGCGGGCGACGTGGAGGCCGAGGTCGTGCGCGGGCTCGCCCAGCGGGGGGTGCTGGTGCGGGCGGGGACGGCACTCGGAGGGGCGGGGGCGATGCGCGTCACGGTCGGCACCGAGGCGGAGAACCGGCGGTTCCTGGAAGCGATGCGCGAGTTGGTGTAAGGGCTGATCCCTTGGCAGACCGGCGCCCGTCTGGTACAAATTCGCCCTAACGCATGAGCGACCACGCCCACACGTCCGCTTGCAGCACCACCCACGCCGCGGCCGGCTGGTCTCACTACGTGCGCTTCTACGCCTGGCGATTTAGCTAGGCGCCCGGCCACAGCTCCCCTGCGCCCGCTTGCGACGGGCTGGCTCGGAGGTCGGGCGCCGAAGACGACGGGACCGTGCGCCGGTTCCGGCCCCGCTGGTCCGCACGCCTCGCCCTACCCGTAAAGTTTCCCAGGCTCAGAGCGCCGATCGAACCCCGGGCTTCTGCAGCGCCAGAAAGGACCCCCAGATGATGATCGTGATGAAACCGACGGCCACGCCCCAGGAGGTGCAGACCGTCCTTGACCGAGTGCGGAGCGTGGGCGCGCGCGCCCACGTCATCAACGGCGACGAGCTGACCGTGATCGGGGCGATCGGCGACCGTGAGCATGTGGCCAGGCTCGAGCTCGAGGGCACCCCCGGCGTCGACCGCGTGGTGCCGATCCTCAAGCCCTACAAGCTGGCGTCGAACCAGATCAAGCACGGCCAGCGCTCTGTGCTGGACATCGGCGGGCGCAAGGTGGGCGGCCCGCATTTCGCGATCATCGCGGGACCGTGCACGGTCGAGAGCCGCGAGCAGACGCTCCAGACCGCGCGGATCGTCCGTGACGCCGGCGGGGCGGGTGGGGCGGGCGGGATGCTGTTCCGCGGCGGCGCCTACAAGCCCCGCACCTCCCCCTATGCCTTCCAGGGCCTGGGCCAGGAGGGCCTGCGACTGCTGGCCGAGGCCAAGGCGCAGACCGGTCTGCCGATCGTCACCGAGGTGATGGACGCTCGCGATCTGGAGCCGGTGCTCGAGGTGGCCGACGTGATCCAGATCGGCGCCCGCAACATGCAGAACTACTCGCTGCTGTCGGAGATCGGTCGCTCGGGCTGCCCGGCCCTGCTCAAGCGCGGCCTCTCCAGCACGCTCGAGGAGCTGCTGATGGCCGCCGAGTACATCCTCAAGGAGGGCAACGAGGCGGTGATGCTCTGCGAGCGCGGGATCCGCACGTTCGAGACCGCCTACCGCTTCACGCTCGACCTGATGGCCGTCCCGGTCCTCAAGCAGATGACCCATCTGCCGGTGATCGTCGACCCCAGTCACGCCGCGGGCCGGCGCGACCTGGTGATGCCGATGTCGCTGGCGGCCGCGGCCGCCGGGGCCGACGGGATCATCGTCGAGGTCCACCCGCGTCCCGACGAGGCGATCTGCGACGCGGCCCAGCAGCTGCCCGCCGACGAGTTCGCGGACTTCGTAGAGCGGGTCCAAGCGGCCGCCGCCGTGGGCGGCAAGTCGCTGTTGCAGGATCCGACCATGACCGGCGCGCTGCGCTGACGTGGCGATCACCGGTTCGTCGCTGAGCGACTCGGTCCGCGACCAGCGGATCGAGCGTCTGGTACCTCTGGCCGCGCCGCGAGCGCTGATCGAGCAGCTGCCGCTGAGCGAGGCGCACGCCGACGTCCTGCTGCGCGGCCGCTCAGAGGTCCAGGCGATCCTCGACGGGCACGACGACCGCCTGCTCGTAGTCGTGGGTCCCTGCAGCGTCCACGACGTAGACGCGACCTGGGAGTACGCCGAGCGTCTGAGCGCGCAGGTCAAGCGGCTGGCGGGCGACCTGTGCGTGGCGATGCGGGTCTATTTCGAGAAGCCGCGCACGACGACCGGCTGGAAGGGCTTGATCAACGATCCCCACCTGGACGGCTCCGGTGATGTCAACACCGGCCTTCGGATGGCGCGGCGGCTGCTGCTGGAGGTGCTGGCGCTCGGCCTGCCGGTGGGCTGCGAGTTCCTGGACCCGATCACTCCGCAGTACATCTCCGACGTGGTCTGCTGGGGCGCGATCGGCGCCCGTACGGTCGAGAGCCAGATCCACCGTCAGCTCGGGTCGGGCCTGTCGATGCCGGTCGGCTTCAAGAATCGCACCGATGGCAACGTGCAGGTGGCCGTCGACGCCGTGCGCGCCGCCGCGGCCTCGCATGCGTTCGCCGGGATCGACGTGAACGGCACGCCGGCGATCCTCTACACGAGCGGCAACCCGGACTGCCACATCATCCTGCGCGGAGGCAAGGGAGCGCCGAACTACGGCGCCGAGCCGATCGCCCAGGCGATCGGGCTGCTGCGGGCGGCCGGGTTGCCCGAGCGGGTGATGATCGATCTCAGTCACGACAACAGCGGCAAGGATCCAGCGCGTCAGCCGGCGGTGGCGGCGGCGCTGGCCGGCCAGATCGCCGCCGGCAACCGGGCGATCGTCGGGGTGATGCTCGAATCGTTCCTGGTCGCCGGCCGCCAGGATCTCAGTACTGATCCCGCCCGCCCCCTGATCTACGGTCAGTCGATCACCGACGGCTGCATCGGCTGGGACACCACCGTCGAGGTACTCGACGGCTTGGCGGACGCGGTCCGGGCACGGCGCGGCGTGGCCTAGTGTCGGGATTTGAAATTTCGGCCGCGCAATTTCTGAATCACGACACGAACCACGGCCTGGCATGCGGATTGCGGTGATCGGCATCGGGCTGATCGGCGGCTCCGTGGCGCTGGCCGCGCGGGAGCGCCTCGGCGCCACCGTCAGCGGCCATGACCGATCTGAGCAGGCGCTGGCGACTGCGCTGGCGCGGGGCGCCCTGGATCGCGCCTGTGACTCGGTCGCCGACGCCCTCACCGGCGCCGAGGTGGCGTTCGTCTCGGTGCCCGTCGGGCGGCTGCCCGACGTGGTGGGCGAGGTGCTCCGCCATGCGCCCGAGACCTGCGTGGTGACAGACGTCGGCTCCACCAAGCGCGCCGTGATGGCGGCCCACAACGATCCTCGGTTCGTCGGCGGGCACCCGCTGGCGGGCGCTGAGACGTCCGGCGTCGAGCACGCCCGCGCGGATCTATTCGAGGGCGCGACCTGGTATCTGACCCCCAGCTCCAGCACCTCGGGCGTGCTCTACGAGCGGCTCTACCGACTGCTGCACGGCCTCGGCGCCCAGCCGACGGCGATCGACCCCCAGACCCATGATCGGATGCTCGCCGCCGTCTCCCATCTTCCCCACGTGCTGGCCAACGTGCTGGTCTCCCAGGCGGCCGGGACGCTGGCCGCCGGCGGCGAGCGGCTGCCGGCGACCGGTCCGAGCTTTCGCGACGCCACCCGGGTGGCGGGCGCGCCGAGCGCAATCTGGACCGACATATACGTCTCCAACCGGGATGCGCTGACCGCAGAGATCGACGGCACGATCGCGCGCCTGGAGCAGGTCAGGGACGCCCTGGCCGCGGCCGACGTCGGGCGCATCTCGGCCTGGAATGACGCCGCCGCCGAGGATCGCCACCGCCTGCTGGAGGTCCAGCTGGCCGGCGGGGAGCTGTTCGAGCTGCGCGCATCGGTCCCCAACCAGCCGGGGGTCATCGCCCAGCTGGCGCTGGAGCTCGGCCGCGCCGGCGTGAACATCGCCGACATGGCGCTGTACCCCGCCGCGGACATGAGCGAAGGCGTGGTCGCGCTGTGGGTTGCGGGTGATCTGGCGGCTCGGCGCGCCGAGGAGCTGGTCGGCGGACTGGGATTCCCGGTGGCGCGGGCATGAACGTACGCTTCGAACCCGGCGTCCGTCTGCGCGGCCGGATCGCGCCGCCCGCCGACAAGTCGATCTCCCACCGCGCCGCGATCGTCGGGGCGATGGCCTCAGAGCCCGTGCGGGTGGTCAACTACCTGGACGCCGCCGACACGCGCTCGACTCTGGCGGCCGTGGCCGAACTGGGCGCGATCGTCGAGCGTCGCGGCGAAGACCTGCTGATCCGCGGCTGCGGCCTGCGCAACGCGCAGCCCCCGCCGGGGCCGATCGACGTCGGCAACGCCGGGACGCTGATGCGGCTGCTGCCCGGCTGGCTGGCCTTCCAGCAGGGCGCCAGCTTCACACTCGACGGCGATCAGTCGATCCGCCGCCGTCCGGTCGATCGGATCGCCGAGCCGCTGTTGCTGATGGGCGCCCGGCTGGAGGCGCGCGAGCGACGCTTTGCACCGTTCACCGTGCACGGCGAGGCTCTGACCGGGATCGACTACGAGCTCCCGGTGGCCAGCGCACAGGTCAAGTCGTGCGTGCTGCTGGCCGGGCTGGGCACCGACGGGACGACGGTGACCGAGCCCGTCGCCAGCCGTGACCACACCGAGCGGATGCTGATGCGCGCCGGTGCCGCGGTGACCCGGAAGACGGCCGGCGCGGGCTATGCCACGACCGTCGGCAGCACCGATGAGCTGGAACTGGAGCAGATCGTCGTGCCCGGCGACCTGTCCTCGGCGGCGTTCTTGATCACGGCCGGCGTGCTGGTCGCCGGCTCGCGGATGGTGCTGGAGGGGGTCGGCGTCAACTGGACGCGGACCGGGTTCCTGCGGATCCTGGAGCGGATGGGGGCGATCGTGCTCGGCGACCTGGAACCGGAGGGAGCGTTCGACGTGGAGGAGCCGCTGGCCGACCTCGACGTGCGCAACGCGCCGATCGAGGGCACCGAGGTGGCGGCGCACGAGGTCCCGCTGGCGATCGACGAGCTTCCATTGGTCGCGCTGCTGGGCTGCTTTGCCGAGGGCGAGACGAGCGTGCGCGGCGCCGCGGAGCTGCGGGTCAAGGAATCTGACCGGATCAGCACCGTGGTCGAAGGCCTGCGGGGCCTGGGCGCGGACATCGAAGCGCTCCCGGACGGGTTCGTCGTGCGCGGGAGCGGAGGTCTGCGGGGCGGGCGGCTGGAGGCGCACGGCGACCATCGCCTGGCGCTGCTGGGGGCGGTCGCCGGGCTCGCCTCCCAGGAGGGCGTGGAGGTGGTGGGGATGGAGGCCGCGGACATCTCCTATCCGCGCTTTGCCGATGACCTCCGGGCGCTGGCGTCGTGACCGTCGTGGCGATCGACGGCCCGGCTGGGGCCGGCAAATCGACCGTGGCGCGGGCGGTCGCCGAGGCGCTGTCGTTCACCTACCTGGACTCCGGGGCGATGTATCGCTGCGTGGCGCTGGCGGCGGCGCAGCGCGGCCGGCCGCCCGCGGAGGTTGCGCCGTCGCTGCAGATCGAGCTCGGCGAGTACGTGTACCTGGACGGCCGTGACGTCAGCGCCGAGATCCGCACCGCGGAGATCTCCGAGGCGGCGTCGCGGGTGGCCGCGGATCCGCAGGTGCGCGCGGCGATGGTCGCCGAGCAGCGCAGACTGCTGTCCCGCGGCGACTGGGTCGCCGAGGGGCGCGACATCGGCACCGTCGTGGCCCCCGGAGCCGAGGTCAAGGTGTTCCTCACCGCCAGCCCCCAGGAGCGCGCGCGCCGCCGCGCCGCCGAGCTGGGCGTCGACCTGGCGACGGTGCTGGCCGAGCAGACGATCCGCGATCAGCGCGACTCAAACCGTGAGCACTCGCCGCTGGGCGCGGCCCCCGGCGCCACCGTGCTCGACACCACCGGGCTGGCGTTCGACGAGGCCGTGGAGCGGATCGTGAGCCTGGTGCGCTGTTCGAACCGCTCCTGATAGCGGGCGGCTCGCCAGAGACTTGGATCGCGTGGGTCCGTTTCGACCGGGCGCTGCGGGCACTTCCGCAGCCGCCGGTCACCCGCGGCGAGCTCGACGGCTCAACTGACCAGCGTGGCGCGGATCAGCGGTAGGCAAGCGAGGCGTTCGTCGGCGGTGATCAGCGTGAAGTCGTGAGCCAGCGCTGTGGCGGCGATCCACAGGTCATTGGCCGGCTGTCTGCCTGTGGCGGCGCGCAGTTCGCCGTAGCGAGCCGCGACCGTCCGCTCGATCGGGATGATCACGGTCTCGGCGAGCACGGCGGTGAGGCGTCTGAGTCGTTGCGCGCGAACGGTCCCGTCGCCGGCGAGCAGGACGCCCGCCTCCAGCTCACCCACGCTCACCACGCTTACGACCCACGGCTCGTCGAGCGTCAGGGCGGGCGAGGTTACGAGCACGCTGGTGTCGATCAGCGCGGTCAAGCCGCCCAGGGATCTCGCGCCGCCGCCGCATCGCCAGCTCGAAGCTCTCGAAGCTCGGCTGCCCAGGCCGTGTCGATCGGCGTCTCGGCGAGCACGGCGGCTAGCCGGTCGGGCGCGCCGGGTTTGCGAGTGCTGGCCAACGGTCCGAGCTCGGCGACCGGCCGGCCGCCTACGGTGATCGTGAAACGCTCACCCTGTTCGGCGCGCCGTAGAACGGCGCTGACCTCATTTCGCAGCTCACGTTGCGCGATCTGGACCACGATCGAGCAGCGTAGCAACTTTGCTACAAGACGCTGGCCGCGATCGTCTCGCGCGACCGCGAGCTCGTGCAGCTACGTCCCGCGGTGGCGCTCTTGGCGTACTTGCAAGTCAGGACGCCAGCCGTTGTGACCGCATCGGAGCCGTCCTCGGACACGCTGGCGCGGGGTCACGCCACCGGCGTCCAGGACAGATGGCACCATAGGATGAGCCGTCGCCGATATGGGCTACAGATTTGGAATCGAAGGCATATGCGAGTCAGCGAGAGGCGAGGTGAGGTGAAGCGGTGACCTACGCTGGGGCCGTCCTCTTTTGGCTGGCGCTGCTCGTGGTCACGGGGATCGGCGTCGCGTGGTCAACGCGCGGCAAGGGACGGGGGAACCTGCACGGCGACGTGGGGTGGCGCCGCGCACTGGCCGCCGCCGCCGCCGCGCTCGCTGTGGGAGTAGCGGTCTCCGCTGTGAGCGGCATTGGGGGATCCGCTCGCCGACATCGACCCGCAGCGGTCACCTCATTGCCTCCAGCCAAAGCGCTGCCGCCGTTATCGCCTTCTGCGCCTGGATTGAGCGCACCGCCGACGTCGAGGACGGCTCCCGCTCGGGCGCCGGTCGGGCCTGCGGCGCTCCCCTTCCCCTCGGTCGAGCGGTTCGGGACGGGTGTCCAGGGGATCTTTCTGAACTACTCGAAGTACACGCCGCCGCAGATCAGATCGCAGTTGCGAGCCCTACGCCTGACGGGTTCGACGATCGCGCGCAGTGACGCGCTCTGGGAAGCTGCGGAGCCCAACCCACCTGTGGATGGGAAGCACGACTACAACTGGCAATTCGACGACCTGACGGTGGGCACGCTCGCGGCCAGCGGCCTGCGATGGCTCCCGATCGTCGACTACTCGCCCCTGTGGGCGGCCTCGGCGCCCGGCCAAGCGCATTCGCCACCGCGCGCGGCGGCCGATGCCGACTTCGCCTCGTTCGCCGCTGCGCTGGCCGAGCGCTACGGGCCCGGAGGCGCCTTTTGGCGCGGGAGGCCCGGCCTGGCCGCCGAGCCGGTGGACACCTACGAGATCTGGAACGAACCCGATAACGCGCTGTTCTGGGGGCCGGCTCCTGACGCCGGGCGCTACGTCGAGCTGTATCTCCGCGCTCGGGCCGCAGTCAAGGCCGTGGATCCCGGGGCACGCGTGATCGTGGGGGGACTGACTGCACCTAATTCGTTCCTGCCGGCAATGCTCGCCGCGCGGCCCGATCTGCGAGGTCACGTCGATGGCGTGGCGATCCACCCGTGGGGGCCGAACCCGGTTGCGGTGCGCCGCAACTTGCGAACCGCTCGCGCGAAGATGAGGTTGTTAGGAATGGGATCCGTTCCGATCTACGTCACCGCGTTCGGGTGGACAACAAGCCCTCCGGGCGCATTCAGCTACCTCCCCGCCCACCTGCGTCCCGGGTTCATCGCCGATACGATGGGCGCGCTTGGCCACACTGACTGCGGGATCGCGGCTGTGATCCTCGACACCTGGGTGACCCCGGAGCGCAACCGGCTAGACGGCGATGACTGGTTCGGAATCGAACGCCCATCCGGCGGGCTCAGTCCAGATGCCGCTGCTTTCGCCGCCGGGTTGCACACCGCCGAGCAGCACGGGCCGCAGCTCAGGCTCTGCCGACCGAGTTGACGATCGATCCGAACCCCAGCAACAAGCTCGCCGCGTGTGCAGACCGAACTTACGGTGGCGACCACCGGTGCGACCTAGCTGTCAGCCTCCGAGTCGTCTTCGTCTCACGGTGCACTAGCCTGGACTGGTGATCAAAGTCGCGATCGTCGGGTATCCCAACGTCGGCAAGTCCTCGCTCGTCAACCGCCTGACCGAGTCGCGTGAGGCGGTCGTGCACGAGCGGCCCGGCGTCACGCGTGACCGCAAGGAGCTGCGCACCGACTGGAACGGGCGGGCGCTGACGCTGATCGACACCGGCGGGATCGACCTGGAGGACCGGGACACGCTCGCGCGCCAGATCCAGGATCAGGCGCGAGCGGCGCTCGCCGAGGCCGACGCGGTTGTGCTGGTCGTCGACGCCAGGGCCGGCCTGCGCCCCGGCGATCAGGAGATGGCGGAGCTGCTGCGCCGCTCGACGCTGCCGGTGATCGTCGCCGCCAACAAGATCGACTCGGTCGGCGACCTGGCGCTGGCGGCCGAGTTCTACCGCCTGGGACTCGGTGAGCCGATCGCCGTCTCGGCGGCGCAGGGCCTGGGCATCGGCGACCTGCTGGATGAGATCGCGGCGCTGGCGCCAGAGGCCGACGTGCTCGCCGAGGACGACGACGTCGTGCGCCTGGCTTTGATCGGGCGCCCCAACGCCGGCAAATCCTCGCTGGCCAACCGGTTCGTCGGCGCCGAGCGGGTGATCGTCTCGCCGCTGGCGGGCACCACGCGCGACGCGATCGACCTGCCGATGACGTTCGCCGGCCGCGACCTGATCCTGGTCGACACCGCCGGGCTGCGCCGCCAGGCGAAGGTGGGGGAGTCGATTGAGTACTACACCGCTCTGCGCTCGCGCCGGGCCGCCGCACGGGCCGACGTGGCACTGGTGGTGTGCGACGCCACCGACGGTGTCACCACCCAGGATCTGCGCGTCGCCGAGCTGGCGATGAAGAGCGGCTGCGCGACCGCGCTGGTGCTCAACAAGTGGGATCTGGCCGAGGACGTCGACCTTGACCACGAGCGCGCCCACGTGAACCGCAAGCTGCGCCTGCGCCCCCGGGTGATGACCGCCAGCGCCAAGACCGGCCGCCACGTCGAGCGCCTGCTGGTCGAGGCGGTGGGGCTGGCGGACCGCAGCCGCTCCCGCGTCCCGACGCCCCAGCTCAACCGCTTCCTGTCCGAGACCGTCGCCGCGCGCCAGCCGCCGGCGGGCTCGGCGAAGGGGCGGGGCCAGGGCCACCGGCTGAGGCTGCTGTTCATGACCCAGACCGCCGAACGCCCGCCGCGCTTCTCGATCCAGGTCAACTCGCGGGCTCGGGTGACCCGCGACTACGCCTACTTCCTGGAGAACCGCCTGCGCGAGCGCTACCGGCTGGAGGGCGTGCCGGTGATCATCGACTTCGTCGAGCGAAACGAGCGCCGCTCAGTCGGCGCGCGCGGCGCCGCTGCCTGAATCAAGTCATAGTGCTGGGCGTACCTGAATGGCCGGAGGACGCGCTCAGGCGCGTCCAGACGCCGCCAGCGCGCAAACAGATTTCGAGAGCGGTGCACTAGTCTTTCCCGACTTCAGCCAGCTCCCGCGGCTTGGCGAGCAGCACCGACCGGGCGGCGCCGTCACCAGGCGCCGGCGGCGGATCCCACCGGGATCCGCGCGGTCGGTGACAGTTCGACGGGCGGGGAGACCCATTCGACCGTGGAGCTGTAACTCCAAATCCCATGAGCACACTTTCTGAGAATGAGTTTTTGTTTACGTCTGAGTCGGTGACGGAGGGTCATCCGGATAAGGTCGCGGATCAGATTTCGGATGGGGTGTTGGATGCGGTGTTGGCGGATGATGCGTTGGGGCGGGTGGCGTGTGAGACGTTGGTGAATACGGGTTTGGTGTTGGTGTCGGGGGAGATTTCGACGGATACCTATGTGGATATTCAGGCTGTGGTGCGGGAGACGGTGCGGCGGATTGGGTATACGGATGCGGCGTTTGGGTTTGATTGTGATACGTGTGCGGTGATTAGTGCGATTGATAAGCAGTCGCCGGATATTGCGCAGGGGGTGAGTGGGTCGTATGAGTCGCGGACGGATCCGTCAGATGATGATGAGTTGGATTTGGCGGGGGCGGGGGATCAGGGGATGATGTTTGGGTATGCGTCGAATGAGACGGATGAGTTGATGCCGTTGCCGATTTCGTTGGCGCATCGGTTGGCGAAGCGGTTGGCGGATGTGCGTAAGGCGGAGGTGGTTCCGTATTTGCGTCCGGATGGCAAGACGCAGGTGACGGTGCGCTATGTGGATGGGCGGCCGGTTCAGATTGAGAAGGTGTTGATTTCGTCTCAGCATCGGGAGGGGGCTGAGTCGGTGATTCGGGAGGATCTCTGGGAGCAGGTGCTGGTGCCGGTGTTGCCGGAGGGGTTGTATGAGCCGCGGGAGTTGCGCCGTAATTTTTTGGTGAATCCGACGGGTCGGTTTGTGATTGGCGGGCCGATGGGGGATTGTGGGTTGACGGGCCGTAAGATCATTGTCGATACGTATGGGGGGATGGCGCGCCATGGTGGCGGCGCGTTTAGTGGGAAGGATCCGTCGAAGGTGGATCGTTCGGCGGCGTATGCGGCGCGGTATGTGGCTAAGAATGTGGTGGCGGCGGGGTTGGCTGATCGGGCTGAGGTGCAGGTGGCTTATGCGATCGGGGTCGCGCGGCCGGTGTCGGTGATGGTCGAGACGTTCGGGACCGAGAAGGTGTCTCGTGCGCGGATTTTGGAGTTGATCGGTCAGCATTTCGATCTGCGTCCGGGGGCGTTCCGGGAGTATTTGCGTCTTCATCGCCCGATCTATCAGAAGACGGCGGCGTATGGGCATTTCGGCCGGGAGGACGCTGATTTCACGTGGGAGCGCACCGACAAGGCCGCCCTGCTACGCACCGCCGCCGGACTGGAC
>ODAK010002115.1_pt1 | contig 21019 bp, 36 predicted proteins | sample 1539591 | NCBI WGS metagenome assembly ODAK01 (sample SAMEA3539303, study PRJEB22396) | soil metagenome | biome: tundra; feature: field; material: soil | place: USA | collected 2010-05 | depth 0.15 m | reverse complement strand
GGTCGGGGCAGGTGAGTGTGGGCTACTCGGAGACGCTGCGTCAGCTCACGCGGGCACGACGCGCCAGCGGACGGAGCCGTGAATCATCTCCCCGGGCGCCATCTTCCGGCCCCCGACCGGCTTAGCCTTCATTCGGCGAAGCGCATCCGCGAGCTGCTTGGCGGTCGGGTGGAATCCAGGCTTCGACGCCGTGAGCTCTTCCACCGCGCTGCGCACATCATCAAGCCCGTCCGGCGGCGTCTCGTCCCCAGAGTGGCGTGGCGGGTAGAGAACGGCCAGCGCCCCCTTTATGGTAACGCCTCGAAAGTCGTCACCCTGGAGCCTGCCCCATCCGTCCACGAGAGCAGCCTCCGCCATGCGAAGAGGATCGTCGTCGTCGGCCAAGCCACGCCTGGCCCCCATTGGGTCGGGTGCGCCTACCCAAACCAGAGCGTGCGCGACGAGACGAACCCACGAATCAAAGCCGCCCCACCTCGAGCACGCCTGTTCGGGCCTTCCAGCCGCAACGAAGCCTCGAACGACGGTGAGTCCCGCGTGAACCAGATCGCAGCGGTTCTGTCGCGTCCACTCCTTGAGCCGGTCTCCGTCGCCTCGCTCCGGGTGGACGAACTCTGTTCGCAGCTCTGGATTGTCCAGCTTGGACTCGATGCGCGGTGACAGAACACGGGCCAGCATGTCGCCCCGGCATCTGACGTTGTTCCCGCTCGCCAGGATGACAGCCGCCCACGGGAGCGTGCGTATCTCGTTCACGCCCAGGACACGCAGATCCACTGTATCGACGGCCGTAATGACCTTGTCGAGGGGAGCGCCTCCAAACTGCCGCGCCACGTTGTCCAGCGGGATGATACGGACGCCCGCGAGCGCGTAGGAACTCAGGACCTTCTCCAGCTCCTCATCGTTCTCCGGGTAGGTGCAGCGTGACGCGGGACGGCCGGTGACGATGATCGAGATCACGTCGGTCTGTAGGCTCTTGCCGGACCGCGCCGAGCTCGCATCGAAGAGCCAACAAGGGACCGATGAGCGGATCGCGGGCCGCACGAGGAGCGTAAGGACAGCTGCTACGGTGGCCGAGCGATGGGCCTCGTGGACGTAAGGGAAGTCGACGAACACGTCGCGTAGTTTGGCGTAGGCCAGTACCGCCTCAGCGTGCGTGGGTGTGTCGGCAACGATCGGATAGTCCGCGTTCGGGGCGTAAAGCGTCCTCGTCGCGTCGTCGTAGCCCGGCTTGTCCAGCACGGTCCCATCGGGTCGCATGCTCGGAGTCTCGATGACGCCCGCAAGGCGGCGGATCGTCGGCCACTCCCCGCACGCGAGCAGCGATGCAATGAGCTGAGGCGGGGGCGCGCCCCTGGACCACCCGTCCGGCTCCGGTTCGCCCCGTCGATTCGCGCGGTCATAGGCCGATGCCGATGGCTCCTTGAAGCGCTGAAACTCGATGAATCTGCACATCCTGGGCGTCATGGCCGGAGCGCTGAGCTGGCGAACGATGGGCGTCTCTTCGACGATGGGCGCCCGATCCTTCTTCCCTACCAGCTCCGGGGGTGCCCCCAGGACCACGACGAGCTCGTGCGCGCGCTGGAACATGAGCGGGTCTCCCCATGTCTCGTGACCCAGCACGGCCTCAGTCGCCTCGATCGCCTCGTGCAGTTCCGGGAGCGACACGCGAACGACGGGGCGCGGGGCGACAACACGCAGATGCCTGACGGTCCGGGCCGGCTGTTCTGGCTCCTCGTAGAGCTCTCCCGTGAGATCGGGACTTGATGCGGGGTCCGGCGCTTCCGGCTCGTTCACGTGACCACGCCGAACGCCCGCTCTTCCCATCGTCGAAGCAGCCCCGCCATGAGCCTCCCGCATCCCACGGCGTTGCCAGCGAAGAGCACCGGCACATCGTAGCGCGCGAACAGGCTCGCGATGGTGCCCAAAACGGCGTGCGGGTGAACGTTGCTCGCACGGTACACGCCCATGATGTCACCCTCTACCACGACGCACTTCCACCTGAACGGCTGTAGGCGCTCTACCTCGCGATCGAATCGCTCACGGCCCCACGTGATGGTGCTGGCGAAGTCGCCTTCGCTCTTGCGCTCGATGCGCGCGATGTCCACGAGGGCAGGGGTGCTGTAATCGCCCTCCTTTAGCATCCTGCGCTCGTACACGCAGCCCTCCGGCAACGGCGGCGGCGTCTGTTCGCGGCTATCCATCAAGAGGACGAACGGCGACGGTGCTGCCTTGGCTGCCACGAACACCTCCCGGAAATGCTTCAGCCGACGACGGGACACGCTCCGGGAGGGACCGCGTCAACCGTCGCCGGCCACGTCCAGCATTGCCACACGCGCAAGAGGCGCGTCCAGCTATTTCAGACGCCAGGCCCCGGATAGTCGCCAAGCCACCCCTCGTGCCGCGGGTCGCGAAGAAACTGCCGCCGCAACGCCTCGGCCTGTTCGACGATCGCTGGAGGAATCGTCATCGCGAACAGGTCGCCGCTCCACACTCCCCACCGCGCGAAGTGCGAGAGGTACATGAGCTTCAAGTCCTCGCTGAGAAAAACCCACTGCGGATCGTACTGGACGCTCTTCGCCGGAGGCTTGACGCCGTGGTCGCGCACGTTGGGCACGACGTCGCGGAAGCCCGCAGCCTTCGGTTGCCGCCCCGGGATCCGAGAAGGTGAGCTGCCTTTCTTGGTGGTTTGCCCGGGGCGGCGTACCGAAGTCATGGGGCGAACGGCGCTCCGATCAGGCGGGCGGCACGTTCGCGCAGGATCTCCTCGTCATCGCAGAGGCGTTTCAGATCCATCGCGATGGTCCAGATGTCCTCGTAGTCGTCCTGGTCGTCCAGCGGCGTCCTGATGGGCAGCGTTTCGATCAGGCGCTCGGAGATGTCTCGCACGGCATCGAAGTCCAGCATCACGCCCCCTCCGCGACGGCCGTATCGAACAGCCCGATCTGCTTCTTGACGCCCATCTCCACGCTCGCGAGATTCTTGCGAGCCAACTCCCAGTAGCTCGTTTTCAGCTCCCACCCGATGAAGCGACGCCCCTCTTGGAGCGCAACGTAGCCCTCAGACCCGATGCCGGCGAATGGTGAAAGCACCAGATCTCCCGGGCTCGTCCAAAGCTCGATGCCGCGCCGGATGACCTGTAGTTGGAGCGGGCAGATGTGCCGCTCGTCCTTGTCCTCACGCGCCCGCTCGCGTTGCAGCGTCTCGTTCGGATTGATGTCGAACCACACGGGCGAGGCGTACCGCTGCCAGAGCTCCACGGGGAACGACTCGTTGGTGTGCGTGACCGGCTCAGGATTCTCACCCGGCTTGCGCATCGTGACGAGGTAGTCGGCGATCCCTTGGCGCGACATGGCGCTGTCCTTCTTGATCTGCTTGTGGAGCAGGCCGAGCGCGTGCGTCCTCTGCATCGCGGTCACCGGGTCTTTCCAAATGCAGACCTCGGAGTGGTAGATCCAGCCCGCCTCTTGGAACATCTTGATGAGGAGGCCGCGGAAGTCCGTGAGCCCGATGACCCCGTCGCGCGTCTTCGATGTCGGCAGGTTCATGCAGTGAAACGACAGCAGGCGCCCCGGCTTCGTGACGCGCAGCAGTTCGGGCACGAGGAACTTGAAGTGCTCGTAGAACTCCGTATGCGTGCGGACGTTGCCCATGTCGCGCATGCTGTTCGAGTACGTGTAGAGGCTCGCGAACGGAGGCGAGAAGATCGAGTACCCGACGCACGCGTCCCCGAGCCCACGCACGCCCTCCACGCAATCCGCGTTGAACAGGTCCCAGCCCGTCCCGCGCGCCAGCCCCGGCACGTACTCCTCGTCGGGCTTGACGGCCTCGACGCGCCCCACCTCCTCGCGTACCGCGTCGCCCATGTGCTGCCCTAGCTCGCTTGCCATATTCGCAGCCTCCTTCTCTTTGCGTTGCAGGTTGGCCAGCACGGCGCCCTCAAGCTCGGACGTGATGACGTGGACGTTGACGGGACGCTTCTGGCCGAAGCGCCACTCTCGCCGGATACACTGGTACCAGGCCTCGAATGAGTGCGAGACGCCGACGAAGGCCATGTTTCGCGCGCCCTGGAAGTTCATCCCGAACCCGCAGATCTTGGGCTTGGACACGAGGACACGAAGTTCGCCCCTCGCGAACCGGAGCATCCGTATCTCCTTGTCGAAGTCGGAATCCTTGCCGGCCACCTGCTCGGCGCCACGGATCGCGGAAGTCAGCGCGTCGCACTCGTCGTTCAACTCACCCCACACGAGCCACTGCTCATCGTTGCTGTTCGCGAGGTCGATGGCGATCCTGACGCGGCCGATCAGCGTGGCCCGTCGCGCCTTGCGTTGCAGGTTGAGCCCCGCGACCGGCTCCACGAACAGGACACCAGCCTCGCGCGCGTGCTCCTGCGACGCCTTGACGACGTGGTGGAAGTACTCGATAGGCGGCAGGTCGTAGCTCGCGTTGTCGTAGCCGAGGTCCGACGGCTTGCGCACGACGCAACCCCACGACGCGACCCAGCGCCAGAATTCCGATTGCGCGTGACCCTTGATGGTCCATTTCGACGTCTCGCCTCCGTCGTGAAAGAAGAACATCGCGAGCATCTCGGCGCGCGTCATGGCGCCCAGAAACTCGGCATGGTTGCCCAGTTCGGTCGTGTCGTTCGGGCTCGGGGTCGCGGTGCATGCGAGCTTGTACGGCGTCTCGCGGAAGGCCTCGATGATGGCCGTTTTCGTCTTGCCGCCGAACGACTTGAGGATGCTCGATTCGTCCAGCACCACGCCGTCCCACGTCGAGCCGAGGAATCGCGGGAGCATCTCGTAGTTCGTGATCGTGATGCCGGGGCCGGTGTCCTGCCCGTCGTCGCGCCGGTACGGGGCCGAGATCCCGATGGTGTCCGCCTCGGCCGATGTCTGTCGGCCCACGGCGAGCGGGGCCAGGATGAGCACACGCCCTCCCGTGTGACGTACGACCTCCGCGGCCCACGCGAGCTGCATGCGCGTCTTGCCGAGCCCGGTGTCAGCGAAGATTGCAGCGCGCCCGCGGCGACAAGCCCATCGCGCGATGTCGGCCTGGAAGGGGAACAGGAATGCCGGCATCGGCCCGGGCCCGAAGCCGCACGACGGGGCCCGCGTGAGCTTCGTGGCGAGAAAGTCCTCGTAGTCGGTCATCCCATCCCCCAGAAGTCAACGCAGCGGGCGCGTTGGCGCTCCTCACGCTGCTCCTGCGCCGCAGTCGCCTCGAAAGTGATCTCTTCGTTCCAGAACGTAGCGAGCCCAACGTCCACGTCCCGATTGTGTGCCCACCGCACCGTCTGCTCGCTCGCCGCGTTCGCGATGCCGTCGACGAGCATCCACGTGTGCCGCTGCGCCTCGCTCATGCTGTCCAGCGCCTCGTTGCGGTGGTCCACGTTGCCCCCGGCCGCGTCATGCTCGGCCAACAGCGCGTCGGCCTGGTCCAGCGTGCGCAGCGCCGCGTCGATGTCCGAGCGCATCGCGGCCAGCACGCCACGCGAAGGGACGTCGCCGATCTCGAGGCGGATCACGGTAGCCCCCCCCCTGAGAGGCAAGAACTGAAAGGCGGGGGCCTGCTGTACCGGTGGCGCAGGGGTCTTTCTGGCGGCGGCCCGTACTGTCTAGTGACCGCGGCGATCCGGCGTCCCATGGCTGGCGACCACGCAAACCACTCCCCGTGAAGACGCGACGACAGGAACCTCAAGTGCTCGCTGCGCTCGCCGTGGGCACCGACCAGGGGGATGACCGCTAGGAGATGGGCCGTCTCTGCGTTATCGCACTGGAGGTCTCTTAGTCGACGGTGGACGTCGACGGCCATCCCGATCTTCACTGGACCCAAGACGCGACACTGGATGAAATACACGCTAGGCGGGCCCAACCTAGACCGAGTCATCGGGCCGGCAGTCCCCACCACGCGAGCGGGATCTTGAGCACCTGCGCCAGCCGCAACATCATCGCCCCGTCCGGGATCGTTCCGGTCTGCCAGTTGTGTACGCATTGCCGTGTCGTTCCCAGCTTTCTGGCGATCTCGCTCTGAGACTCGCCCAAGTCCGCGAGATGCTTCGCCGCCCGTGTCAGCATGGGAGGACAGTAGCGCGAAGAATCCGCAAGCGCAAGACGAATTGCACGCAAAAGAGCTTGCCTAATGTTTCGCGCCGTAGCATAGTGTCTGTCATGAGCAACGGGACCAATGCCGAAAAGACCGCCGCCGTAATCTCCGCCGCCCTAGGCTCCGACTATATCGGCGACCATGACCCGCTGGAGATGGTGTGCATGGCACACGCCACCGACAAGGTTAGGGCGCTGGCCCGCGGGGCGGCAACGTTCTGGGCTGGCGAGCGTGCCCGGGGCGGTCACTGGGTCGACGGCAACCCCCGCACGGGCGCCGAGTCGACGTGGCGCAGCATCGTGGGGCAGCCGTGATCAGCCTGGAGCAGATTCGTGACTGGACGGATCGGATAGAGCGGGCGGCGCGCTCACTCCCGATCGACGATGAGGACAAGGAGACGATCGATCTGGTCGTGGCCGAGATGGGCCGCGCGATCGTGGACGCCGATCTGGCTGCGCTCCGCGAGACTTCGGTAACCGGCGACGGGGTAACCCCAACGAAAGGCAGCTCACCTTCCCCCCGTCGTCGGAGCCGGAGACCCAAGCTGGAAGATGGCGACGGTGTTGACGGGCCGTTCAACAAGGCGATCGTCAAGCCATGACCGACATTGCTCCCATCCGCGCGCTCCCCCATGGCATCCACGAGGGGATCGCGGAGCACCTGTATCACGAGCGATGTAAGGATCTGGCCTCCAAGTCCGGGCTCGACATCGTGCGCCGTGCCCCGTCGAAGTGGATCGCGTACCTCAACGGCCACCAGAAGCCGCCCACGGAGGACATGGTTTTCGGCACGACGTTCCACGCGGCGCTACTCGAGCCCGAGAGGTACGAGGCCGAGTGGGTCATCGCGCCCACGTTCGGGGACCTGCGGGCCGTCGCCGGGAGGACGACGAAGGAACAAGGCGCGGAGAACAAGGCGGCAAAGGCGGCGTGGCTGGCCTCGCACCAAGGCGTCAAGCTCGTCGAGCCTGAGGACCACGCGGCAATCGCGGGCATGGTGGCGTCCTGCCAAGCTCATCCCCTCGTAGCTCCGATGCTCGACGGCTCGATGCGCGAGGCCACGGTGCGGTGGCGAGACCAAGAGACCGGCGTGGAATGCAAGGCGCGGATCGACACGTGGAAGGTCGTGAACGGGATCGCGCTGGACGTGAAGAGCGGGGCCGACGCGAGCGCAGACGGGTTCGGGCATGCGGTGGAGAACTATGGATACCATCGACAGAGCGCGATGTACCAGGACGGGCTCGCGGCGTGCGGGGCCGAGGTGCGCGCGTTCCGCTTCCTCGTGTGCGAGAAGGAGCCGCCGTTCGACTGCCAGGTGTTCGACCTCTCCGAGGAGTCGCTCATGGTCGGACACCGGCAGATTCAGAGGGCGCTCGCCACGTTCGCGGAGTGCCTGCGGACGGACGTGTGGCCTGGGTACCCCAGGGGGACAACGACGTTGAGCCTGAGGCCATGGGCCTCGAAGGAGGAATGATGGCCGAAGAGCTGGCGTTGACGGGGCACGGCCTTGAGCTGGCCCTGACGAACAAGGAGCGACTCGACCTGCTCAAGAACACCATCTGTTCCGAGCTGACCACGGGCGAGTTCGAGGTGTTCATCGAGGTTTGCAACCGGCGACGGCTTGACCCGTTCTGCCGACAGATCTACGCGATCAAGCGCAATAGCGGCAAGGGCGAGAAGAAGGTCACGCACCAGACCGGCATCGACGGCTTCCGCGTCATCGCCGAGCGCTCGGGCAAGTACGATGGGCAGCTCGGGCCGTTCTGGTGCGGCCCTGACGGCGTGTGGGTCGACCTCTGGCTGTCCAGCGACCCTCCTGCCGCCGCAAAGGTGGGCATCCTGCGCAAGGGATGGTCTCAGCCATGCTGGGCAATCGCGCGCTGGGCGGCCTACGTTCAAACGAAGGAGATCTGGGAGAACAATCGGCCAACCGGGCGCCACGAGGTCGTCGCGATGTGGCAGCGTATGGGGCCGGAGCAGTTAGCAAAGTGCGCCGAGGCTTTGGGGCATCGTAAGGCGTTCGTGGAGGATCTCTCTGGCCTGTACATCCCGGAAGAGATCCCGGAAGAGGCCGTGGAGACAGACGCCAAGGTCATCCCCGTCGGCAAGGTGAGCGCGGCGGCCCTGGACGCGGAACTGCTCTCACCTTCAACGCCTCCGGTTCCGGCGCGCCAACCGCCGAGTCAGCCCGACCTGTTCGACGTGCTCAAGTGGCAGATCGAGGAGATGGTCACGAAGGAAGAGCGCGACAAGGTCAAGGCGGCGCTGGTGGTCGCGCCGTTCGTTCCCGCCGTGATGGATCAGCTCAACGGTCTCTGGAAGGCTCGGCTCGAGGTGCTCAAAGCCCGCGCCGCCGAGTCCGAAACCGCGGCGGCGCACATCAAGGCGAGGGAGGATAGGGGGCAGCGGGAGCCGGCCGGGGCGGTGGCGCCGCCAAACCCAGACGACGACGGGCGCGATTCTGACGGAACGGAGGCAGCGACGTGACGGGCACTCCTCCCCTTCCGCACGTAGCTGCGATGCAGCTCGGCGTGTTCCTGTCCACCGTCGCGGACGACCCTGAGCCGATGACGTACGCGATCTCACGCGAGCAGGTGTTGGCGATCTACTCTCTGCTCTCGGACTGGCGCGACTGTCGGGCCACGCTGCGAGACGTTGGGCTGAAACCTAGGAGGACGACATGAGCGGAGCGGAGAGGCAGGAAGCGATTGCGCTGATGGTCGCGACGAACGCGGCGGCGCGGGAACAGCGACAGGTGGCAAAGCGTGCGTGCTTCTACGCCCGGGTCGCGCGCGCGGCTGGACGTGACCCGGCCAGGATGATTCGGCTCGCGGCATCGGCTCGAACGGTGGCCGTGCGCCTCGGACGAGCCCGGGACGCGCTGATTGCGCAGGTGCTCCGTGGGTAGATTCACGATGGGAGACGCGGATGCGATCCTGACGATCGACGGCGCCATGAACGCGTACCGAGGCGCGCGACTGGAGGAGGCTCGGGCGCCGTCGTCGGAGCGGGTGCGGTGCGCTGCCCAGGTGGCCCGCTGCGCCGACGAGCTCGAGCGGGTGTGCCGATGGTGGGTCGGGCTCAGAGACGCTAAGACACCGAGCAACGACACTGCGACGTCCGAATGAGCCGAGGAGAGAAGAGCATGAGCAACGTCCAGATCAAGCTGGCCCTTCGCGTCGACGAGATCCAGGCCGTGGTCGACTACCGGGCCGCCTTGCGCGCCAGCATCGCCGCGGGCCTGGCCTACGCCAGCAGCCGCAACGCCACCGAGATCCAACAGCGGGAGCGGGCTAGGGACGAAGCCTCGGCCAAGTGCCACGACGCGCGCCGGACGCTGGACCTCGTACTGCGGGGCGACGAATGATTGAGATCGCCCAGGGGACCGCCGCCGTCCGTGCTGGCCCAAGGCGCGCACCGATACCTGCGAGGTTTCGGGGGGTTGCGTGGGCCCTAAAATAGATCGCTTTGCCCCTTGCACTGTACGTACTGAGTACGTACAGTTAGTGGTGTGAGGGCAGACGCTCTCCGGGAGGATGCGACGATGGGATTCGGGATCAGGCGAGCGAAGGTGGTACTGGGCTTCGGTGAGCGACTGGTTCTGGTGGGTCACGATGTCGCGCTCGTGGTGGTCAACGACCCGCCTGTGGACCCGGAGGCCGACGACGAGGTGGTCGGCGAGTCGGTCTACTTTTCGGCGGACTGGAACGCGGCCACGTCACCGAGCGCAGTGATCGACGAGGACGGTGATGTCGCCTTCCTCGACGGGTCGTGGACGAAGGCGCGCGCGGCCAGGTGCCCGTCGGAGGCTCGCCGCTTCGAGCGTCTCTTCGCCAAGAATTTCGACGACAACCTGCGGGTGAAACGGTGAGCGCGCGGCGCAAGCGCCCACCCGTCACCCTCACCCTCTCCACCGAGGCCCGCGACCGCCTGGACGAGATGGCGACGCGCTGCGGCGAGACCCGCAGTGGCATGGTCGAAAAGCTGGTCCGAGAGACCGAGATGCTCCGTCCGCTTACAGCAGGAACCAAGGAACGGTAGACCGAGCATCATGCGCCCCACGCATCCCATCACCGTCGCCGCGCTCTTCGTCGCCAAGGGCGGTGCCTACTTTGGTGTCGACGGCGTTGACCCGTGGGACGAGGAGCGAGACGCGCGGAGGTACGCCGGGCCACACCCGGTCGTGGCGCACCCGCCATGTCAGCTCTGGGTCAACTTCGCCGCGCTCAACTTCAAGCGATGGGGCGGTGAGCACAACCGGCCGGGCAACGATGGGGGCTGCTTCGCCGCAGCGTTGGAGGCCGTCCAGACGTTCGGGGGCGTTCTAGAGCACCCTGCGGGGAGCAGGGCCTGGGCAGCGCACGGGCTACCGGCGCCTCCGCGTGACGGCGGGTGGGCTTCCGTTCACCGTCGAGTCAACGCCGAATGGGTGTGTGAGGTGTGGCAAAGCGCAAGCGCATACGCGCACAAGGCGCGCAAGCGCACGTGGCTCTACTACTGCGGAAGCGTCCCGCCGGAACTGGATTGGTCGCGCAAGCCGGGAGTGGCTCAGGTAGGCTGGTTCGATCGCATCAAGCCGACGCTCTCGAAACGCGAGGCCATGGCAACACCGTTGGCGTTCCGTGACGTGCTGCTTGACCTTGCGAGACGGGCACGCAACGTCGGTGCCGCTCGGGCGGTACGTTAGGCATCATGCGCCCGAAGGGGCGCGGAAAACGGGAGAGGTGAAGCGTGCTCATTCATCAGGCGACAGTTCTGCTGTCCGGTGGTCTGGACTCTACTGCAGCCCTCTTGTGGGCGCGTACGCAGTACCGGGAAGTACATGCGGTCCTGTTCGACTACGGCCAGCCGAACCGGGACCAGGAGTTGACGGCAGCCGCCCGGGCCTGCACGCGGCTCGGGATCACGCGCAGCATGCACGCGCTGGGCGACGCCTTCCCCCGTACCAGAGGCATCCTCGCCAAGGTGGAGGACCACGACGGGCGCGACGACGGCTCGTCACCTGCGATCGTGCCGGGCCGCAACGCGCTCTTCGCGGTGAGCGCCTCGGCTCACGGGTCGGTCCGCTTCCCGAACGGGAACATGGCGCTTGTCATGGGCTGCAACGGGCAGGACGCCAAGAGGTTCCCGGACTGCCATCCGGTCGCGATGCTGCGCCTCGGAGAGATGCTGCGCGTGTGCATCGCTCGCGAGATCCAGATGGTGACGCCGTGGATCGACCGGACCAAAGAGCAGATGCTGCGGACGTTCGTGGGCGACGCGGAGGCGACGGACATTCTCCTCAACTCGTGGAGTTGCTACCGCGACGTCGGCCCGTGCGGGAGGTGCTCGGCGTGCGTCCTACGCAACGAGGCGATCGTCAAGGTGGGGCTCGCGGACAGGTGCATGCCGATCAAGATGCACGGAGGGGACCCCGCCCGTGATCGTGCTGGTGGGTGACACGCGCTCGCACAAGAACGTCGCGCTACTGAAAGGGCTGGGCTGGGGTCGCATGCGAGTGCTCAACATGACCAAGGTGTTCGACGGCGAGCCGTGGGCGCTGGACAACGGGGCCTTCGGCGCCTGGCGTGGCGGACGGCCGTTCGATGCGGTCGGGTTCCGTAAGCGGGTCGCGAAGACGTTGGCGATGCCGGCCCCGTTCATGTGCGTGCTGCCGGACATCGTTGCCGGCGGCTTGGAGTCTCTCGCGCTGTCGCTGCGGTGGCTGGCCGAGTTACCCGCGTCGTTGCCGTGGTACCTCGTAGTGCAGGACGGGATGACGGTGGAGGACGTTGAGCCGCACGTGGGGCGCGTCGCCGGACTCTTCCTCGGGGGGACCGACGCGTTCAAGGCGACCGCGAACGTCTGGGCCGAACTGGCTCACCGACACGGACGCGCGTTCCACTTCGGGCGAGCCGCCAGCATCCCGAAGATCCAGGCGGCGCTCGCGTCCGGGTGCGACTCGCTCGACACGTGCTTCCCGCTCTGGACGAACGAGCGGATGGTCCTCTTCCAACGGCTCGTTGAAGGTGGGACGCTCACCGAGGCGGAGCGTGCGCAGTACCACCGCAGAGGTGCGCGGAAGACCGGCGAGCGCGTGCCGGCGGGTCAGATGAAGCTGGTGATGTAGGCGTGCGCTCGTGAAAAACAGCACAATACTGCGCCCGAAGGGGCGCGAGAAAGAGAGCGAGAGATGAATTTCAAGGATTGGTGGGAGCGTCACATTCAAACGGTCGCCGGGCTCAGCGTGGAAGCTACAGCTCTGGCGGCTTGGGACGCCGCGAAGGCGCAATCAGGTAACTACGTATCGGACGACGACCCGGTAGAAGCCAGGGCCGTGACGTTCGCGAACGGACGAACCGTCAAGGTGATCCCAGATGGGTACCTGGTGGTGGGGTGGGTGTCAGCACCGCAAAAGGCAACGTGATACTGCGCCCGAAGCGGCGCGAGGCGAGGACTGAAGATGATTGACGACGGGCACCAACATCTCGCACAGAAACTTGTGGAGGCGCAGGAGCAAATCAGGACGCTGGAGGCAGCGGGAGGAGAACGAGACGTGAAGAGCGATCCGCAGTTGGACGACACGAAGGCGTCGATGGGCTACGTGGCGCGGTCTCCGTACCAGGTCGCAGTCGCGAATGTGGCTCGCTACATCAGGAGCGACCGGAACACCTCGGCGTCAGATGGGCCGGTGCTCGACGGGTTCACGGCGGCGAGTGTTCTCTCTGTCGCATTCTGCAAGGCGAAGGAAGAGATCCTCGCAGACATCCTGCAATCGAAGTGACTCAGCAATGCGCCCGAAGCACCCCCGCCCGCTCACGTCCCCGGCGCGGGGTCCGTGTCGGCGCGGGCAGCCTTGATCGCGACCACGCGGGCCATGAGCTCGCGCGTCCGGGGCCCCGTCGCCCTGGCCGCAGCGGCTACTAGGTCGCCCACCGTGATCCATCCCTTGTGGTCGTGGTCGAACACGGGGTTAGCGTCGTAGGCCCCCGAGAGAGTACCGCCCTTCGCCGCGATGGCGTGGGACATGTCGTCTCCGCAGGACAGGAGAGCCGGGAGGAAGGTGCAAAGGTAGAATCTCGCCACCGTACCCACCTGGCCGCGATGGTTGCCGTAGAACTTCGTCGCCCACCGGAGCTGCTCGGTGACGCCAGCGCGCCGGAACACCTCGAGGTGAGGGTCTGCGGCCACGTTGTAGCCTAGGCCCTTCGCGATCGACGGCATGAGTTGGAAGATGCCCGACGCGTCCCCGTTCGGGTTGTGCGCGCCGGGCTTGTTGTCGCTCTCGTTGGCCCACACCTGGAGAGGCACCGTTACGTCGTCGATGCCCAGCGCATCGCACACGGCGATCTCTGCGGCGCAGTCGTCGTCGGTCCAGTCGGCGGTGAGAACAGGCATCAGCGGCCCTTTCGGATGCGGCGTCGGTGTAGCGCGTGCGCGATGACGAAGCGGAGACACTGGACCCACTCAATGACGTCGAGCACCCGGTTCTGGAACGGGGAGAGCTCGCCCGGGTATCGCTTGTCGAAGTGGCTCACTTGCCTACCCTCGGGTCTGTCTCGTCGTAGACGTACGGGGACGGGACAGGACGCACGAGCCCGGCCGCTCGGTAGTCGGCCTCGGTGACCAGCTCGCACGCGTCGAGCTCCACCACGGGGACGCCGCACGGGGTCGTGTCGTCGGGCTCGTTCATTCGCGGCCTCCGTCTGCGGTGCGTCCGTCGATCACGGGGGTATCGTGCGGGCCGGGGCGCCACGTGATGCACTGGACCCACGAGAGGGCCAGCGCGCAGCACACCACGACGGTCATGCACGCATCGTACTGGTAGCCCTGCTTGAGCGTGAACGGCGGCGAGAGGGGGAGCCAGCTCACCGCATCCTCATCGTGCCGAGCGGGTACGGGCCGAGGACCCCGAACGCCTCGAGCAGCCACACGCAGACGACGAGGACGACCACGACGTTGATGATCGTCTTGATCTTGCCATCCATCGGGATGACGGTGTTGAGGAGGTACAGGAGCACCCCGACGATGACGAGGGTGACGAGCAGGGAGACGATGGTCATGGGCAGGAGCTTGCCACGCCTAGGCAGGCCACGAAAGCGCTCTTTGACGTCGCCGCCGCCTCGCAGTTGAGCACGGCGGGCATGAGGCTGGGCACAAGCCCCATACGGGCGTTCACCACGGCCTCGCACGTTCCCTCGCTCCCGGTCGGCACGCTGTTCGGGCAGTAGGCCAGGAGGTTCGCGCACACCATCTGGGCGAGCGGGATCTGCGCGTCCCCGATGACGACCACGTGGGGCGTCGGCACTTGGCCCCCGCATCGGCAGGCCATGAGGACGCCGAAGAAGGCCACGAGGAGGAAGAGGGTTCGGGCGTACATCAGCTCGTGGTCGCCTCACGTGATGGTAAAAGGATACGCGTCGAACGTCCGCAGGAGCACCCCGCGGGCCGTCATTCTCCACACGCCGCTGTCCCCGTAGCCCGTCCCCCACGAGCCGGGGCACGTGAACACAACCTCGCCGCTCGCGGTCGTCTCGTAGCCGTCGATCCGCATAGCGTGCCCCGAGCCAGTGCCCGCGGCTTCGTCCGAGTCGATGGGCGGCATCGAGGGGACCCAAGCCTGGTACGCGGGCCCGACGTTCATGGCGACGTACAACGGGATCCCGTTGTCGAGCGAGACGCACGCGTTGGTGGTCCAGTCGGCCGCAGTTTCGTCGATTCTGATCTCGCCCACGATGGGCCGCATCGCGGAGGTCGTCATCTGGTCGAGCCCCGGCGCGACGGGGCCGCTCACCACGTCGCAGTACGTCCCGTTGGGAGCCGAACCCTGCGCACGGATGCCGCGACCGATCGCGATCATGCCGTCCACACTTTGGACTCCGGTATTGTTCGCCGCGAGCTGGTCCGCCGTGAAGCCCGGCGACATCTCGGACATGAGCGCGTCGCTCCAGATCGCGCACTGACTTGGGTGCCACGGGAGCGGCTGCCCCTTCGCGGCGTACACGGCGGCAATGAGGTCGCTGGACGCCATGGCGACGCAGCAATCCCACCCGCCCTGATTCGCGATCGGAGGCCGCCACTTGCTCAGATCGGCAGAGCCACGCGGCGTGGACGACGCGCCGATCTTCCGCGCGAGGTGCGCGAATGGCTTTTGCGCCTGCACCTCAGGGCGTGCGCGGTCGTCCCGCTTGGCGCCGCTGCCCGGCTGGGCGTTGGGAATCATAGCCAGCGCCCCTCTGCGTCGATGTACCCCAGCGCCTTGAGGTCATCGAAGAGCGCTGGGGGAATGGGTCCTATCTCGTCCGGTCGGATCTCCTGCTCCGTCTCGAGGTAGCGCTTCAGGCGGGCCTCGCACTGCTCGTACACCGAGCGTGAGTCGGTCGGAGTCGCCGCGAAGTCGTTGCTGTACTCGGTCATCGCGGGAGCGGGTTCGCGCTCGGGTGGAGCGCCTTGAACTGGACGACGAGCGCCCGACTGGTCTCCGACTCCGGGTGCTTCGCGAGCGCCACCGCCGCCGTGGAAGCCGTCGCGGGGACGAAGAGCGTCGCCACCTGAATGGCGCCGTTCTCCAGTGTGGTCGTGATGGCGCACGCGAGGATCACGTACGCGTCGCCCGTGGTGTCCGCGACGCTGCACGCGGCCTGCGTGAGGTCGAGCGCGGTCGTGAGGTCGTTCTTGACCATCGCGGGGGTGACGGGCTGGTTGCAGCCTTCGGCGAAGGTGCCGAGCGCGAGCCCCGTCGTACACGCGATCATCAGCGCGATCCCGGACAGGGGCGACGAGCGCCGCAGGTTCGATCGTGGTGCCCACATCCGAGGCTCTGCCTGCATCCTCATGTGACTTGCTCCTTCGCCATGGCGACCGCCACGGCCTTGCTGTTCACGGCATCGCTGAGGCTCGGAAGGTGCTGCCCGAGGTACGTCCCGAGCGCGGCGCAGACCGCCGTGGTGGCACCGAACGGGACGGCGTACGCGGGGTAGGCCGCCGCCAGCGACCCCGCGACAATGCCCACGGCCCCGACGACGAAGAGCGCAGCGTGCCCAAATTGAACGAGGGTCATGGGGGAAGCCTACTTTCCTGGCGCCTGGGGGGCAATGGTCGTGATGTTCGTGGACGAGGCAGGGCGCGGCCCCCAGAGGTCCCGCCAGAAGCTCCCGCCCGCGAAGAGCAGGACCGCGATCAGGAGGGCCGTGCCCACCTTGAGCCCGACGCCGACGATCGCCTTCTGTCGCGCCAGCGCCGCCGCAGCCTCGCGCTGGGAGATGACCCGGTCGATCGCGCTCGTGTCCCATGAGCCGGTGCTCGTGACGAGCTTACCGAGGCTGCCCAGGTCGTGCATCGTCGGGGGCCGCCCGGACGGATGCTCCAGCGATCGAAAGCGGGACTCCACCTCTCGCTTGAACGAAGCGACGTCGGCGTGCAGGTCTGCCACCGAGTCCTGGATACGCTCGACGGAGAGCCGGAGGGCGGCCAGCGCCTCGCCCGGGTCCGCGTCGAGGAAGCGGCGCAACAGTTCGTCGATGGGGGCTCGGCTATCGGGCGGCACCGCGTCCTCCGTCGGGGTGAGCGCCTACGCAGCCGAGCGGGCCACCACACCACGCCGTCGGCGCGTTTGGCTCGCCCTCCCCCGTGTACTCGCACCGCGGCGGCGTCGCCCACGGGTTGCAGTTCCAGCCGGCGTGCTGGTCGCAGCAGAAGGACGCGCTAGCTCGGTTCGGGTCGCACGTCTGCTCGTCAACGCCCGTGCAATCGGGCGTCATGTGGGCCCGGTTCGGCGGGTCGATCTTCGCCCACCATGCGCAGGACGCGAGGGCGAGGGCGAGGAGGAGGAGCCGGCGCATCAGTGCAGCCCCGAGGCGAGCGCATACGGCCAGCCCACGAGCACGTCATTCACGGGCGCGCGGGGGAGGTCGAGCAGCGCGAGGCGCCAGTCAGTGGCGTTGTCGTTGTCCGCCACGGTGAGGCCGTACCGCGCATGGATGTAGCGGAACATCAGGGCTCGTTGCCCCGACGTTTGGACGCCGGAGAAGGCGAATATCTCGGCTACGTTGCCCGCAAACCCGGCCGAAGTGTTCCCTAGCCGCAGCGGTGCCCCCCACCCGCTTGATCCAATGCTCAGCGCCGTACTGAGGGCCGTGGTGCTCGAGTCCACCCAAACCTGTGAAGCTCCGGCGCCATTGAGGACAGACAGCCAGGCGTGAGCGCCCGTGTCCGGTGTGCCGACGGGAGAGTATGAGCCGGCATATGGCGCGTATCCCGTGTTGAGGATGTTTATCTCCGTGGGGGACGTCCATACGAAGTTCTGTTGCGCATTCACTGCTGAAAGCATGAACACAACATAAACCGACAATGGCTGTATCTGTGTGGTCGTTGCCCCCGCCAACATCGAGTTCGTCGAGATTCCCGTAACTGACGCCTGGCCGCCGAATGTCGCGTCGCTTGCGTTCCAGGCGAACGCGACCGTGGCGGGCGTAAAGACGACCGCGTTCGCGGACAAATCCGTCCACGACGATAGGACGGCCTGACTCGTGTAGACGTTATTCGCCGCGTAGGTGCCAGTTGGAAAGTTCGCCGTGATGCCGGTGCTGCCGAGGAGGAACGTGGCCGCCGTGGTCTGCCCGGTCTGCTGAGTGACTCCGTTCAGCTTCCACGTAAAGAGCGCCGTCCCACGGGCGCCGAGCGTCGTGATGTCGATCTCGATGCTCGTCGTTGCCGCGGACCACGCTGTTGACTGAGACGGCGTCCCGGTGAGGGTAACGGCCGGCGGCGTCGTGCCTGTTGCCACGACGGCACTGGGAGTAAGGACGATGCCTTTGTCCCCGCGCATCCAGAGGAACAGGCCAGGCAACGACGCGGGCGTGATGTTGACGAGAGGCGCCTTGATCCCACCGCCGATCCCGGCGTGCGTGACGCGCTCATGCGGGAAGACCGCGAACGCGAAGACGAGCGCCAGAAGCGCCAGCGCGAGCCGCTTCAATTCAGCCTTCCTTGGATCTGCACCCCGCACGCCGACTTGATGGTGAAGCTCGGGACGCCTTGGACTTGAAGCATGATCGTCGAGCCCGTGAGCTGCGCGCGGATCGACGGATTCGCGCTGTACCCTCCGTCGACGAAGGCGTTGGCCGCGGAGCCGTTCGTGTTCGTGATCGCTGGAGCCGCCGGAGCGAGGGCCGTCGTGCCCGCGAACGCTCGCGTCGAGTTGAAAAACAGCGAGCCGGAGTAGCTGTCCCCGGTGCCGTTTCCGCCGTCGGTAGCGGTCGCGTCGCGCCACACGCAGGTGACGCTCCACACGTCGGCCTCGTCGCCAACGGGCAGATAGGTGCCGCACGTGACCCACGTGGTCCCGTCCGTGGTGACCGCGCCGCATGTTGAGTTGACGACGGGGAATGTGGTGGCGCTGCCGAGGACGGTCTCGGTCGCGGGGAAGTTGAAGTTGGCGCCGCCACCGTCCGGGAAGGCAGACGTGCCCGTCCCGTCGCCCTGGAGAATGGTTGTCGCCGCGGACGTGCCGCCAGCGGAGCCGCCCATCGTCTGCGCCTGCTGGAACCCGTTGGGCAGCTGCCCATCGAGCGACGCCCCGTCGCCAAGGTTGAGCGTGACCGCCGCGGCCCCTGGCCCGCTCGCTGTTGCTCCCCCAAAGAGCGAGGTGAGGCCCCCGAACGTGTTACCCCCCGCGGGGCTGTACTGCGCGTCGGCGATGCGGGTCGCGACGACGACCCCGAGCATGGATACGAGGACGAATGCGGCGAAGAGTTGGCGGCGGGTCATGGCTGGTACTGCCATTCCGTGCACGTGTACGCCGCCGTCCCGGTGTAGACGAGCGTGCTCCCGTCCGCGACGGAGTTAGGCGCTCCCGTCGGCGAGTAGCGGTAGCTCACGTTGGCCGGGAGCGTGATGGTCGGCTGGGCGGAGCACGTTCCGATTTGAGGGCCGCACGGGGTCACAACCAACGTGCCCGCGCTCGTCCCGAACGAATCGCAGTACTGGACGTAGGTGCCGGCCGCCACGGTCACGGTCCCCGACGTGCCCGCCTGGATGATCGCGCGGTTCACCAGCGTGCCTGCGCCGACGGTGCGCGGCCTCGCCGACGATTCAGCCGCCGTGTGCTGGTAGTAGTCGATCGTGTAGTGTCGCTCGGCGGGCAGGCACCCGAAGAGGCACCCGAGAGCTACGAGGAAGGCAAGCAGGATGGGAGGGAGTCGACGCATTCTTTCCTCACTGGCTCAGGGGATCGTAGTCGCTGGTGGGGCGTGCCGCAAGGCGCAGATCACGGGACCGTAATCCCGTACTTCGCCCCAAAGTACCGATTGAGGTTGAGCAGGTCGCTCCCCGTTTTGCAGTCGGTCGTCAGGTACACGTCACCGAGTGCGCCAGCCAGGTTGTGTCCGCTCTGGTACCCCATGAGGTTGACCCGAGACGCGCCAGCTCCGCCGCCCGTCGTCAACCCTGTGGCAGTCGCTATGGTCGTCCCGTCGAGTTGCAGCGCGATGTTCCCGGCCGGGTATGTCATCGTCATGGTGAGCAGCACGGGAGTGCCGGCTACGGCCGTGACGGCACTGGTCACTGGAGCGTTGGTAAAGTCGTGATACTGGACCTCCCATAGCCCAGACGCGTTCACCCAAATGGCGCCTTGGACGGCATCGTCTGAGTTGATTACGTATCGGCTGGTCAGGGTCCCCGTCGGGGTGACCACGACGAAGAACGAGAAGGCGCCCCCGAATGGGTTGATGCTTGTGGTCTGCGCGGTCGCGTTCGTTACGCCCGCATACGTGAGTGCGGGGACTGCCAAGATCGCGCCGCCCGTCTGCGGATATGGAGCCCCAGTGGGATAGACAAAAAACCCACTATTCGAGCTGTATGAGTAGACCGAACCCGACACGCCGACGCCGACAATCTGATTTTTTTGTTCTGTAACGTTACTACCAGACGCCACGAGGTACGAGGGATTGCCGTTCACCCAAAGCCACCCGTTCGGGTAGGTGGACGGGTCGGGATAGGTCGCCCCGTCCGGCTCCGGCATCCACCCTCCGATGCCGATCGGCGGCGGCGGTGGCGGCGCCAACAGCCTACGACGTGGACGCCACAACTCGCGGGACGGCTGGACGATCATTGCGCGTAGAGCGCCTGGGCGAGGATGAGCGAGTGCGACGGCGCTCCGGTGACCACAACCTCCACCGACGTGCTGCCCGCGTTGAGCTGCAGTGAGCTTGCCCACCCGCCCGGCGGCGCGTTGCCGTTGGTCCCGATCGCAACCGGCTGACTCGCGGTCGCCTGCTCTGCGGTCACGACCCCGGCCGATGAGACGTGCCACGAGGCGGAGCTCTTGAACGTCGCGCCGCTGCCGCTCGAACTTCCCGCGCTGAAGCCGCTCATCTTGTGGAGCACGTCCACGTGAATGCCGCCCGCCGCGACGGGCGCCCCGGGCTGGCCGGGCATCGGGAAAAAGCCCACGGTGACCGAGCCGCTGCCTCCCCAGAACGCCTGCTGAACGCCGCCGCCCACGATCCCGAACGATGCGGCCTGCGCGGGCGTCGGAGCGTAGCCGCTCGATCCTTGCACCGTCGGGTTGACCAGCGGGTACGCCACCGAGAGCGTGGTGACCTTGTTGATCGGATCGTCGGCGACGGTGAGAATCCCCGCCAGCACGTTGACCGTGCCGCGCTGAGGGAGCGGCGCCCCGTTGTTCTGGATCGTCTTGTACGCGTTAAGGTACAGGTCGAGGCCGCTCATCCGGTCACCCCCGCGAACTTGCTGACGGCCACGATGATGACCTTGCCGGATCCGCCAACGCCTCCGAGCGACGGGTTGCCACCCGTGGTCCCTGCGGCACCCGGAGCGCCGCCGCCGCCGCCACCTGCCCCGGTGTTCACCGCCGCCCCGGTGCCGTTCACCCCGTTGCCTCCCGTGACCGCGTCCGCCGCCCCGCCCGCCCCGCCCGCCCC